>ERZ808240.2193-NODE-2193-length-22106-cov-3.896875_pt1 | contig 22106 bp, 20 predicted proteins | sample MGYA00521084_ERZ808240 | MGnify/ENA primary metagenome ERZ808240 (study PRJEB31516, sample SAMN03275571) | gut metagenome | biome: mammalia-associated habitat; material: feces | host: Papio cynocephalus | place: Kenya | collected 2012-08-06 ...
TGTTCTTGTAAACAAATAATTCAACTTTGGCTCATTTTCCGCAAGCACCGATAATATGGTGCTGTAAAAAGGAAGTTCACGCAGGGAAGTTTTCAAAAAACGCTGTGCCTCCGTATGAAGCACACCCTTTTTATCTACAATCAGCCGTACAATATTTTGTTTTACACTCTCTTTCGGATTCCAGTGTTCTAAGTACCCCGGCACACCGCCTAGAATTCCATAAATCAAAATACAATCTTTGGTTGTGCTTTCCGGAAAACGGTCTACCATCTCAACGAAAGTAAACTCTTTCAACTTGATTGGCAGACTCATATGTTTTGCCAATTCTCCCATATCCGAAACCATATCGTTTTCCACCCATCCGATGGCAGAACTCACGAAAAGAACCATCACTTGTCCTTTTGGAAACTCGTTAAATTTCGTAAGAAAATCTGCAAAAAAAGTCTTGTACCCTTTCTGCATTAAATCAAATTCATCCACGACAAATACAATCCGTTCTTTTTCCGCCTTTTCCTTTACCGAAAAAAGTGCTTTTTCAAAATAACGGTTCTGTTCTTTTTCAGACAATTCTCTCGCCTGATAATAGACATATGTTTTGTCCTGCACAAATTTTTTTACAAGCGTTGTTTTTCCAATCTGCTCCCTTCCATAGAGAACAACGATGGAATTACCGCCCTTTAAATAAGCCTGATTTAGCATTGCCAGTTCTTTTTCACGGCCAATAAACACAACCATCACGCCCTTTCTTTTACATCTTGTCCGGTGCCTCAAATCCAAGCAAATCGATACAAGATTCCAAAACTTTTTGTACTAAGGAAAGAAGTTTGATGTAGGAAGCTTTTCTCTTCTCATCCTCTTCTAACAAAATTTTCGTCTCATGATAAAAATGGTTAAAACTTTCCGACAACTCATATATATACTGGCAGATTTTATGTGGTGCCAATTCTTTATATGCCGTTTCCATCATATCCGCAAAGCGGCTGAGTGTCAGATAAACGCCCGTCTCACTCTCATTTGCCGGAGCTAAAAGTTTTGTATCCTCATTCAGTACGCCCCCCTGCTCCTTATATTTTGCAAGGAGGGATTTAATTCTTACAATCGTATACAAAATATACGGTCCTGTATTTCCCTCAAAGGAAGCAAAACGCTCAATATCAAAAATATAATCTTTTGATGCCTGATTGGACAAATCTCCATATTTCAAAGCAGCCAGACCGACTTTTGCTGAAATCTCTCTCGCTTCCTCTTCGCCATAATCACGATTTTCCATCATTTTTTTATAAACTTCATCATTAATCTGCTCTCTGAGAGCCTGTAAGCGAAGCACGCCGCCATCTCTTGTCTTAAACGGTTTTCCGTCTTTTCCGTTCATAGTACCAAAACCGATGAAGTCAAGTTCTGTATCTGCTTTTGCAATCCCGGCCTTTTTCGCCACACGGAATACCTGAGTAAAATGCAGCGACTGACGCTTATCCGCCAGGTAGATAATCTGATCCGGCTCAAACAGTTTTTCACGCTCTACAATCGTTGCCAAATCGGTTGTCGCATACAACGTTGCGCCATTTGACTTTACAATAATACACGGCGGTATCTCTTTTTTATCCGTTTCTTCCGTAACATCTACAACAAGAGCACCCTCGCTCTCATAAGCAAATCCGTCCTCTTTTAATTTTGAAACCATATCCGGTATATATTCCTGCACATCACTTTCCTTTTTCCAAAGGTCAAAATGAACATCAAGCTTATCATAATTTTTCTTTAAATCGGCAATGGAAACATTCAAAACATGCTCCCACAACGCACGGTATCCACGGTTACCATCCTGCAAAAGAGCTGTTGCGCCCTGTGCTTCTTTCAGATAATCCTCATGCTCTTTGGAATAACCGCTGGCATACGGATAAATTTCCTCCAAATCCGAAATGGTAAATGGTGCTTCTTTCGGATATTCTCCCGTAAAGGATTCATCAAAATAAGGCAAATCCGGCTGTCTTTTCTTCAATTCCGTAATAATCAAGCCAATCTGAAGTCCCCAGTCACCTAAGTGCACATCACCAATCACCTTATTCCCCATGAAACGGCAGATTCGTTTCACACTTTCACCAATTACCGCTGAACGAAGATGTCCTACATGAAGCGGTTTTGCCACATTCGGTCCGCCGTAATCAATGACAATCGTCTTCGGTTTTTCAGAAATCTCCACGCCAAAACGCTCTTCCTTATCCATCTGTTCTGCATTTGCCGCTAACAATTCACCACTCACAATAATATTAATAAAACCAGGATTTACTGCCTCGATTTTCTCAAAAGCCGCATCCTCTGACAATTTTTCTACCACATCATTAGCAATCTGAATCGGTGCCTTTTTGTATTCTTTGGCTGCTGCCATCGCACCGTTACACTGATACTGGCAAAGGTCCGGGCGGTTACTTACAGAAATCATCGCATACTTTTCATCGTAGCCTGCTGCCACAAAACCCTCTGTCATTTTTTCCTTTAAACAATCAATTATTTTCTTCATCATTTCCTCCATTTTGAATAAGAAAGGCACCGAAATCCATCCGGTGCCACGATTTCCTATTCTTATTTTAATTCTAAATTTAATTTTGTCAACCATTCAAAATAATTTTCAAACGTTTTTCGACAACAAAGTGGATCATCAATTCGGATTCCCGGAACTTTTGTACCAATTACAGCAAAAGCCATTGCCATCCGGTGGTCCTCATAAGTCTGAATGACAACCGGATTTTCATCGGAGCACTTTGGTGTTCCGGGATGAATTACAAGACCATCCTCTGTCTCTTCACAAGAAATTCCCAATCTTGTCAGTTCATTGACGATCGCCTGCATACGATTGGATTCCTGCCTGCGGATATGTGCCACCCCATGAATTGTCGTATCTCCCTTTGCAAAAACCGCCGTAGCTGCAAGTGTCATTGTCTGATCTGAGAAATCACTCATCACCACATCCACACCATGAAGTATGCCATCTTCCGGTCCCCTTAAACAAATTCCATCCGGCTCGTCGGTAACCGTACAGCCCATTTTTTCAAGAACCCGTAAGAATTTTACATCTCCCTGCGAACTGTCAAAATGAACATGTGCTGCCTTTGCCACTCCCCCGTTGATTGCCGCCATCGCATAAAAATAACATGCTGCTGACACATCCGGCTCAATCTGATATTCTCTTGCCGTATAATGCCCTGATGGCAGAATTTCATATTCATTTTCCGATTTCTGACGCATGGAAACACCAAACTCTTCCATCATTTTCATCGAAATTTTCACATACGCTTTTGCATCCCGTTTGCCGGTTAGTACCACATCAAATCCTGTTTTTGAAAATACACCGTTTAATAGGAGTGCCGAAAGAAACTGACTGCTGGCATCGATATTTAACGGTACCTTCTTTTTCTCACTGCTTTCCTCTCGTCCAAGAATTTCAAACGGAAAACAATATTCATCTTCAAGAAATTGAAACTTCGCACCAAGGCACTCCAATGCTTCCAACAACGGACGCATCGGTCTCGCCTGCATCTGCTTTGACGATGTCACATGATAATGCCCTCCGGACAAAGCAAGCATTGCCGTCAAAAAACGTGCCGCCGTTCCGGCACTTCCGACATACACATCCGCTGTCTGCTTAGGAATCTGCGTGCCATGTCCCACAATCGTCACTTTAGCCTCTTTTTCGTTTACGTCTATCTCATAACCAAGTGTTTTTAACGCCTCCATAAACACACGGGAGTCATCACTAAATAAAACACCTTTTAACACACTTTTTCCCTCTGACAGTGCAGCCAGCAAAAGCGCCCGGTTCGTAATACTTTTTGAGCCGGGCACTGTAACTTCGATTATTGGTTTTCCCACAAATGGTTTCATCTTATATTGATTCATCGTATCGTCCTCTCCTGCATTAACTCGCAAAACCAATATAACAAGAAAGCAGATTCAGGTCAAGCGTTTCGTAACACTTTGCCCTGCTCCATCTTGGAAACGGTATCACAGAGAGTTTCGATATCCTCTGCGTTATGGGAGGAAAGCAAAATGGTTGTTCCCAACGCTTTTTTCTCAAGCAGCAATTTTCGCATCTGCAAAACACCCTCTGCATCCAATCCGTTAAACGGCTCATCTAAAACAAGAAGATCTGGCTCTTCCATAATAGCCTGTGCAATTCCAAGACGCTGACGCATCCCAAGACTGTATTTTTTTACGGGACGTCTAAGGTTTGGATTTAATCCCACCAGTTCCATCGTGTGAAGAATCTTCCCTCTGTCAATTTTCCCATTCAGCTCTGCTAAAACCTTTAAATTTTTGTACCCACTGTAATGCGGAATAAATCCCGGTGTCTCAATGATAACGCCTGTGTGGGGCGGAAAATCCACCTCTTTTCCTATCCTTTTATGGTCCACCCATATCGTTCCCTGCGACGGTCTGATAAATCCAAGAATACACTTCATAAGCATCGTTTTACCAGAGCCATTCCGTCCAATCAATCCATGAATTTTCCCTTTTTCAAAAGTCAGATTAATATCCGACAAAATAACCTGTTTTTTCATCGTCAAAGAAAGATTTTCTATTTCAATCATGCACTCCATTAACTGCCCCTCCTTAATCAATTTCGTGGTCAAAATTATAATTCATCTTTTTACATCTTATAAACGCCACAAATAAAATCACTGCCAATAATCCGATAAAATAATAGGCACTAAGTGACAACGGAAAAACCATTTCTCTATAGTAGCGCGTGTAATGCACACCAAGAAGGCTATTAGCCATCGGAAATAAAAATTTAAAACGGGAACTTGTTGCACAAAAACAAATTCCAGCCGCAATCACCAAGAATCCCGTAATAACTCCTGCTTTCTTCGCCCCTAAAGTAGCAAAAAGTAAAAGAATCATACTAAGTAAAAACAAATACAAAAAGACAAATAACAGCCCGCAAAAAACAGCAAATGCCAGCGACATATGATAATAAATTTCCGGCGGAATGCTGACACTTCCTGTATTTTGTGCATAGTCCGGAAACGAATAGGCAAACTCCGAAACCACAGGACTCCATTTTGCAGAAAAACTTCCCCCCATAAAACAGGAACCATCATTCCCACAAACACAATGAGCAGGTAACTAAGAATACTCATCTGTGCGTACAAAATCTGTCCGAAAAACCAATTTCCTTTCCCCGCTCTCTGTACAACAAAAAGTGTATTTCCATCAATTCTTGGATAATCTGACATAATCGCAAGAAACACTGCCGGCACAAGAAGAATCATAAAATTGGAATTTAACAGGGCAACAAATGGCTCATACACATTGATTGGTTTTCCCATCATAGCTGCATTTTGCAGCAGAGGAACCGTAATAAACTGATAGGCAAAAACAAGCGCTGCCACAATCAGAATCATGCGCGGATCCATAATAAGTTTGATATACTCCATCTTTGCTATATGCCATATTTTACTGATTGAAAATTTACCATGTTCCACGCAATAACCTCCTTTTTATCAAACAGTAACATCCTATCATAAGCACCAATGCCTCAGCCGCCACCCAAACACCTGCCGTCACCAAATATTGTTTCCATGGATAATAAAGGATGCCTGTCGTTTCCCAAACCGCTATATTTCGGTTTCGAAGAAGCAAATCATACAAATAAATGAAGATAAACGGCATGCACAAAATAATATATCGATTTTTCAATAACGCAGTGAAAAACAAAACCGGTATACACACCAAACATCCATAAAAGAAAAACCGGATTCCCTTCCTAAGAAGAAGTGGCACAATTTGTGAAAGAATCGGCATCTTTCCCATAGAGGTAAAAATCACAAACAAACTCCCTTCATACAAAAAACGCCCAAGCACAGCAAGCAGACCACTGGACAAAACAGCCTCCGCCATACTTCCCACAATATACTTTCGCACACCGATTCTTGCCTGACGAAATAAATAATTGTTCGTCATCTTTTCATTCCAAAACACATTTAAGAATGGAAAGATAACAAGAATTGGCATAAACATCGCCATAAAGATGCTGATGGGATTTGCAATCAGACTTTCAAACGTAATATCATTTTCCAGAAAAATCTGGCTTATCTGTCTCTCAAAAAACAAATCCCAAAAGGAATATTCCTTTCCGCTTTCATTGGCATAGCACACAGCTGTAAAACTTAATGCCGTAACACATAGAACACAACACCAAAACACCTTATTCTTTAAAATACGTTCTACAAAACTTTTGATCCAATTCATCGCTACCCTCTCAATAATTCCTCACATAATCAACGGTTCCCGTCTTGCAGTCCACGAGAGCAAATTCTTCCTGATTTTCTTTCTCCGAAAACAACATCAGATAACAGGGACTTGTCGTATACTTTTCTCCTGCCTTATGCTCACTCTCTTTTCCGGCATCGCTACACATTCGGTAACAAAGCGATATCTTTGAAATTTGATAACCATGATAGGAAGGAAGTTCTTTGGAAACAAGTTTTAGTGCACTTTGCAGTGATAATACCGTTTTGATTTCTTTTTGCTTTCCCGCCTCGTACATTACACCCTCGTTTGACAAAAAACTATCTGCCCCCTTACAGGAACTAACCACAATCTGGTCATCGTAACAATCCGCATATTCAACCGACAAGGATTTCGTATCTGCACTCTCCATTAATTTCTTTTGAACTAATTCTTCCACCCCATGATATGTTTTACGAAAACAAAAGCGTAAAAAAACACTTCCATCTTCACCATTTTTGTAAACATCAACTTTACTTGGCCGGCTTTTTAGTACGTTTTTCGCCACCGTTTTCTCCCACTTTTCTTCTTCCTTTTTCGCAAGTTCCACCGCCTGTTTCAGCGAAATTGTCCCATCCTGCAACTGATATGTTTTATTTTCATACTTTCTATCCAGCCATACGGTTTCTAAAAGATTCTCTTCCTCTATTTCATCCGATTTTTCTGACTTCCGGTAATTGATAAATCCATTATTTCCAAGCAGCAGACGTTCGCCCGTCTCTGTATTTTCATACTCCGGTCCCAGCGGCGAACTATTCGGGTTCTTTTTATAATACTTTTTTTGGAATCTCTTTTTCGGTACATAGGATTCAAAAATTTGATTTTCTTTCTGTAATAAATCACCTGCCTGCAAAAGTTTCGCCTCATACACCTTTTCCGGCACATCAAAAAAAGCACAATTTTTAATATCAAGATTTTCAAACGATGTTGACCGGATACCGGCAAGTTCCCGTCTTAATCCATCCAAATTTACATACTGTAAATCATCTTTGTTCTCGCCTGCTGCCTCTTCCGGACTTTGAATGTAATCGCAGCCAACACATAAAATAATGGCTAAGATAACAAATAAAATGTGTGTGTTTTTCAAAGGTATCCTCCTCTTATTGTTCTTTACACAATCTCCCCATCACTAATTTCAATTACACGCCCGCACCGCGCGGCGACTTCCATATCGTGTGTTACAATAATAACAGTTTTCCCGCCTTGATTCAACTTTTCAAACACGTCCATGATTTCCCCGGATGTTTTAGAATCCAGCGCACCGGTCGGTTCATCTGCAAGTAAAAATGCCGGATTATTTACTAATGCACGCGCAATCGCCACACGCTGCTTTTGTCCACCGGAAAGCTGGCGAACCGGCTTTTTCGCTAATTCATCAAGGCCGACGTTTTTTAATGCAGTCATTATTTTTTCCCTTCGTACATCATTTCCTTTTACTTTTCCAAAAATCAAAGGAATCTGAACATTTTCCTCGATGGTGTATTCATCAATCAAAGCATAGTCCTGCATGACAATACCAATTTTTTGATTGCGGAATCTGGCACGGTCTTTTTCCTTCAAATCTCCTACCGACACCCCATCTACAAGATAACTTCCCTTATCGTAAGAATCAATTGCCGCCAAAATATGCAGTAACGTGGATTTTCCGGCACCGGACTTTCCGATAATTGCCACCATTTCTCCTTCTTCAATTGAAAGGTCAATTCCTTTCAAGGCACAAAATTCATTTGTCTTTCCTTTGTTGTATACTTTTACTAAATTTTTAATTTCAATCATAATATTACCCTCCACTTTATAAATCCGACCTTAATAATTCAACAGGATTTTTTTTCTTTAACATTCGTGATGCTACAAAGTAATATACTAAGCATACACAGACAACAACTAAAATCAATAACACCGTCGACCAAAAATCTAACTGAATATAAACATATTCACTTATTTTTGTCCTTTCTGCCAATATCAAAAACATCATGACAAACATTAATGAGATAACATTGGTTATAATAATCTGAATTAGCGAAAATAAGCTGTTTTTTCTCCACGGAAGTCCCAAAACTGAGAATACCGCATTCTCCCTCATATCCTCCGATAAGTTCAAGGTACAAACATTTATTACGCTGATTATCGTGATACACAAAACACAAATAAAAACCGGCAGATACATCATAACAGTTTGCTGAAATTCATGGTTGCTAATCTTCATAAACCGCTCCAGCGGAGATAGCACGCAAACATCGCTTGCACCATATCCTGCTATATTTTTCCGCAGTGTGTTTTCAACTTGCAAAAGTTCTTTTTCCGTAGTATCATCCTGTACGGCAATAATATATTTTTGATTGTATGTCATCGGAATATGATTTTTAATTGCCTGATTCTCTCTCATCAAAACCAACGCACATTCGGACTGCTGATAACTGTACGTCGAATACAAATCCCGGTAATCTGTCCGATACAACTGGCTCGAACCGATATTGGAGCCAATCACTGAAATACCTTCCTTTAATACTCCGCAAACCATTGCCTTGAAGGAATGTATTTCCCCATTTTCGTCGTAGTAGCCAAGTTTAATATGGCTGCCCGTTTTCCAGCCATACGGATTTTTAGAAACAACAATTTCAATTTCGTCATCACTTGCATCTTTTTTATCAAGCCAGTTTCCGCTTTCCAATTCCGGCTTAAAATCATTAATTAAAGAATCCGGATACGCCAGAAAATTAGAATATCCTTCATTTTTTGAAGAGACAACGTTTCCATAACCAAAACTCATAACCGAATCCACTTTATCCATACCTTTTGTAAGCGAATCTTTTGTATCACCATGACATCCGGAAGCCTCTACGACAAATCCCTTTTTCCCGTTCCAGTCTGCCACCGGACGATACCAGCGATATTCCTCACAAATAGTTGTTACTGTCACCAATAACACAATAAATAAAACGGTCAATTGTAAAATAATAAAACAATTTCTTTTTGTATGCCGAATGTAAGCACTTATAGCCAGTGAAACCATCACTTCTCCCCCTTTCGCATTTGTACTACCGTTTGCTTTGACATCTTTCCCGAAAGCAGGTAACCAATCAGAAGCACCACAAAAATGAAAATGGCACAAATCATAACATATTCTCTAATACCATAAATCATAAACAAATAAGCAAACCAATTCTTTGCCAGTGGGTACACCAAAAAACGGAAAGTTAAAACTCCCACAACAAGGACAATTACCATATTTAGAAGAATTTCCGCAAAAAACATTCTCCTGGCGGTTCTTTTACTGCATCCACACAAAGAATACACGGCTAACTGTATTCTTCTTTTTCGGAAAATATAACGATAAATCATATACATATTTCCACCTGCTAACAGAGCCAAAAGTACACTGATTCCAATCATAGAATACTCTTTTTTCCGGTCGGCATTATTCTGAATATAAAAATCATCACATTCGCCCCCAATTGCTTTTAGTTCCTGACAAAAATCGTCGTACTGAGAGCGTGTTGGAAGCATTGTTAATTCAACAGAAAAAGTATCATAATGAGCCTTTTTCGGAAATGAAAGATATGGCATTTCCATTTCGCCATCCCCATTTACATTATTGATTCCAATTATCTGATAATTTTCTCCATCCAGAGCAATAGTCTGCCCGATATCTTTTTTTATATTAGGACTGATAACTACTACTTTTTCAGCCTTTTTGTAATGAACCGGCTGTGCCATTTCGCCATCAAGAGAACCCTTTACATTTTCCAATACGCGGTCACTATAGGAAAAAACACCATCTTTGTACTGAACTCTGTCCTGATAACTCATATCACTTCCCTTAACAGACGCATCAATATATATGTAATCAATGGAAAAATCATAGTCATCTGTCAACGTTTTTATCACCTTTGTCAACTGTTCCCTTGTAACAGTGCTTTTTCTAAAGGATGCATTCAAAAATTTCGTATCTACATTTGCTGATAATTCATACAAATTATTTTGAAAAACACCAAACACAAAAAGAATGCATACCAATGACACAATCTGCGACACCATCAATATGGCAAACAATCCTTTTTGCTTCTTCAGAAAAGAAACCCAATTTTGTAATACCATTTCTTATCCCTCCCTTTTATTTGCTGTATTTATACCTAAGTTTATTTTTTTTCGCATATTTTTCTGCATAAGAACCTTTTTTAACATACAATGTTACCGTATCTTTCGAATAACGAAATTCATCTTTTTCTATCTTTGTTACACTGGAAGGAATGACAACTTTCTCCAGTTTTGAACACTGTACAAAACCACCTCCGATAGTTTCAATTCCATCCTCAATGGTTACATTTTTTAGCGTTGTTACATCATCATTATAAAAACTAATATCAAATCTATTAATTTTCTTTCCATCATATTTAGCCGGAATCACTAAATCACTTCTCTTCCCAAAGTCGTTAAAGGTATTAATATCCAAAATATTCTTTTTATTAACATTTATAACGTTCCATGTTTCCTGCTTACTCGCCTTCACAATACCAGATGTTTCATCATCTGGATTCGGCGATTCCTGTACACGGCTGGCCGTTGGTGAAATAACATCCCCCTGCTTTTCTTCCTTCGGTAGTAAAAAATATAAACCACCCATAATAATAAAAAATACAATTACTGTCAAGATAAATACTTTTGATTTTGTCATTTATGATGCCTCCCTTTTATTACCGAACAATTCAAAACTCGAATTGTTCGGTAATTAATAACTAATTATTTTTCCTGCTTAATAGTATAAGACCATTCATCTGCCTTAAAATTTGTATATCCTGCACCACTTGGTTTCATAGTACAATTCCAAGAAATTGCTTTATGATAGTGTTCTCTGCCAGCAGTACTTCGATATCTAGCCACTGATACTTCTATAAACTTACCACTTTTAACTAACTGCTCTTTACAATCAGATTCAATTACTGCATTATCCTTTGAATGACGTCGGTTTACATAAGCAGAATAATATCTGGTACCATTTGTTGTATTTTTTATTCTCGTCTTAGCAAAATCCTTATCCCCAGAAGCTGTAATGCTGCAAATTTTTCCGTTTTTCGATTGAGAATAATTTTTTCCATACATATTTGGCAATGCAGCAAATACCGTTGCTCCAATAAATGACATCATCAAACTAAGGGTAACCGTAAATTTAATTAATTGTTTTTTCATGTTTAAAAATCTCCTTCTCTATGTTAATATAAGCTTGTAGTTATTTTTCTGCGTTCTTTTCTTATGTAGTGTGTAAAATTAAGAAAAGAACGCTTTTTCAATCATTTCTCTGTAAATCTTCATAGAATACATTCTTTCACCTCCTCCTAACTTTATTAATTTGTCTCTTTTAATTGCTCCTATTAATAATAACGTTCCAAGAAGCAAAAATCTGACAAATATTTTTCACATTCAATTTTCACGTTCCCATTTGCAATCATAACACAAAATACACCGTATAGAACATAAAAGTCATGAACGGTCGTTTTTTGGGTATGAACGGTCATTTTTACCCATATTTTTACAACACATAATATTACTTATACTGTTTTTTTCCAGTTGTTTTCGTCATAGTTTCCTTTTTTCCACTCTTAGTAAATACAGCAGTGCATTTGCATCGATAAGTACCTTTTGCAGATAACTTATATGTTTTTTCCACAGAAACAGTTATCGAATTTTTTTCATTTTCCCATGTTTTCAAAGTGCTCCATACTTTTTTTGATGAATCATACTTTTGCAGTTTCAAAGTTACCTTAGTTTTCGTTGTGCCCTGTTTTCCAACTGCATTTCCCGAAACATTTGCACTTCCATTATTAGTAATTGATAAATTACTATGCAAATATCCTGCATTTTCACTTTGCAAAATTGGTCCAACCACCAATGTCGGTTCGCTAATTTCAGCAGCTTTTGTCTGCGTATTTGCTGCGAATAACGCACTCACTCCCAGCAAACATACCATTCTTTTTGTGTCTCTTTTGATTTTTGTAATCATAAAAAAATCCTCCTTATATATCGTTCTACTAATAATAACGATACAAAAGGAGGAAATCTGACAAAAAATTTTATTTTTTTTATTTCTGGTACAAACTATTTGCCATTTTTACAATTTCATTCTTGTAATTGCCTTTTTTCGTGATAGAAATCATGTGATTGTATTTCTTATCATCCCAAATTATCCATTTTTCTTTTCCTTTAATATAATAATATGCTTCATACCCCATAACACGCGTTTTAATCTTTTTCTCAAATTCAGAATCCGTATAAATATAGTCACCTTCCGTATGTTTACAACGAATATACTGAATAAGATTGTTTTTCCCTTCCTTCCACTCAATATAATTAAAGTTGCCAGATGTTGAAGAATCATCTAACGAATACCGAAATCCCTTCGGCACAAATGTAGGTTTCTCATGAATGACGTCCGGCAGGCTCTCCTTCGTTTTTTCATCCTGATTCTGCCCAACATACTCTCTTACTTCCAATTTGTCCTTTGAATCATACGAAAGCAGATATTTCCACGCATTAAAACCAAACACCTTCGCACTGACTTGATTAGCAGCAGCTAAGGAAAGAATCACAATCACCACGGCTGCCGCTTTACGGACGGTATACGCCAGACGCAGATGGCTGCCAAAATATTTTTCGCTCCAATTTAAACGTTTCCATCGTTTCATGAATTTTTTTGAAAATTCATGATTATAATCTTCGTCTTGCGATGGATGAAATGAATTCATCTCCTGATATACACAGGTCGTCAAAAATTTCTTTATACTCTCCTCATTCATTACCGAGCCACTCCTTTCGAATGATTGCAATGCCTCTTGCAATCCTCTTAGACACCGTATTCTGCTTGATATTAAGAAGTTCAGCAATCTCACTTACCCCTAATTCGTTGACATAACGAAGAATCAGAACCTCCGCATACAGTTTTGGAATCTTATGAAACACTTCCATCATCTCGCTTTCGCCATAACCACTTTCGTGCTTACAAAAAAACGGGCTGGTTTCAAACTCATCCATCTCCTGCACCTTTTGATTTTTCTTTTGATTCTTACGATAGAGGTCAATTGCCGTCCTCTCAACTATAATAACGAGGAAACTCTTCGTTTTCTGACAATCTATTTTATCAATTTTATCTAAATTTTTTATAACCTTTTCCCACGACGTCAAACAAGCGTCTTCTGCATCCTGCGGATGATGCAAAACACGCATTGCTACGACGTACATAAGCCGGTTGTATTTTTCATATAATAACTCCAGTTTTCTTTTATCCTGCGGTGAGTCCACCGAGGCTAGAAGTATACATAACATGTCTCTACCCATTCCTTTGAAAAAGGCAACAAACCGGCGCACCCGCTGATTTATTGCCTTTTCCTGCCCATGAAGTTTCCCTCCGGTAGATTTTCTCCACCAAAAAGTAACTTACATGAAATTATTTACAAAATGCTTTTACTTTTTCATAAATGCTGTCTGCATCCAAGCCATATTTCTTAACAAGCTCTACTGCCGGACCAGATTCACCAAATACATCATTAACACCGATTTTGCAAACCTTTGTCGGACATTTTTCAGCTAATGCATCGCATACAGCACTTCCCAGACCACCGATAACAGAATGTTCTTCTACTGTTACCACTTTGCCGGTTTCTTTGGCTGCTGCCACGATTAACTCCTCATCCAAAGGTTTAATTGTATGAATGTTAATCACTTTGGCATCAATACCGTCTGCTGCCAGTTTCTCTGCTGCTTCCAGACAATTGGATACCGGAAGTCCGGTTGCAACAATCGTTACATCCTTACCTTCACGAAGTACAACACCTTTGCCAAGTTCAAATTTATAATCCGGTTTATCGTTAATTACCGGCACAGCCAGACGTCCAAAACGAAGATAACATGGACCGTCATGCTCATAGGCAGCACGAACAGCTGCTTTTGCTTCTACATCATCCGATGGAACAATTACTGTCATCCCCGGAATCGTACGCATCAGTGCAATATCTTCATTACACTGGTGTGTCGCACCATCTTCACCTACGGAAATACCGGCATGTGTTGCGCCGATTTTTACATTCAGATGCGGATAACCGATGGAGTTACGAACCTGCTCAAATGCACGTCCTGCAGCAAACATCGCAAAAGAACTTGCAAATGGAACTTTACCTGTCGTTGCCAGTCCTGCAGCAATTCCCATCATGTTACACTCAGCGATACCACAATCAATATGGCGTTCCGGGAAAGCCTTTTTGAAAATACCGGTCTTTGTGGCAGCCGCAAGGTCTGCATCCAGTACAACAAGGTTATCAAATTCTGCGCCAAGTTCTGCTAATGCATTACCATAACTCTCACGAGTAGCAATCTTTTTTACTTCTGACATAAAGACTCACCTGCTTTCTCTAATTCTTCCATAGCCTGTGCATACTGCTCATCATTTGGTGCAGTACCATGCCAGCTACACTGATTTTCCATGAAGGAAACGCCTTTTCCTTTAACGGTTTTTGCAATAATAGCCGTAGGCTGTCCTTTGGTCTGTTTTGCTTCATCAAAAGCTGCCTTTAAAGCATCAAAGTCATGACCGTCCACTTCGATTACATGGAAACCAAATGCTTTGAATTTCTCATCAATCGGATATGGTGAACATACATCGTCAACTGCACCGTCAATCTGTAAGCCGTTATTATCCACGATGGCAACAAAATTATCCAGTTTTCTGTGGCTGGCAAACATTGCTGCCTCCCAAACCTGTCCTTCCTGAATTTCACCATCACCAAGAAGTGTGTAAACACGATAATCGTCATTACTTAATTTAGCGGACAATGCCATTCCGACTGCTGCCGAAATTCCCTGTCCCAAAGAACCGCTCGACATATCCACACCAGGAATATGCTTTTTATCCGGATGTCCCTGCAAATAGGAACCAACATGGCGAAGTGTCGTCAAATCCTCAACCGGGAAAAATCCACGGTTTGCCAGTGCCGCATAGTAGCCCGGAGCCGTATGTCCTTTACTAAGTACAAAGCGGTCACGGTCTGCTTTGTCCGGATTTTTAGGGTCAATATTCAATTCTTCAAAGAAAAGATAAGTAAAAATGTCTGCTGCTGACAAGGAGCCGCCCGGGTGACCTGATTTTGCACTATGAACCCCAGTTACAATCCCCTTACGAACTTCAACAGCCATTTTCTGAAGTTCTAACTTATTCATAATCAATCTCCTTTTTATTACTCACCAAATTATTCACCAAAAACAGCAATATAATCTTTCTGGAATTTCTCAATACCGATATCAGTCAACGGATGTTTTGTCATCTGCTCAATAACACCATATGGTACTGTAGCGATATCAGCACCTGCCAATGCACAATCCGTAACATGAATTGGATTTCTTACGCTGGCTGCGATGATTTCTGTCTCGATTCCGTGTACGGAAAAGATTTCAGCGATGTCGCGAATCAAATCAATACCTGGCTGGGAAATGTCATCCAGACGTCCTAAGAATGGAGATACATAAGCAGCTCCTGCTCTTGCTGCCAAAAGTGCCTGATTGGCACTAAAAATCAATGTAACATTACATTTAATTCCCTCAGAAGCAAGTACCTTTGTTGCTTTCAATCCTTCTACTGTCATTGGGATTTTAACTACCATGTTCTCGTGAAGTTTTGCAATCTCTCTACCTTCTGCAATCATGCCCTCTGCATCTACGGTTGTTGCTTTTACCTCACCACTGATTGGACCATCAACGATGGATGCGATTTCTTTCAATACATCTTCCTGACTTCTTCCGCCCTCTTTGGCAATCAGGGATGGATTTGTAGTAACACCACAAATAACCCCCATCTCATTTGCTTTTTTGATGTCCTCAATTTTCGCTGTGTCAACAAAAAATTTCATTGCGTATACCCTCCTAAAAGTAATTTTATATCATATGCCCATTATACATCTTTTGCGCATATAATCTCAACCATTTTTTACTCCTATGGACAACTTTTTTAGATACCATAGAAATACATACCGGAAAGCGTCAGTTTCTGAACCGAATCCAGTCCGCTTCCATAGTTATACCGGCGAATTGCTTTGCCGTCGGTTCCCATTTCTAAATAGGTTCCTGCCGTGCCGCAAACAATCACATAATTATTTCCACACTTTTGTAACAAACTTCCGCTTTTTGCCTCAACTGCCGTGGACGATGCTTTTTTCTGCACCGTCTTCTTTGCCACATCCGCCTGCCACTCAACAGCAAGATACTGATTTTCCTCCTGCACTAACATCGCAGGTATTGTTTCGTTTTCCTGCGATAAAAGCATAGATTCTTTTGTATTCCAGCCGGTAAATTTCTTATTATCATTTATCTTTTTCTTTGCTGTTACCTTTTTCCATGCCGCCCTTTTTCCAACAACAAAAGAAATCTTAGGTTTTGCCGCCGTAATGGCATCCAAATAAATCAACCCGGAAGGATTCTTTGCCACCACACCAATCGAACCACTTTGCGGCACAGTCAATGAACCGGTCTGAATACCTTTCTTAAACCGGTACACAACCCGCGTTTTTCCTGTCTGGAAAGATGTTGCCAGTAAATACTCATTTTTTTTCTTCTTTCCAAGCCAGTAAACTTCATTATATCCATCATATGAAAAATCACGGATTTTCCCATATCCTTTCATCTGAACAACACCTGTCACCCTGCCAAGAGCGGATACTTTCGCCACCTTATCTTCTGAAATCTGATAAAGAATGCAATCTTCCGAAGCCGTTATGCGACGTCCATGAAATGACTCTGTCGGAATCAAATCACGCAGAATCCCTTTATTATCATAAGCTGCAATCCACGGTTTTCCGGATGGAAAAACATAATACATACCGTTTGCCAGTGTAGATTTGGAATAGCCATCACTTACCGTAATCTTTTGTGGTATGCCGGATGAACTGCCCGCTGTTGTGTATTGATAGTTTTTTGTCTCTCTCGTATTTCCGGTTGAATCAACTAATTCCAGTATAATAAAATTCGTTTTCCCCGGAATCAGACCTTCCACCAAAAATTCATGTTCTTTGGCTAAATTGTTTTCCTGTCCGTTATTGACATAACGGATATGGTCTGAAATCGTCTCATCTTCAACCGTGATGGTATACCGCACCATACAGCGGAATGAAGTGTGAAAATAAAAATAAAAACTATTTTCCACCGTACCAAATGGATTTTTCGCTATAATCGGATTATCAAAATCCGCATCGGTACGCTTAATCAACCGGTCTAAACGTGCTCTTGCTTCATTGGATTTTGAAACCTGATACACGGAATTTGAATCAAAATTAAGAACATTTTTATCCTCGCCGTCCGTTGCTAAAACCGTAGCCTTATCCGGCATGTCATACTGATAAGCACGATCCGTCTGATTATCACTTTGCTCTTTCGCCATACGGTTTTTAAACTCGTTCGACGGGCCGCCTTCACGTCCTTTGAGTAAAAAATACGCTCCGGCTGTCAATCCGGACAAGATAAGCAACGTCACAATAATTAATTTTCCTGCCTTTTTCATCCGTATATCTCCTTATCCAGCAATTTTTCAAACTCTTCCATCGGCATCGGTTTTGCATACAAATATCCCTGCGCCATGTCACAGCGGATGCCCCGAAGATAATCTGCCTGATTTTCTGTTTCAACCCCTTCACAGACAACGGTTTTATCCAGTTCCTGTGTCAGTTCCACGGTTTTTCTGATGATAATTTTACTCGTCTCGGAACTCTCTGTCTCATCCAAAAATGATTTGTCAATTTTAATGATATCAACCGGTAACTCTTTCAACAAATTAAGGGACGAATAACCCGTTCCAAAATCATCAATTGACCAGCGAACGCCAAGATTCCGAAGTTCTCCCATCATCTTTGCCAAATCCGTCAAATCATCCCTAAAAATCCGTTCCGTCAACTCTAACTCAATATAACGAGGCGGCGTATCGTATTTTTTCAAAATGTCCGCCACTCGCTTCACATAATCTTTTTCCTGCAATAAAACGCGCGACTGGTTAATCGAAATCGGCACACATGATCTTTTTTGCTGAAGTCTTCTCTGAATCATACGACACACTTCGCTAAGGATAAAAAAGTCCAATTCAACAATAAAACCATTTTTCTCAAAAATCGGAATAAAATCATCCGGATAAATCATTGAACCGTCTTCCCGAATCCAGCGAACTAACGCCTCGGCACCTACAATTTGTCCGGTCTCCAAATTATATTTGGGCTGTATAAATGCCTTAAATTCATGTTGAGCCATCGCTTTTTTCATGCTCTGCTCGATTTTTCCTGCATGAATCAATTGCGTGTATACTCTCTCATCATACACTGCAATATGCGAAGTTGTATTTGTACGCAGGCTTTTTCTGGCAAGATTGGCGTACTCAACCATCTTCTGAATCGGTGGATGCTCTTTATCAATCCGGTAAATACCAATACCAAGCCGCGGATAGGCATCCGAATATTCATTTCCGATTTCCGCTGCAAAACGGCTGCATAACTCATTAAGCATATTGCGGAATGCAGAAAAATCCTGATAACAGGCAAGTGCCACAAAATGGTCTGCCACACTGCGGCAGCAAAGCAAAATACATTTGCCCGATGCCATAATCATCTTCGCTGTATCCGCCAAAAGTTTATCCGCTTTCTGCATACCATACAAATTATTTACCCGTTCAAAATTACAGATATCCGTACAAATAAGCGCATAGTTTTTTTCTTCCGAAATATGCTTTAACTGCTTGGCAGCCCGAACCTTAAATGCCCCTAATTGAAAGACACCCGTAACCGGGTCATGTATACCTTCCCCATCTTCTTCCGAAAATTGTTTCTTTCTCTCTTTAAGTACCTGCGTGTCATCCCACAAAGCAGACTTTCCAATCATAGATGTATGTATTGATACGATAGAAAACTTTCCATCCTCTTTACAAATCATCATGGAAAAACGCAAATTCGTATAATAAACATTATCCTGCACCGGCAGACGCAATTCCAGTTCTCCGGTCACCTGATAGCAATTCCCGGAAACCGGACTGACATCTGCCGATATCACTTTCATAACACATTGCTTTGGTACTTTTTTTATTTCTCTCTCCAGAAGGTTTTCAAACTCCTGACGGTTGTGTGCCACAAAATTAGACTGCGAGCCAAGCCATGTCACATCCTCACCGACATATGCCAGCATATCCGGCACATTATGTCTGACATAGTAAGAATAAAAATGGCATAAAGCAATCTGCTTTACCTTTTCTGCATTGAGCCGTTTAATCTCTTGTTCACGACTTTCCTGTGTGGTCACAACCTCACCTCCTCTTCTTCTTTTTATGGATTACGGACGGTCCCACTTATCACAAAGTGCCTGAATCTGATCCGTGAACTTCGCCGTATCCTTATTACTCAATCCCTCATTCTTACGGATTACCGAAAGCAGACGCTGTCCTGCTGTCAATAGACGCTGGAACATATCGCCGGAACGTTTCTTCGCTGCTGCTTTCTTCTTCACGGCAACCGGAAGCGCTTCTTTTACAAACTCGCCCTGTATCAAGTCGAAAATCGTACCACTGTACGGTGCCGTAGCATTATAACCGGAATCGGTAAGTGTTCTCGCAAATTCGTCGCATACCTTATCTTCTCCATGAACGACAAATACACGTTTTGGCGGTTTCTCCGTAAAACTGTTAATCCATTTTAACAATCCATTTTTATCCGCATGTCCGCTGATGCCGGCAATTTTCGTAATTTCTGCTTTGACTTCAATTACTTCGCCAAACAGTTTTACTTCTTTTGCCCCCTCTAGCAGCGCGCGTCCTAATGTACCTCTGGTCTGATAACCCACAAACACAATTGTGCTCTCCGGACGCCATAAGTTGTGTTTCAAATGGTGCCGGATTCGGCCAGCCTCACACATACCGGATGCCGACAAAATTACTTTTGGCTGCTGGTCAAAATTGATTGCCTTACTGTCATCGCTTGTAATGGACAATTTCAACCCCGGAAATCCAATCGGGTTAATTCCTTTTTCTACAAGTGCTTTTGCTTCTTCATCAAAACACTGCTGTACATTTTTACCAAAAATATTCGTTGCCTCCACAGCGAGCGGACTATCCACATACACCTCAAAATCCGGATGTGTCTTCACTAACTGCTGCTCCTTAATCTGACGTAAGAAATATAACATCTCCTGTGTTCTGCCGACTGCAAAGGATGGCACTACCACATTACCGCCACGGCGGAAGGTGCTCTCAATAATTGCCGCCAGTTCCCCAACATAATCCGGTGTTTCTTCCCCATGAAGTCTGTCACCGTATGTAGATTCCATAACAACATAATCTGCCGCTTTTGTGTAAATCGGGTCTCTGAGAATCGGCTTGTGTGTGTTTCCAAGGTCACCGGAAAAGACAACCGTTCGTTCTTCTTCGCCCTCTTTTGCAAATACTTCAATGGAAGAAGAACCAAGCAAATGTCCCACATCAGTAAATCGAATGGTAACCTCATCGCAAATCGTAACTTTTTTATCGTACTCACACGGAACCAGCAGTCGAATCGCACCTAATGCATCTTCCATCGTATACAAAGGCTCATAAATCTCACCACCGGAACGTCTTGCTTTCCGGTTCCTCCACTCTGCCTCAAACTGCTGGATATGCGCACTGTCACGAAGCATAATCTGGCTCAAATCCACCGTCGCTTTTGTCGCATATACCTGACCGCGGAATCCTCTGGCAAACAGCATCGGAAGAAGACCCGTATGGTCTATGTGTGCATGCGTCAGCAAAATGAAATCAATCTCCGATGGATTTACCGGAATCTCCTGATTTTCAAACAAATCCTGTCCCTGCTCCATACCGATATCCACGCAGAATTTTTTGTCTCCAACCTCCATGTAATGACAGCTTCCCGTAACTTCATGGTCAGCCCCAATAAATACTAATTTCATAATATCACCCCGTCCTTTCCGACCATCTTAATAATGTATTTATTATAAATCATTTTGCCCTTTCCGTCAACAATCCATGAACGAATCGTTAATGCTTTACGAAGCCTTATTTATGCGTTAAAATACTGCTTATGGAGGTAGAAAAATGAACGAATTACAGAAACAATTATTTTCCCTGCAGGACCCCTCTTACTTAGAGTTTCACAGTAAACTGATTCCAACAATTGAAAAAAACAGAATCATCGGCATCCGCACCCCTGCACTGCGCTCGTTTGCTAAGGATTTTAAAGGCACTAAAGAGGCAGAAAACTTTCTAAAAGAACTGCCCCACCATTATTATGAAGAAAATAATCTTCACATGATGTTAATTTCAGCGGAAAAAGATTATGAAACCTGTGTGCGGGAAATCAACCGTTTTCTTCCCTATATCAACAACTGGGCAACGTGTGATTTACCGGCACCCGGCGTATTCAAAAAACATAAATCGGAACTGTATGAGGAAGTTCTAAACTGGATTTCCTCAGATGACACATACACCATCCGATACGGTATCGGCATTTTGCTGCGGCTGTATCTGGACTCCGATTTCTCTGAGAAACATTTGGCACTTGTCGCAAAAATCCGCTCGGAAGAATATTACGTCAATATGATGATTGCGTGGTATTTTGCCACCGCGCTTGCCAAGCAGTGGGACGCTGCCATTCCTTATTTGGAAAAGAAGAAACTTTCTGACTGGGTTCACAAAAAAACGATTCAGAAAGCTATCGAAAGCTACCGCATTACAAAGGAGCAGAAAGAATATTTACGAACCCTGAAAAAAATCCCGTCTTTGACAGTTGTTAGAATAAAAAATCGCTGTATCCCTTATATTT
>ERZ808240.2194-NODE-2194-length-22095-cov-14.463929_pt1 | contig 22095 bp, 21 predicted proteins | sample MGYA00521084_ERZ808240 | MGnify/ENA primary metagenome ERZ808240 (study PRJEB31516, sample SAMN03275571) | gut metagenome | biome: mammalia-associated habitat; material: feces | host: Papio cynocephalus | place: Kenya | collected 2012-08-06 ...
AGACTTCCTCTCACTATATAGAAAGAGAGGTGTAGTCGAGTTCGTCTACTCGACGTGATGTTTATGAAAAATAAAAATAGTAAACTAGCATTAGTTTTTGTTGGTATTATAGTGGTAATTTTTATTATTTTTGGTTTATTATTTGTAAATGAGAAAATATCTTTTAATAATAAAACTGAAAATGGTAGTTCTAAGGATAGTGGTAATTCTAATGGTGTTACTAATACAAGTCTTGCTGATAAATATATTAGTTTGGAGGATATTAATATTACTGATAAAATTACTACTAAGAAGGTTAAATTAAATTTGTTAGATGATTCTGTTACTAGTGATTTTTATAATCAACAAGAAGAAGTTATTAATTCTGTTACTGAAAATGCTTTATATTATTCTAGTATAAATTGCGATAATTATGATGTTAAATATAATTTAGAGTATTATTTAAATGATAATATTTTGTCTATAGTTTATTATATTCAAACTATTAATGGTTGCTATTATGATTGTATTTTTAAAAAGGCTGTTACAAATATTGATATAGTAAATAATGTGGTTATTACTGAGGAAGATTTATTGAAAAAAGTTGGTTCATTTTATGAAAGTATTGTAAATGATTGGTACGAGGAATATGCTAATAGATGGTCAGAAATGAGTGATGTTTTAAGATATTATGAAGATGATGATAATAATGATGTACCGGTTACTTATAATGAATTTATTAATGATAAAGAGAAGTATATTCAAAAGGGTTTAAATAAAATTCCTGATATTATTTATACTTATATAAAAGATAATAAGGTTGTATATGAATATGATGATGGTGAAAAATTAGGTACTTTTCTTCTTGCTGGTAAAGATGGTTGTTTTAACTATTCTTCTGTAGAACTTGGTGATTATAAAACTAATTAATTATTTAAAACTCACTTTATGCAGTGAGTTTCTTTTTTATTATTATACTTATTGTTATTATAGCAAAGATTGCTAATAATATTAAATTTATATATGGATATTTTGTTTCAATAAAGTTTGTAAATAGAGTATTATTTTTGAAATAATAGGTTGATATTAGTACTATTATTGTTGTTATTATTATAGTAGTTATTATATTTTGTTTCTTTGTTTTTATTGAGTTATTAAGATAATATATTAATAGGCTTAATGTTGAAAATGAGGTTAGTATCCATTTTATAAAGATTATATTTTCTATTTTATCAAAAAAGTTAAATAAAGATATTTTTTTTAATACAATATATTCAGGATATTCATATATTTTTGCTAAGTTTAGACCTAATATACTTATTGTTTTAATTGATATTAATAGCATTATTATATAACTTAGAGTATAGGATATAATTAAATATTTGTTAATTTTTGGATAATCTATTACTTTATTTTTAGGTATTGTTAATATTGCTAATGTTGGTACTATATTGGTTAATGTTAGATATATGGAACCTTTTAATGGAGGGGTTATTCCATTTTCTAATATTGGTTTTAGATTACTTTTATCTATTTGAGGGATTAATGATATAAAACTTATTATTGATAATGTTAATATGATTGCTAGAAATATTATATTTGCTCTTGTTATTACTTCTATTCCTTTTGTTATATTATATACTATTACTATTCCTATCATAATTCCTATTACTAATACTGGGGTTTCAGATAAAAATTGTGATGTTACAAAGTTACATATTCCATATATTGTTACAATACTTATGATAAAGATGATTATATTTATTATTGCATTTATTATATTTCCTATAGGGTTACCAAATATTATATTTATTTTTTTGTGTATATTTTTATCTTTTTCATAGTTTGATATATAAATAATCATTGCTAAAATAATAAGTCCTATAAGGTAGGAAAATATTATTGAAAAATAACAATCCCTCTTACTTATTTTTATTATGTTATGAAAACCTATGCCATTAAATATTGAGAGTATTGGAAAAATTATTAATATAGCATATTGAAATGCATTTATTTTTTGATTATTATTCATTTGTAGATACCTCCTGTTAGATTTCCTTTTTCTCTGATTGTATAGGTTGCTTTTACTTCTAATTTTATATTTGGTAATATATCTTCATTGTATATATCTTTTATTTTATTATAATATTTCGCGTCTGTTTTATAATATAAATCTTTAAAATTAAATATATCTGTATTGTATTTTTTTATTATATTTTTAAATGATTTTTTTACTAGTTTTTCAATATTATTATTCATTATATTTTCTATTTTTTTAATATTTTTATATTCTGTAAGATTATTTTTACTATATACTTCACTTATTGAGGATGTTCCTGAAAGAGTTATATTTACTTTATTTTTTTTAGGATCTAATTCTACTTTTGTTTTAGATGATATTATTTCATGTATTATAAAGCCATCATCATATTTTGATTCTATTAAAGTATTTGTTATATTATCTTTAATAAAATTGTAGGCTATAGATTCAAATTCATCAAGGTATCCTATTAATTTATCTTTTTTAAATATTGCCATATTTGATAAAACTAATTTTGCTTCTGTATCTGTTTTTTCTAGATCTTCTTTATCATTTCCTTCTTTGATGTTACCTTCTAATTTTATGCTTGGTAGTGCTAATTCTTTTTTGTCATCTAGGTAGGTATCCATTAAGTCATTGTATGTTGTTAATGAGGCTAAACCTAGGTATTTATTTAGATTTTTTAAACTTTTAGTGATGCTTTCAGATGTTAAATTATCTAGTGGAGTTATTGTTTCTAATATATTTTTATCTTGTGATATTAATACATAAAATTCATCTCTAAGTTCTGGATCTCTTATTAAAAAATCTAATATTGGGGATATTCCGTCTTTTGCTAGTTCTTCGTCTATTATTACTAATTGAAGATGTGCGGCATACATTTTATTTGGTGAGTCTTTAATCATTTCTCTTAGGGCTTGTTGGATACTTTTGGAAGTTTTGTTATATGTTATGAAACTGGGTTGATTTCCTTTAGAAGCGTCTGTGTCTTTTCTGGGATTAACTACTTGAACTGTTACTTTATATAAATCATTATTTTTTTCTATACTCATAGCAGTTACTATCGATAAGTCGTTTAATTCTCTATAGTTATAGCATCCTGTTAATAGGGGAAGTAATATAATTAATAAGATTATAATTTTTTTCATTGTTTATCACCTAGATCTTTGTATTTTGTAATATTATTTGATAATAAAGGATTTCTTTTCTTTAAATCTTTGGTTGGGAATTTTATTATACTGTTTTTAATTTCTTGGATATTTAATGGTGAATATGGATAAAAGTAAGGTATTCCAAATGAATTTAGAGAACACATTTTTATAATGTAAAAAATAAATATTATTATTACTCCATATATTCCCATTAGGGATGCTCCTAACATAAATAAAATTCTATACCATCTTAGTCCATTAATCATTTCTGGTTCAGTGAATAGAAGGGCTGAAATCGAGGTTATTGCTATTACAATTATCATTATTGGAGATACTATTCCAGCATTTACTGCAGCTTCTCCTAATATAAGAGTTCCTACTATTGATAGGGCACTGGATGTGAATGTTGGAATTCTTAAGTCACTTTCTCTTAGTATTTCAAATGATATTATCATTATTAATGCTTCTATAAATGCTGGGAATGGTACTGATTCTCTTTGAGAGGTAAAACTTATTAGTAACTCTGTTGGTAATATTTCTTGGTTATATGTTGTTATTGCTATGTATATGGCGGGAGTTAATAGTGATACAAAGAAGGCAGCATATCTAATTATTCTAGTTAATGATACATTAATACTTTTTCCAAAACTGTCTTCAGTAGTTGGAAAAAAATCATTAAATGTTGCGGGTAATATTAAGATAAAAGGGGAGGTATCTACCATTATTGCTATTTTTCCTTTTAATAGATTTTGGCAGACATTATCTGGTCTTTCTGTAGATATTATTGTTGGAAATACTGATTTATTTTCTTTTTCTATTAAATTTTTAATAGTACCTGCAGATATGATTCCATCTATATCTATGTTATTTAATAATTTTTTAATTTTTTCTACTTTTTCTTTTTTTACTATAGTATTTATATATATTATTGATACTTTGGTTTTGGTGTATCTTCCAATATCTTGTGATTCTATCCATAGATTATTATCTTTAATTCTTCTCCTTATTAATCCTATATTTGTTTGGGTATCTTCTACAAATGCATCTATTGGTCCTCTTATGGTGCTTTCTGCTTGGGGAGTTGATATTGATCTTGATAGATTTCTTTTAGTTTCTAATGCTATAAAATCATTGCAGTTTTCTATTAATATGATAGTAAAACCATAATTTAGATAATAGCATATATCTTTGTAGGTTGTTATTATTTTAGTTTTGAAGTTATCTATATCATTTTGAATTATTACTTTTAAATCTATTTCTTTGTTATAAGTTAAATTTATTTTATCTAAACTTCTTATAATAAAATCACTTATTTTATCAGATGATGTTAAGGGTTCATTATATATAATATATAAGGTTTTACCACATACATATTTTTTTCTATATGTTATATCGTCATTATTATTTGTTTCTTTTTTTATTTTTTTTACAATATTTTCAATATTCATGATAATTCACCTAGTAATATTATTAACTAAAAATTAAATAAATATTTATAATAAATATAAATAATTTTAATATAATTAAGTATGAATATTAAATTAATTTTAGAGGGAATAATAGTGGGAATAGGAAAGATTATTCCAGGAGTTAGTGGTAGTGTTATAGCAGTTAGTTTTGGACTTTATGATAAGCTAATATCTTGTATTACTAGTTTTTTTGATGATAAAAAAAATAATTTTAAGTTTTTAATTAATTTTGTTATAGGAGTTTTAATTGGAATAGTTTTTTTTAGTAAGGTTATATTATATTTTTTAAATAATTATTATGTGCTTACTATGAGTTTGTTTGTTGGTATTATAATTGGGGGAGTTAGTGGTATATATAAAAACTGTAATTTTAGTTATAAGGGAATAATTTGTTTTTTTATATCTTTTTTATTGTTTTTAATTTTATGTAATGTTGGTGATGGTAGTGATTATGCTGTAAATGGAACTTTTGGAGATATTATTATATATTTTATAGCGGGAATAGTTGAGGGGATTGGAACTATAATTCCAGGAATTTCTTCTTCTGCTATGCTAATGGTTATGGGGGTATATAATATATTTATTTATAGTATTAGTAATATGTTTTCTATTTCTTTTATTATTAGTAATTTTAGATTTTTATTTTCTTTTGGTATTGGTTTATTTATTAGTATTATTATGTGTATATTTTTAATTAATTATTTATTTAAAAAATATAGAGATATTACTTTTAGTTCTATTTTGGGAATAGTTATTGGGAATATAATTATAATAATTTATAATATAATTAAAATTATGGCAATAAAAAACCTAGTAATTTTTGTAATATTACTAGGTATTGGATTTATTATTGGTCTTGTTTCTTCTTGATATTTTTTTCTATTTCTTTTAGAGCTTTACTAGATTTGTTTAATATTTTGGATAATGTCATTTCTGGGAATGCTTTTATAAGTCTTCTTTGGAATATTTTGCCTTCGTTAGTTAGGGTAGTTTTAACTAATTTAGATATATCTGTAGTTACATCTTTGGTACTGTTACCAATATTATTTACTGTTGTTTTTAATTTTGATACTACTTTACAAGATGTTATTGTATCTGATATAAATATTATTAGACCTATAATAGTTATTATTAATAGGGCTTTTTCATTTATATTAGATAATAGTTTTTCTATTAGGGGATTTAATCCATATAGAACTACTATACTTACTATTCCGAATGCTAAGGCGTTTTCTCCACAGATTCTTCCATTTAGGTTGAATTTTCTTTCTGAATAATCCCACCATCTTGCTTTGAATATTTTTTCCATAAAGTAACTTGTTAGATATTCTAGTATAGAACATATTACTACACTTAAGAAGAATACTGTTAATATATTATTTTTATATTGGGTTAGATATAGGGTTATTATTAATCCTCCCCAACCATATATTGGACAGTATGGACCTATTAAGAATCCTCTATTTATAAATTTTTTTGATTTTATACTTACTAGGGTAGATTCCATAATCCATCCTAGTATAGAGTATATAAGAAATAGTAGGAAATATCCTAGAAATTTATTCATATTACACCTCTTTCTATTTAAGAATAGCATAATATTATTTATTTTACAATTGTTTTTTTATTAATAGTTGTTTAAATTACAATACATTATATATATTTGTGTATTTCTATATATAGTGTGAAGTTGATATAAAGAATTATAATATATAAAATCCATATATACAGCCACATATTGCTCCTATTAAGTGGGATAGGTGGGAGACATTATCTGATTTATTAATTTGTAGTATTTCATCTATTATATAAAATATTATTATTAGTATTAGGGTTAGGGGGATAGTACCTTTATTTATATTTACTATTGATGATAGTATTATTAGCATATATACTATGTCACTTGAACCTAGAATTTTATATTTTCCTATAATTATGTTTATTAATCCTGTTATGAAAGCAGTTAGAAGTATCATTATAAGTAAGTTAATACTGCCATATTTTTCTTCTACTAATGGACCTACTAGTAATATATATAAGAAATTTCTTTTTAAGTGTTGCCAATTACTATGACCTATAATGTGGGTGAATAATCTTATATATGTTAAGGGATTTAGGGGAGATGATCTATAATTTGAAAATAGTAGTTTGTTACTTTTCCCTTTTGTTATTGTATTTATGATAAATGCTATAAGGCAAATGAAGAAAAATGATAATATTACCTTAGAATTATAACTTATGTAATTATTTAAATGAATATTTTTAATATATTCTATATATTTTTCCATATTAAATCACCATAATAATTTTAACTTATAATGTATATTTTGTCTAGATTTAAGACTTTAATAAGTAGATATTTTTAGGGTTAGTTATGTATTGTAATTAATCTAGTAGTTAATTTGATTATTGTTAGTTAATTTATATTTTTTTTAATTCATTATATGATAATATGGTATAGAAGATAGGAGATGTAAGAATGGAACAAGTTAGAGAAAAGAAGAATTTTGCTAGTGTAGAAGAGCTTATTACTAATGGTATTAATAGGAATAATGCTATTGTTCGTGATTGGGATAGAATATATTGTAATCTTGCTCAAGATATTTTGGATAATGGAGAAGATTATGTATCAAGAGCTGGTGAAGCTGTAGGTATATTTGCTCCAACTTTTAAGTTAGATGTTGGTAAGGAATTTCCAATATTGGAATCAAAGAAGGTATTTTTTAGAAATACTATTTCTGAATTATTATGGATTTATCAAGCTCAGAGTAATGAAATTTCTTGGTTACATGATAGAAATAATCATATTTGGGATGAGTGGGAAGTTGATAGTAATGGCGATTGGCATACTGTTACTTATAAGGAAGTTGATGGTAAAACTGTTGCTTGTGATACTGTAAAACATATTGGTAAGGAGTATGCTGGTACTATAGGTTCTGCTTATGGTTATGTTGTTAGAAAATATGGTTTAACTGATAAGTGTTTAAAAATATTAAAAGAAGATCCTAATAATAGAAGAAATATTATTAGTTTATGGCAAGATGCTGATCTTGCTACTGGGGTATTAGAGCCTTGTGTTTTATGGAGCCATTATGTTGTTAGAAATGGTAAATTAAATTTAGCTGTTCAACAAAGAAGTGGTGATATTCCTTTAGGTGTTCCTTTTAATATTACTCAGTATGCAGTACTTTTATCTATGTTTGCTAAAGTTAGTGGTTATGAGGTAGGTGAGTTATCTTGGAGAATAGATGATGCTCATATATATAAGAATCAATTGGAGCAAATTAAGGTTCAATTAGAAAGATATAAGAAGATGTGTGAGATAGAAGCATTTGTTAAGAATAATAATGATGCTGATATTATTAATAAATATGCTTATATGCTTAAACTTTATAATTCTATGGATATTGATAATAAATATTTTAATGAATTAGAAGAACAACTTACTATGTTTGAACTTATGATTACTAAAGATAAACCTAGTTTATATGTTGCTAATAAAGATAATTTTTATGATTTTGATAATAAACAAAAAAATGAAGATGTGTATGTTAAGAGTTATAAATCAGGACCTGCTATAAGGTTTCCAGTTTCTAAATAAGAGGTGATATTTATGGGAAAATTAGTTGTATTTGAGGGGTGCGATTGTTCTGGTAAGGAAACTCAAACAAAGTTACTTACTAGTAGATTAAATGAGGAAGGAATTAAGACTAAGACTATATCTTTTCCTGTTTATGATAGTCCTACAGGGAGAATTGTTGGGGCTTGTTATTTAGGAAAAGAGAAGATGTGTAAAGAATATCTTGTTTCTGGTACTTCGTTTTTTGATGATGCTACTTTGGTTGATCCTTTAGTTTCTATGGCATATTATGCTGCTGATAGAAGGTATAATATGGATATGATTAATTCTGCATTACTATCTAATGATTTAGTTCTTTTGGATAGGTATGTATATTCCAACATGGCTCATCAGGGTTCTAAGATAGATGATATTGCTAAGAGATATGAAATGTTTAAGAAGTGTGAACTATTAGAGTTTGATTATTTTGAACTTCCTAAACCTGATAAAGTGTATTTGTTATATGCATCAGTGGATGCTACACAAAAACTTAGAAATAATAGAAGTGAGAGTTTGGATCAGAATGAGAGAAATATTCCTTATTTAAGAAAAAGTGAAGAAGTTTATTTACAGCTTGCAGATCGTTATAATTTTGATGTTATTAATTGTTCTATTGGTAACGAGATGAGGAGTATTGAGGATATACATAAAGAGGTTTACTCTAAAGTATTAAAACTTATTAAGAAGTAAAGAGGTGACATTATGGCTAAACTTATTGTTATAGAGGGTTGTGATTGTTCTGGTAAGGAGACACAATCTAAGATGTTAGCGGATAGATTAAATAAAGAGGGTAAAAAATGTCAAATTCTTTCTTTTCCTATGTATGATAGTCCTACTGGTAAGATAATAGGAGCTTGCTATTTAGGAAAAGAAAAAATGTGTAAAAATTTACTTAATAGTAAGAATGGCTTTTTTGAAGAGGGTGCTAGTAATGTTGATCCTATTTGTTCTAGTTTGTTTTATGCTGCTGATAGGAGATATAATTTACCTGTAATTGAAAAGGCTATTTCGGAGAATGATGTTGTAATTTTAAATCGTTATACATATTCTAATATGGCCCATCAGGCTGGAAAGATAAAAAATAAGAGTGAGAGAACTTTTATGTTTCAAATTTTGGAGCATTTGGAATTTAATGTTTGTAAGTTACCAAGGGCTGATAAAGTAATATTTTTACATGTTCCATACGCTAATACATTAGATTTAAGAAATTGTAGGGATGAAAATCCTGATCAGCTAGAGAAAGAGGTTGAACATTTAAAGAATGCTGAAGAAACTTATTTATTACTTGCAGATTATTATGAATTTGATACTATTGAGGGAGTTGTTGATGGTAAATTGAAGTCAATTTCTGATATTCATAATGAGATATATAAAATTGTTTCTGATTTTGTAGAATAATGTCATATTAAAAAAATGTATTGTTTTGTCGAATTTGATAAAAAATATTTTAGGTGTGCTATTATATGTACATAAGGAGATGATAGTTTGCCTAATCATATTTTAACTATGGATGTTTTGGATGAAATGCTAGATAATATTTCTGTTATTAAATTAAATACTTATATAAGACTAGAGAAAGATAATTATTCTAATTAGGAATGTTATCTTTTTTTGTTTCAAAGTGCAATTATAATGATTTCAAAGTGCAAATTTTGCACTTTGAAATGTTAAATATTTGATTATTTTTGCTTAAAATGTTATAATATGGCTGATTTAGGAAATGTTGGAGGTAATTATGAATGTATTAGCTGAGAAACAAAAGGATTTATTGTATAATAATTATTCAAAGGAAGAATTTGAACAAAAAGAACAAGAATTTTTAGAATTATATTTTAAACTTAGATTAAAAGAAGAAGAAAAGTTGTGGAGTAAATTGTCTTTGGAACAAAGAAAACAAATCCATGGACTTATTTTGGGAATTTATAAAGTTAAAAATAGGTTAGGTGGTTTTTCATATGATTTAATTAAAGATGAAAGAGAATCTACTGATAGAGCAGTGATATTCGCAGTTACACATGTTGGTAAGTTTGATATTGAAGTTGTAAGTGAGGCAATTAAGGAACATTATTATTTGTTATCTGGAGATTATGAACATATTCAAGGAATAATCGACGCTCCATTTCTTGCTTTGAATGGGGTTATATATTTTAATGAAAAAGTGAAAGATGATAGAAAACTTGTTTCAGAAAAGATGAAGTGTCATTTACAACAAGGTGGCAATCTTATGTATTTTATTGAGGGTACTTGGAATATAACACCTAATTTACCTATGTTACCATGTTATTGGGGAATAGTTGATATTGCTAAGACTGGTAATGCAATAATAGTACCGGTTGCGTGTGAACAATATGGTAAAAATTTTAAGGTTAATATTGGTAAAAATTTTGATATGAATTTATATGGTAATAGTATAGAAGAAAAAACAAGAGCAATTTCTGATTTGAGAGATACACTTGCAACATTGAAGTGGGAAATATGGGAAAGTGTACCAAGATTAAATAGAGATGAATTAAATGGTGATGAATGGGAAGAATATAAAGCAAATAGATTTGCTGAGTGGCCTTATTTTAATGAAGAATATATTGAGAATTTAATTTTTAAACCTAAAGGTATTGTTTCAAAGGAAAATGTATATGCTCCAATTAAGAAACTTACACCAAATATTAATAATGCGTTTTTATTTAATCAACATCATAGTAGTAATATATTTTAATGAAAATGGGATTATAGAAAAAATAATCTCTTTTTTGTAGCAATATTTCTTAATTTATTATATAATAGAATTGGTAAGAAGGTGTTGATAGTGTCCAATGGTTATTTAACTACATGTGCTCTTTTTATAGCAATAATATTATTTGTTATTTTTATATCTAAGAAAAATATTAATAATGTAGAAACAAGAATATTTAAAAAAATGTTAATTATCGATATTTTTGAAGCTTTTTCAACTACTATGATTGTTATTATAGCATTAACTATAAATTCAGAGTTTATTTTAAAATTATTAAATAGAATTGATGTTATTTTTATAATAAGCTGGTGTAGTTTAATGTTTTATTATATTTATAGTATTTCAATAAAAGCAAATGATATTAAAATGCTTAAATCTATTATTTTGTTGAATTTGTTATTATACTTCTTTTCTTTATTTTTAGATGTTAAAATTATTAATGAAAATGGTATTTTAAATTCTGATGGTCCACTTACAACATTAGGATTTATAGGTGCTGTAATATATATATTGATGATATTTGCTGTATTAGTTAGTACAAAAGTTAAAAAGATTGAAGTAGATAATAAGAAGTATATTCCATTATTTTTTTTAATATTTATGTTGTCTTTGGTAGCTTTTGCAAGAATAATGATACCGGAAATTAATTTAATTTCTATTAGTTTAAGTTTGGTTGATATGATTATGATGTTTACGATTGAAAATCCTGATGTTAAATTACTTAGTGATGTGAGAAGGGCAAAGAATTTTGCTGAAAAGGCAAATAGGGCAAAGACTGATTTCCTTTCAAGTATGTCCCATGAAATGAGAACTCCATTAAATACTATAATGGGATTGTCTGAGGACATAGTGATATATGAAGATAAAATGCCTAAAGAAGTATATGAAGATGCTATTGATATTCAAAATGCTTCAAATAGGTTATTAGAAATTGTAGAAAATATTTTAGATATAAATATGATTGAAACAAATTCTTTAAAATTAAATGAAATCGAGTATAATTTTAAAAATGAAATAGAAAAAATGTGTAAAATTACTGCATTAAGAATCGAAAATAAAAATGTTAAGTTCAATCTTTTTATAGATGATAATATCCCATTAATATTGTATGGTGATGTAAAAAAGATTAAATCAATAATAAATAATTTACTAACAAATTCTATTAAGTATACTAGTAGAGGGAAAATAGATTTGAAGATAACATGTAATAATGAAAAAAACTTTTGTAATTTAATGATAATCTGTAGAGATACTGGAAAAGGAATAAAAGAAGAATATCAACAAAGATTATTTAATCAATTTGATAGGTTGGATGTTGAAATAAATTCTGCAGTTGAAGGATTAGGTTTAGGTTTATCAATTACTAAATCATTAGTTGAAATTTTAAAAGGTAAAATAACTGTTGAGAGTAAAGTAGGAATAGGAACAACATTTATTGTAAAATTGAAGCAAAAAATAGTAAAGATAAAAGAAAATGAAGAAGTAATAACTGAAGAACATTCTCTTTTTAATTCTTATTTTAATGAAAAAAGTAAGAGAATATTAATAGTAGATGATAATAAATTAAATATTAAGGTTGCTGTTCGTTTATTATCTGGTTTTAACTTTGTGATTGATGAAGCATTAAGTGGTAATGAATGCTTAGAAATGGTTAAAAAAAATAATTATGATTTAATACTTATGGATATAATGATGCCTGGAATGAATGGCGAGGAAACTTTTGTTAATTTATGTAAAAACAAGAATTTTAGTACACCAGTTATGGCTGTTACTGCTGACGCTGTGGATGGGGCAAAAGAAAAATATAAAAATATTGGATTTGTAGATTATTTATCAAAACCATTCACTAGAGAACAAATAATTGAAAAACTTAATAATATATTTAAAAAATAGAGAAATCTATTTTTTTAATTTAGTTGTAATAAGAGTGATATTTTTCTTGATTTTACTATAGATATTTTATATAATTATTTTAAGAAAGGTTGTAGATATGTATGAAAAAGATTAGTTTAATAATAATTATGATTTTGGCAATATTTTGTTTAGGAGGTTGTAAGGGTAAGAATACAGATGCTTTGAAGTTTAAAAATGAGTATGAGAATTTAAATGGTAAAACTTCTAAGAGTGGTAAAACTTATTTAGATGTTTCCATTGATAATGATAATCCTATTGTTTATTTGACTGCTAAAGAAGCTAGTGAAAAGATAAATAGTGATACTGGGGTATTTTATTTTGGATTTCCAGAATGTCCTTGGTGTAGGAATGCACTTCCTGTTTTACTTAATGCTGCTAAAAATAGTGAACTGGATAAAATTTATTATGTTAATATGTATGATGTTAGAGATACTATGGAAGTTGATACTGAGGGCAATGTTGTTACTACTAAGAAGGGAGCAACAGGTTATAGTGAACTTCTAGACAGTTTGGATTCAATATTAGATGAGTACACTTTAACTGATAGCAATGATAATCAAGTTTTAACTGGTGAGAAAAGGGTTTATGTTCCTTTAGTTGTGTTTGTTGTTGATGGTAAGATTGTTTCATATCATGCTGATACTGTTAGTTCTCAAACTGATCCTTATGTTGCTTTAGATGAATCACAAAAAGAGGAATTGTATCAAATATATAATGATGGAATTCATAAGGTTTTGGGAGATGTTTGTGATGAAGATGAGGAGCATTGCTAATGAATAAGGTTTCTAATTTAAATTTGTTTTTGATAAGTTTATTATCTTTAGTTTTGGGAATTATATTAATAGTTGCAACTTCAGATATTCTTACGGTATTTAATTATATATTTGTTTGTATTTTTGCTATTTGTGGTGTTATATGGTTGATTAGTTTTTTTGTTTCAAAAGATTATGTAGATTATGAATACGGTAATTTAATATTAGGTATTGTATTTATTTGGCTTTCTTTGGTTATGTATGTTTATTATACAATGATAATAAATATTTTACCTATTATATTTTCTCTTTATTTATTTATAATGGGAGCATTTATGATTGTTTCATATTTTACTAAGAAAAAATCAAATATTAAGTGTTTAAGATATTTAATAATAGGTGTTATATCTATAATAGTGGGAATACTTTTAATATTTGAACCTAAACTTGGTGTATATACTTATTTAAAGATTACAGGTGTTAATATTATTGTTATTTCTTTGTTATTTTTCTTTGAAATTATACATAATTTAAGGACTAAGAATGGTTAAATCTCTTTATATACATATTCCTTTTTGTTTAGATATTTGTTCTTATTGTGATTTTTGTAAGATTAGATATGATAGTAAGTATGTTTTAAAATATTTAGATAATTTAAGAAGTGAGATAGATTGTAGGTATAATGGAGAGATTATTGATACTATATATATAGGAGGTGGTACTCCTAATAGTTTAAATTGTGATGAACTTAAAATATTATTTGAGATAATAAAAAAGTTTAGAGTTAGTGGTAATTTAGAATATAGTATTGAGTGTAATTGTGAGTGTTTAGATATAGATAAGATACTTTTGTTTAAAGAATATGACATTAATAGGGTTTCTTTGGGAGTTCAAACATTTGATAATAATATAATTAAAGTTCTTAATAGACATCATACTAAAAAGCAAGTTTATGATAGTGTTAGAATGCTTAAGGATAATGGTATTAACAATATTAATATGGATTTAATATATGGTGTTGATGATAATCTTGATGTAATAAAAAATGATATATCTTGCTTTTTGGAGTTGGGTATACCACATATATCTTGTTATTCTTTGATTATTGAGGATGGTACTAATTTTGGAATAGAAAAAAGAAAATATATTAATAGTGATAGAGATTTTGAGATGTATAAGTATATTAGAGATACTTTAAAAGAGTATGGTTATATTCAATATGAGGTAAGTAATTATTCTAAGGATGGATATCAGTGTAGACATAATCTTACTTATTGGAATAATTTATCTTATTATGGTTTTGGTGTTGGTGCAGTATCATATATTGATAATTATAGAATTAGTAATACAAAAAATTTGGGTAAATATTTAAAGGGTATATATGAATGTGATAAGGTATATGAGGATAAAAGAACGCAAATGTCTAATACTATGATACTTGGTCTTAGAAAGACTGAAGGTGTTAGTAATTCTAAATTTAAGGAATTATATGGTGTTAATATTAAGGATGTATATGATATAGATGATATGATTGATGCAGGAATAGTAAAATGGAATGAGGATTATTTATATATAGATAGTAAGTATATATATGTTTCTAGTGATATACTTATTAATTTTATAGATTGTGAGGATTAGGATATGAAAAAAATTATTGCTTCTAAAAGATTTTATTTACCAATGTTTTATATTGGTATTGGAATATTAGTTTATTATATATTATCTAATATTGTAAAGAAAATAAGTAAGTATGAGATGCATTTACATCATGGTAAGTCTGTTGATAAGAGAAAGATTACTATAATAGTTCTTATTAATAATATTGTTAAGTATGTAATTGCTATTATAGTTATTATGGCAATATTATCTGTATATGGAGTTAATACTACTAGTATTATTGCTTCTTTAGGAATTGTTGGAGTGGTAGTTGGACTTGCTTTTCAAGATATTGTTAAGGATTTTTTAGCAGGAATATTTATTATTTTTGATAATCAATATGCTGTTGGAGATTTTGTTAAGATTAATGGATTTGAGGGAGAAGTTATATCTTTAGGCTTGAAGACTACTAAAATAAAATCTTATACTGGTGAGGTTAAAATTCTTTCTAATTCATCTTTTAGTGAGGTGATTAATTATAATCTTGCTAATGATGTTGTGTTTTTATATCTTCCTGTTAGTTATAATGTTGATATAGATAAATTGGAGAGTGTATTAACTGATGTTTCTAAGGAGATATTATTACTTAAAGGAGTTAAAGAATTTAATTTGTTAGGTATTGATAGTTTTGATGATTCTTCAATGAAGTATGTTGTTAGTATAGAGTGTGTTCCTATGAGTAAGTATATTGTTAAAAGAGGGGCTTTGAAGTTAATTAAGAAGACTTTCGATAAAAATAAAATAGAAATTCCGTTTAATCAAATGGATGTACATATAGAGAAGTAGGTGGATTATGAATAAGATAAATTATTTTACAAAAGAGATTAGTTATGTTAAAGATGCTAATTTAAGAAAGGATTTAAGAATATTAATTGGATTATTACCAGATTATTTCTTTACTATTCCTGCATCTTCTACTGGTAAGTATCATCCTGATTTTGCAGCTGGTGATGGTGGATTAGTTCGTCATACTAAGGTTGCTGTTAGAATGGCTTATGAGTTATTAAATAATGATACTGTTGGTTGGAAGTTTTCTGATAGAGATAAAGATTTGATTATTATGGCTTTAGTTATGCATGATGGATTAAAGTGTGGATTAGAACATTCTAAATATACTAAGTTTGAGCATCCTTTACTTGTATCTCATTATATTATGGAGAATAAAGATAAAGTTAGTATGCCTATAGATGATTTAAGAAAGATGTGTTCTTTAATAGAGTCTCATATGGGGCAATGGAATTATGATAGTTATAAGCAAAAAGAGGTTTTACCTAAGCCTAAAACTGCAGAGCAAAGATTTGTTCATATGTGTGATTATCTTGCTAGTAGAAAATTTATTGATGTTAAATTTAATGGTAATGATATAAAGGATTGATATTTAGAAAAAAATATGTTATTCTTTGTATAGAATAGGTGATACGATGAAGAATATTAGTTTAAGGGTTATAATAATTATTGGTGTTATGTTATTTATGTTGGGAGTTACTTATGCAATAAATGTATGGAGTAGTGGTAATACATCAGTATCTGGTACTACTAGATGTTTTAAAGTAGACTATGCTAAAGGGCAAGATATAAACTTTGGTTCAATAACTTCTGGAACGGGATTAATAGCACAGACATCTTTTAGTAAAGATGATGCTGTATCTACTACTTTAACTATATCTAGAAATAGTGATTGTGATATATGTGGTTCAGGAAGTATATCTGCTAATATAACTTCTTCTATAGATTTGAGTTCTGGAGGATTGAGTTATAAGGTATATCGAGGAGCAGTAGAGGTAAAGTCAGGAAGTATTACTAAAAATGGTATAAATATTTTATATGATGATTTTGATATTAAAAATGTTAAGACTATTACATATACGATATATTTTTATTTAGATTCTGATAAAATAAATAATAATTATTTAAAGACTAATTTTACAGGAAAGATATATGCTGAAGCAAATTCTACTAGTAAGTTATGTGGTAGTGAAAAAGATTTATACGATAATATAACAAAAGATGCTACACTTGATACTAGTATTGATTTTTCTCAAATATCATCTGATACTAATGGTAAGGGAATTTATAAAAGAAGTGGAACTGAGAATGATACTTATCCAATATATTATTATAGAGGTGCAGTAGATAATAATAATGTCTTATTTGCAAACTTTTGTTGGAAAATAGTAAGAACTACTGAAACAGGTGGAGTAAAACTTATATATAATGGGGAACCATCAAATGGTACTTGTAATAATACAGGAACTAGTACTCGAATAGGTAAAAGTACTTTTAATACTAATGTTGATAATAATGCATATGTTGGATATATGTATGGTGATATAAATGGAACTAGTTATGAAGAAGTTCATAAAAATATTAATAATTCCGCTATAAAAGATACAATAGATAATTGGTATAGTACTAATATGACAGATTATACAGAAAAATTAGAGGATACAGTGTGGTGCAATGATAGAGAAATTTTGAGTGGTACTGGAATTGGTACTGATGTAACTTCATATAAAATTCATAGTAGAACTTATAGTAATAATTCTCCAACATTTAATTGTGGTCAGGATAATGATAGATTTACTGTTTCAACTTCAAATGGTAATGGTGCATTAATTTATCCAGTTGGATTAATAACTGCTGATGAGGTTAGATTTGCTGGTGCTGTCTATGGGAAGGAAAATAAGTCTTTTTATCTATTTACTGGAGATACTTTTTGGACTATGTCTGCCCGTATTTTTGATGGAAATACAGCATTTGGATTGTTAGTTGGTAGTAACAAATCTCTTAGTAATTTGGCAGTTAGTTATAGTCTTGATGTAAGACCTTCTATTTCTTTAGCAATAGGTATAACATATTCTAAAGGTGATGGTACTGCTAATTCACCTTATGTTATAAATTGATTTATATTGTATATTGTTTTATTATTAAGTAAGTATAAAGATTTATAGTTATGTATTGTAATTATAAATTTTTTGTGTAAAGTTTATCATAACTATGTTTTATTTTGTGATATTGTGGTAAAATATTATGGTAGGGAAGGATGTGTTAAGATGAAGAATGAATGGAAAAATTTTAAGGAAGGTAAATGGTGTGATGAAGTAGATGTAAGTAATTTCATTAGGCTTAATTATACTCCTTATGATAAAGATGAATCTTTCTTAAAACCTATTACTACTAAGACTAAAAAAGTTTGGGAAAAGTGTGAGGATTTACTTAAGGAAGAATTAAAGAAACATGTTTTAGATATAGATACTAAACATATGTCTGGTATTGATAATTTTGATCCTGGATATATTGATAGGGCTAATGAGGTTATATTTGGATTACAAACTGATGAACCTTTAAAGAGAATGGTTAATCCATATGGTGGTATTAGAATGGTTTATCAAGAGTTGGATGCTTATGGTTATAAGTTGGATCCTACGGTTGATAAATATTTTAATGAATTTAGAAAAAGTCATAATCAAGGTGTTTTTGATGCTTATACTGATGATATTAGAAAAGCTAGACATGTTGGATTATTAACTGGTTTACCTGATGCTTATGGTAGAGGAAGAATTATAGGTGATTATAGACGAGTTGCTTTATATGGTATTGATTATTTGATGGAACAAAAAAAGAATGAATGGGATAATAAATATAAGGGTGAAATGACCGATGATTTAATTCGTATTCGTGAAGAGATATCTATGCAATATAGAGCATTAGATGCTATAAAAAGAATGGCTAGTAGATATGGTTATGATATATCTAAGCCTGCTACAAATTCTTTTGAGGCAGTTCAATGGACTTATTTTGGATATTTAGCGGCTATAAAAGAAAATAATGGTGCTGCTATGAGCTTAGGTAGAGTTGATGCTTTCTTTGATATTTATTTTGAAAGAGATTTGAAAGAGGGAAGTATTACTGAGAGTGAGATACAAGAACTTATTGATCAATTTGTTATTAAATTAAGATTGGTAAGACATTTACGTACTCCTGAATATGATGAATTATTTTCTGGGGATCCTACTTGGGTAACTTGTTCTTTAGGTGGTATTACTAATGAAGGAGTAAATATGGTTACTAAAACTTCTTATAGAATACTTCATACTTTAGAGAACTTAGATCCTGCTCCAGAACCTAATATGACTGTACTTTGGAGTTTAAAATTGCCTGAAGCATGGAAGAGATATTGCGCTAAAATTAGTATTAATACTGATGCAGTTCAATATGAATCTGATGATTTAATGAGAGGCATATATGGTGATGATTATGCTATTGCTTGTTGTGTTTCTGCTATGAGAGTTGGTAAGGATATGCAATTTTTTGGAGCAAGATGCAATTTGGCTAAGAGTTTACTGTATGCTATAAATGGTGGGGTTGATGAAGTTAAAGGTGGTTTAATAATTAAGGATATTCCTAAGGATAATGATGAGATATTGGATTATGAAAAGGTAAAGAAAAATTATTTTAAGGTACTTGAAAGTGTTGCTGAGGTATATTCTGCTGCTATGAATATTATTCATTATATGCATGATAAATATGCTTATGAGGCAGGTCAAATGGCTTTACATGATACGGATGTTCATCGTTATATGGCTTATGGAGTTGCAGGATTATCTGTTGCTTGTGATAGTTTATCTGCTATAAAATATGCTAAGGTTAGACCTATTCGTAATGAAGATGGTATTACTACTGATTTTGAGATTAGTGGTGACTTTCCTAAGTATGGTAATGATGATGATAGAGTTGATGATATTGCTAAGGAAATTTTACAAAAAATGCATGATGAGTTAGCAAAACATAAGACTTATCGTAATGCTGAGGTTACATTGTCAGTTTTAACTATTACTTCAAATATTGTTTATGGTAGTAAAACTGGTTCTACTCCTGATGGTAGACATGCTGGTGTACCTTTTGCTCCAGGTGCTAATCCTATGCATGGAAGGGATATTAATGGTGCTATTGCATCTTTAAATAGTGTTGCTAAATTAGATTATGCTAATTGTTGTAAAGATGGTATTTCTAATACATTTTCTATTGTTCCAGCAGCATTAGGAACAGATATGGAAAATAGGGTAGAGAATTTAGTTTCACTTATGGATGGATATTTTGAAAAAGGTGCACATCATTTGAATGTTAATGTTTTAAATAGAGAGACTTTAATAGACGCTATGAATAATCCTGATAAATATCCGCTACTTACAATAAGGGTATCAGGTTATAGTGTTAGATTTAATAGACTTACTAGAAAACAACAAGAGGAAGTTATTGCTAGAACTTTCCATGAGAAAATGTAATTATGGTTAAGGGTAGTATTCAATCTATTGAGACTTTTGGTCTTGTTGATGGACCTGGTATTAGGACTGTAGTATTTTTAAACGGTTGTAAGTTAAGATGTAAGTACTGTCATAATCCAGAGACTTGGTTAAAGAAAGAAGGAAATATTACTCCAGAGGAGTTATGTGATAAGATTATTAGAAATAAGCCTTATTTTAGAAGAAATAATGGTGGTGTAACTTTCTCTGGAGGAGAGCCTTTATTACAGGGAGATTTCTTAATAGAGTGTGGTAAGATTTTAAAAAATGAAGGTATTCATATTGCTCTTGATACTTGTGGAGTTGGTAATGGTAATTATGAGGAGATATTATCTTATGTTGATTTAGTATTGTTAGATATTAAGCATACTACTAGAGAAGGGTATAAATATATTACTGGTCATGATATTGATGATAGTTTGGAATTTATTAAAATATTAAACAAATTGAATAAGAAAATTTGGATAAGACAGGTTATTGTTCCTGGTATTATGGATAATACCGAGTATTTAGAGAGTTTAGTTAAGACATTATTAAATATTAAAAATATTGAGAGAATTGATTTTCTTCCTTATCATAAATTAGGTGAAGAGAAGTATGAAAAACTTGGGATAGTTAGCCCTTTTAAAGAAAAACCTGCAATGGATAGGTTAGAATGTGAGAAGTTATATTCTAAGTTTATGGATATGTATACGAAAAGTGGTGGCATATTAGTTAAATAATATGTCATTTTTTCTTGTTTTTTGGTATAATAAATGGAGTTGGGTGATTTTATGAGTAGTATTAAAATAGACGATTTAAAGAAATCTATAGATGTAAGTAAAAGAGAATGGAAAAATATATTTAGTACTAATTGTTATGCTTATGCTTTAGGAATAGATGTACCTAATGATGATATTTATTTTCCTGGTATTATTGGTGGTGATAAATCTTTGATACTTAATAATGGTTTTAGTTATAGTAAATTAATTCAAAATTTGCTTTTAGATTTTAATGCTTTGGATTTAGATTATAGAGAATCTAGTAGTACAGATACTGTTTCTGATATTGAATGGAAGATAGCTTTGTTAATTAATGAAAGTCATGGTATTTGTGATGAATTTCATTTTTTGAGACAACATGAAGATGGTATATGGTATCATAAACCTGGTTGGATTTTTCCTGTTACTAATTTGGATGATGCGGGAAAAATTATTACTGATCCTAGTAAAAGTTATTTTGATTATTCTTCTTATAAAGGATGCTATGTTTTAAAGAAAAAGAGAAATAGATAAATATTTATTATATTTTGATTACTTAGAAGTTATTTTAAGTAACTTTTTTTCATTTTTTGTAATTTTTTTAAAAAATTAAAAGGTTTTTGCTTTTTTACGTAGAATAATAATATTAGAGAAGGTGATTAACCATTCTCTAGGAAGTGAGGTAAAAATGAAAATAAATAATAATAATACAATTACATTGGAATATGTAAAAGAATTAG
>ERZ808240.2195-NODE-2195-length-22092-cov-4.089622_pt1 | contig 22092 bp, 19 predicted proteins | sample MGYA00521084_ERZ808240 | MGnify/ENA primary metagenome ERZ808240 (study PRJEB31516, sample SAMN03275571) | gut metagenome | biome: mammalia-associated habitat; material: feces | host: Papio cynocephalus | place: Kenya | collected 2012-08-06 ...
CCGGAGGTTAATAGCTTTCAATATTACAGAGAAAGCCTAAAGTGGTTGGAAAAAATCAATATAATAACTTTGCAAAAAGAGGTAATGGAATGTCTAAAGATGAGAACTCTGATGTCTGTTGAGAAAAAATTCGAAGAGCAGGTACCATATGAATTGCGATTTTATGCGTACTTTTCAAAAAGATTGAATTCTGATTATCGGAAAATAGATGAGCTATGTAATGCAAGAATGGAGGAATGAAAATGTATTTGCCATATCTTAGGGGGAGACAGAATGAATTACTGTGTTTGAGAGAACTGCTGGATGCAGGGAAACTCAGTCAAAAAGTGATCCCGATTATTGAACCTGTAAAATTTAGTAGTACTCTTTTTTCGACATTGTCCAAATTTATTGAAGTGAATCATCCGGTGATCGTGGTCAGAAATCCAAAGGTTGGTTCATTTCGCGATGAATTGGTGGTAATGAAAAATAAGATTGATACGGAAACAGATGAAAAGAAAAAAGAAAAATTAAAGTTAATTGTAGATGGATATCAAAAGGTATGGAATGATGGACATCTTCAAAGGGCATATTTAGTTGATGATAATGTCATTACAAAAATTGAAAACAATAAGATAAATGCTCAGGATACTGTAATGATAAATCTTGATCGGGAAAATTACCATTACTATGAAGAGTATGGAGAAGAAATATTTGGAAAGTATACAGTGGTTCCCAAGGGAGGGGATTTTGAGGATATTGTAGAGGATGATATCATTGTCTTGGATGATAGTTATCGCAAAGCAAAGCGTAATATTGATTATATCGAAAGACCAGATGAGACTTTTAGCAGGAACCATCTTGTTTACGAGAAAAGAGGATTTGTAGGATTTTCTGATTTCTCTATTGTAGGAAAAGAGTTTGAAGAATCTGGATTTGCGCCCACCGTAATTGCAATTCACATTATGTATTTTGGAATGAGGGAGGAAGTAAAGATACATCATTTTGTATCGGAAAGGCATGAACGGTATTCCGACCTGGCTAGAAAATTCGAAGAGGCCATGATTCGGTTGACAGAGTGGGAAAATTTTTCTGATATTCCGAAAACTATAGGATTAAATCAATTGATTGAATGCTATGAAATGGGAAAATTCCCAGGATTGGGCGTGATTAAAAAATATTCATTGATGCATCACATACAAATGATGGGGGATTATTTAGAGGCTAAATAAATGATTTGTTGTAAAGAGTGCTATAAAGATTCTGAAATACGAGCGGCGATCGAGATGGTTGGGCACAAAGGTGATTGTCCAATTTGTGGAGCCGAAAATACATGGTTGTATGATTCTGAAATTGATGCGGATAAAACAAATGTTGGTGAATTGTTAGATTCGATTTTGGAATTATATGTTCCGGACTCGGAGTTACCTATTTCTTATCCGGAAGAGGAAAAGAGGCCGATAGAGGAGCAACTGTTAAAAAATTGGGACATTTTTGCGGGAACGTCTGATTCTGTAAAGCGGATAGTAGAGGAATATGTGGATGATTCTCTTGATTTGGATTCAAAAATTATAGTGGAAAAAGTGGGCATTCCACAATTGTTTGATGAATCGTTTTTAAGTGATTTTTCTATAATGGGGACACATAGCTGGAATGAATTTAAGAAATATTTGAGAAATGAAAATCGTTTTCATGGGCAATATATTAATTTGATGGTTTTAGAGCCTGTTTTAAAAGAAACAGAAATTAGCATTCCTGAAGGAACCAAATTCTTTCGAGCAAGAGTATCGAATGAAAAGGGATATTCCAGAAAGGAAATGTGGGCTCCACCGGATGATGTGGCATCTCCTGGACGTGCAAATTCTAAGGGACAAAGTTGTCTGTATTTGAGCAGTCATAAGAAAACGACAGTAAAAGAAATACGTGCACGTGCGTTTGACTACGTTACAATTGCGACATTCCAATTGAATCGAGATATAAAGGTTTTGGATTTGAGTTCTATTGTACATGGCTCACCGTTTTATGCGGATAGTGACAAGGTAAAATATTTGCTGAATGAAGGTACGTTACGCCAAATTCAAAATGATCTGGCGAAGCCTATGAGCAGATTAGACAGCGACCTTGATTATTTACCGACACAGTATATCAGTGATTTCGCAAAATATTTGGGGTATGATGGAGTTAAATATTTTAGCACATTTGATAAAAATTCCTATAATGTTGCATTATTTGATTCATCAGCCTGTAATTGCATATACCATAGAAATTTTTTGATTGGAGATCTGGATTATAAAATGTCAGCGGTATAGGCGTTTTTAAATTAAATTGAAGGATAAAGATATCAAAACAGAAAGAGGAAAACATGAAACGAGTCCTGATGCTGGCGTCCGTCGCCTCCATGATTGACCAATTTAATATGCCAAACATTGCATTACTGCAGAAAATGGGCTATCAGGTAGATGTTGCCTGCAATTTTATCGAGGGAAACACCTGCTCAGATGCGCGCGTCGCGGAATTGAAACAAAAACTGCAGGACATGCATGTGCGCTGCTATCAGATCGATTTTGCACGGAATATCAAGCATATGGGACAGAACATGAAAGCGTTGTGGCAGGTGGAAGGACTGATGAAGCAGAATACCTATGTATTTTGTCACTGTCACAGCCCGATCGGTGGTGTAGTCGCAAGGATTGCAGGACACCGGACCAGGACAAAAGTGATCTATACGGCACATGGGTTTCATTTCTATCAGGGGGCACCGGTTATGAACTGGCTGGTGTACTATCCGGTGGAGAAGATGCTGAGCAGATGGACGGATGTGTTGATAACTATCAATCATGAGGATTACAAGCTGGCAAAAAAGAAATTTAAGATGAAAAAGCTTACCTACGTGCCGGGGATTGGAATAGATACACAAAGGGAATGTTTGTCTCAAAATGAAAAAGAAGAGAAACGTAAGGAGTTGGGAATTCCACAAGATGCATTTTTGATCACAAATGCTGCTGAGTTCACTCCGAATAAAAATCAGAAGACAGTGATTAAGGCAATCGAACAATTGCATAATTCAAATATTTATTTTGTAATGTGCGGTATTGGAGAAAAAAAAGCAGAATTAGAAAAGTATGTGAAAGAGCATGGATTGGAGGAACATATCCGATTTGTGGGATTTCGCAATGATCTGCATGAAATCTTACAGGCATCTGACTGTTTTGTGTTGTCTTCGTTCCGGGAGGGATTATCGGTGGCACTGATGGAAGCTATGGCAGAGGGGCTTCCTGTAGTGTGTAGCAGGATTCGTGGAAATGTGGATTTGATAAAAGATGGAAAGGGTGGTATATTAGTATCGCCTGGAAACAAAGAAGATTACGAAGCAGCATTTCGGAAGCTGTATGAAATGAAACATAAGGAACTGACTGATTTCCAGAGGATGGGACAGATCAATGCAGAAAATGTGAAGTCGTTTGGAAGATCGGCGGTAGAAAGATTGATGGAAAACGTGTATTTATGGTAAAAAAACGAGTATTGCATTTATTAAAAACGAATAGCTTTTCCGGAGCAGAGAATGTTGCGATCACAATATGCAGAAATTTAAGTGATCAATATGAATGTGCATATGCTTCGCCAAGGGGAGAAATATCCAAATGGCTGGAAAAAGAGCATATTACATATTATCCAATGGAAAAATTCTGTACACATGAATTTAAACGAATTATAAAAGAGTTTGAACCAGATATCGTGCATGCGCACGATTTTTCTGCGTCTGTGACAGCTGCAATGTATAAAAAAGATTTTTATCTTATTTCACATTTGCATTGTAATCCGCCGTGGATAAAAAAAGCCGGACTGAAATCAATTATATATTGGTTGAATAAGCGGAAAATGGATCAGATACTCCTGGTATCAAGTTCTATTCAGAAGGAAGCAGTATTCTTTTCAAAAAGAGAAAAGCGAATTCATGTGATAGGAAATCCGATAGATGAGAAACAAATTTTGAAAAAGGCACAGGAATATACAGTAAATTCATGTGATTTATTATATGTTGGAAGGTTTACAGAGGCAAAAAATCCGAAGTGTTTTATCAATATTGTAAAAGAAATGGAAGAAAAAGAGAAAAAAATTTCTGCAGCAATGATCGGAAATGGAGATTTATATGAAGAATGTAAATCTTATATGGAAAATTTGCAGATTTCTGCTACAATAGCATATGAGGGATTTCAGGAGAACCCATATCCATATATGAAGGAAGCGAAGATTTTGTTAATCACTTCAAAATGGGAAGGCTATGGACTGGTTGCACGAGAGGCAATAACACTAGGTACGCCAGTACTTGCTATGGATGTAGGGGGATTACATGAAATTTTTAAAGATATGCCTGAAGTTTTATGTAAATCAAAAGAAGAAATGAAAGAAAAAGTATATAATCTTTTGACAAAACAAAAAGTATATTCTGAATACAAAGATAAGATTAAAATTTTACAAAAGACAATGATGACATTAAACACTTATTTGAAATCAGTTAAAGATGTATACGGGGAGTCAGAATCATGACCTTTCATGTTGCATATGCATGTGACGAAAACTATATAGAACAGACCATGGTATCGATGGCTTCTCTTATGGAACATAATAAAACGCATAAAATCGTGATTTATCTGATTGAAAGCGAAATTGGTAGAGAATCATTGCAAAAGATATGCCATCTTGTGGAACAATATAAACAATCATTCATTTGCATAGCTTTGGATGATTTGCTGAAGGGTATAGATCTTACATTGGATGAAAGACATCCAAAGACTATTTATGCAAAACTTTTTTTGGATCAGGTATGTGAAGCAGATAGAATTCTGTATTTGGATAGTGATACAGTCATAACATCTTCGTTGGAAGATTTATGGAAGATGGATTTTCAAGATGCGTATATAGCGGGAGTGGCAATGCCATATACGACAGACATAAAACGGAAGTTGGGTCTTACATCGGAAATGGATTACTTTTGTGACGGAATTGTTTTGATAAATTTGAAAGTCTGGAGAAACAAGCAGGTTGCGGAGCAATGCAGAGAATATATTATGAGGCAAAAAGGAAATCCATATATGCTGAGCGAAGGTGTGATTAATACTGTGGCTGGAGAATACCGGATTACATTACCACCAAAATATAATTTAATGTCTACGTTTTTGCTGTGGAATGCCAAACAGATAAAGGAATTATTTGATGTATCTCATTTTTATACACAGGAACAAATAGAGCAGGCCAGAAAAGATCCCGTGATCATTCATTATCTAAATGAATTGTATATTCGTCCATGGTATAGAAACAGTGATCATCCGTATCGGGATGAATATATGAAATGGCGGGAGAAAATTGGATGGGACATGCCTATGGAGAGTGGAATTCGGAACATCCGTACATTGGGCGTTATTATATTGAATAAAATATTGCCATTTGGATGGTTTAAGAACATATATAAATCATTAAAAGGGAAAAAATAATGGATAAAAATTATTTAACAAAATCATTATTGGTAAAGATAATTGCTGGAATTATAATTATTGCAGGATTGTTTTATTATTCTGCGAATCATCAAATTAGATATAGAGAAGACAATACAATACAGAAAAACGGGAATGGAACAATAGGTTCCGTTTTAGATGGAAATACAATTCAACAGGACTTTCAATATAATGGGGATTATATAAGGTACATTACAATAAAAGTTGGAACTTATGCAAGAAAAAATACAGGAACTTTATATTATGCCATCTTTGATACTTCAAACAGTAATAGGCCAATTGTTAAAGGTGAAAAAGATATATCTTATCTTGTTGATAACGAGGACGTTAAATTCGAGGTTAACAAAAAACTTAAAAGTAAAAAAAATCAATATATATTGAAAATTTGGTCAAGAGGTTGTGAAAGTGAGAAAAATGCAATTACATTTTATGATACTGAATATGATACAGTATATAATGGAAATTTATTTGTAAATAATAAAAAATTAAAGTCAGAGTTACAAATGGGGGTGTATGGAGATACATTAAATCCATATGGAAATATATACTGGTTATGTATCTTGATGTTGGTTATAATGTTTTCGGCTTTTTACTGCTGGGAATATAAAAAGGAACATGAAGGAAAGAAAAATTTTTTACATAATATAATTTACACACTGGATACCTATCGTTTCTTGATTAAGCAATTGGTTTCCAGAGATTTTAAGACCAAATATAAAAGATCGGTTTTGGGAGCATTTTGGAGTTTTTTGAATCCACTGCTTACGATGGCTGTACAGTATGTTGTTTTTTCTACTATTTTTAGAAGCAATATTGAAAACTATCCTGTTTATTTGCTTAGTGCGTCTATTTTATTTAATTACTTTACAGAATCAGTAGGTGGAGGACTTGTTTCTATTGTGGGAAATGCGTCGTTAATAAAAAAGGTATATGTTCCGAAATGTATCTATCCAGTGACAAAAGTTTTATCTACAGCAATTAACTTGTTGATTTCTTTGTTGCCTTTATTAGTTGTAATCTTTATTACCGGAGAAAAAATTAATAAAGCATATTTGCTTATTCCTTTTGTAATATTTTGTCTTATGTTATTTTGTATTGGAATGTCGTTAATTATGTCTACTTTAATGGTATTCTTTAGAGATATGCAATTTTTATGGGGCGTTATTAGTTTGTTATGGATGTATGCAACACCGTTATTTTATCCGGAGTCCATTATACCACAGAAATTTAAATTTGTTTTGGTTTGTAATCCGATGTACCATTATATTACTTTTTTTAGACATATACTGCTAGAACATTCATCTCCTCAAATGTTAGAATATATAGCTTGTTTAATATCTTCGATAGTGGTCTGTGCGGTTGGATATGCAATTTTTAATAAGGCTCAAAAGAAATTTGTCTTATATTTATAATTTGGAGGAAATCTAATGATTAAGGTTCAAAATATATCTATGAAGTTTCGGATGAACGGAGATAATATTCAAAGTTTGAAAGAACTTACCATAGCTTTTTTGAAAAGGAAAATAAAATATAATGACTTTTGGGTTTTTCGCAATGTGAGTTTTGAAGTGAAAAAGGGAGAAGTTGTCGGAATAATAGGAAGAAATGGTGCAGGAAAGAGTACCATGCTAAAAATTATATCTGGTATTTTGACACCCACAGAAGGAAAAGTTACATTAAATGGAAAAGTTGTACCTATGCTTGAATTGGGATCTGGTTTTGATTTCGAATTGACTGGTCGTGAAAATATATTTTTAAATGGTTCAATTTTAGGGTATAGCGAAGAGTTTTTAAAAGAAAAATATGATGAAATTGTAGAATTTTCAGAACTTGGAGATTTTATTGAAACACCAATTCGAAATTATTCATCTGGAATGATGATGAGACTTGCTTTTTCTATTGCAACGATTGTTCAACCTGAAATTTTAATTGTAGATGAAATTTTGGCTGTGGGAGATGAAGCGTTTCAGCGAAAAAGTAAAAGAAAGATGTTGGAATTAATGGGGGGAGGTACTACCGTTTTATTTGTTTCTCATAGTATTGAACAAATTCGGGAAATGTGTAATCGAGTTATTTGGCTCGAAAAGGGAAAAGTGAAGATGCAGGGAGAGACAAAACTAGTTTGCGATGAATATCAGAGATATTTAGACCCTACATTCGGAGTGGAAGATAAAAATCAAAAGGCTTCACAAGCCAAAAAGAATCTTTCAGATGTTTTATTTATATATGGAGAAAATGATAAAGAATATGATTGGCGAGTTACTTATCAAAGAGAGCAGCTTGTTACAGACGGTATAGCATCAAATGAAATAAATGAAGAAGATATAGATATACAAATTGCAAAAATGTATCGAGTGTATATTTGTGTTGGTTGTCATAATACAGAAAAAATCAAGGGAGTACTAAAAAAAGCAAAACAATTTGGAAAAAGTGTTTTTTTTGATTTTAGTATGTTTGAAAGAGCAAATGATGAGCAAAGGGAACTTTTATATGAGTTTGACGCCCTAGATTGTGATGGAATAATTGTATCCAATAATGAACTGAAACAAGAGTTTGAAACAAAGGGGTTTCAGGTGTATCTTAATTCGCTTGCTCTTTGCGAGGATATGTACAAGTATGCAGAATGGGCTGTGTATGATAGAGACATATTACCTTTTGAAGATACAAAATATATGTCGGAAAATGAATTGATTAATTATAATAAAGCGAAACAGGCATTAAAAAAAAGAAAAGAGATAGGAATTTGTACATATATTGCAGGATATGCTGCATTAGAAAATACACAAGAAGAATTATTGAAAGAAACTGTTGATAACTTAAACAAGTTTTCGGAACTTCGTTTGGTGGTTACGACGGATTTGGAACAGGAAAAATATAGTAATATAAAAGATAAAATTATTCGTAAAAGTTATTATGAAAAACAAGACATTTTTCGTATATATGCAGATTTAGATTTTGTGGTTTTAGTTTCAGATGGGGAAGAAGCATATGATGATATACTTGAGCAAGTGATTTATGCAGCATCAGTAAAAACTATGAGTATTGTACTGACAAAAAATCAGATAATTGGGAATTTTACAAATGGTAAAGATATTATTGTTTGTAGAAATCAGCGAGAACTTTGTGATACAATAAGGTTTCTGATGAAAAATAAAAAGTTTATAGAACAGTATGCAGTAGAAGCCTATAACACTGTTTATGCATTTCATTCTACTTTAAAAACAGGGGATATGTTTGGACAATATGTTAGAAGAAAGATGACTAAGAATATAGCTTTTATTATAAAAAATAATGAAATTAAGGGTAGAATGTGGAATGCATTACATCATGCGGCATTGTTACAAAAAAATGGATGTGATGTAGAAATACTTGTTCAAGGTTCAAAGCAGGATAATATCTTTTTTGATGAGAGTGAGTTGCCGGTAATATCGAGAGACATGACATATTCATATCAAGATATTGAAATTGCGGTAGCGGTTGATATAGACTCTGTAAGATGGGTACAGGAATATGCAAAAATTCAAAATAAATATTTCTTTATTCAGGGAAATGAAGTTGAATATAATAGCAAGGGCGATATAAGAAGACTTGAAGAAAATCAAATGTATACGCCATTTTCTAATCTATCCTACATTGTATCAGAAAAATGGATTCAGAAAGAATTAAAACAAAAATATGGACAAAAAAGTATTATAATACCGAATGGGGTGGATTGTAAAAAATTAGTTGTGAAAGAAAAGAAAAGAAAAGAAAGAACAAGAATATTATATATTGGAAGTAGAGCTAACCAATTAGATCATTTTATAGAGGCATTGAAAATTTTTAATAGATTGGATAAAGATCAATTTGATATATATATATATATAAACGAAAAAGAAAAACAAGAGGATTTAGAGGAATGGAATGTATTGACAAGTTTAAATCAAGATGAAGTATACGATATTATAAAAATGTGTGATATTTTATTATACACAAGTGAAAAACAAAGTCATCAACAGACGATTTTGCAAATGTTGGCATCTGGAGGTGTGGCTGTTATTAGGGATGATAAATATTTAGAAAAGAACTTGAGAGATTCAGAAAACTGTTTGATTTATCATGCCGGGATGATAGAAGAAGCAGTAAATAAAATTAATAGCATAAATGAAAATGAAGATTATAAAAACGTAATTGTTGAAAATGGAATGAAGTTGGCGCAAAAATATGATTGGAGAAATTTGAATCCAAAGATTGAAAATGTTTATGAGAATTAAGGTGAATATAAATGAGTGAAGTGAAAGTTTTAGTAAAAAAAGCTACTACAACATTGAAAACGGAAGGACCTGGTATGGTTGCAAGGAAAACCATGAGATATCTTGCATTTAAGATAAATAATAGAGCAGATAAGGAAAGAAATAAACCAGATCGAACGTTTGCTGATGTATTATTTATCAATGGATGTTGTTTACCACATCCATCTAGATATCGTGTGAATCATCAAAGGGAACAGCTATGGGCAGGAGATATTTCAAGCAATGAAGTTTTTTATACAGATCTTACGCTTGAAATGGTTAGGATGTATCGGATTTTTATTTTCTTTCGTTGTCCATATACAGATTTAATTGGAAAATTTATAGAAATGGCGAAGGATAACCATAAAAAAGTATTGTATGATATTGATGATTTGATGATTGATAAAAGCTATACTAGTACGATTTCGTATATTGCGACCATGACTGAACAGGAAAAAAAATCGTATTATGAAGGGATAGACCTAAATCAAAAATTACTTAAGCTTTGCGAAGGGGCAATTACTACAACTGAACGTATGGCGGAGGAGCTACAAAAATTTGTTCCAAAGGTTTATATTAATAGAAATGTAGCATCAGAGGAAATGTTGAGATTATCTGAAAAAGCCTTGAAAGAAAATAAAAAACATGATCAAAAAATTTCTATGGGGTATTTCAGTGGTAGCATTACACATAATGCGGATTTTGAAATGATACTTCCGGTTATCTCAAAAATAATGCAGAGATATGAGAATGTTTTTCTTGTAGTGTGTGGGGAATTAGATATTCCTAATTCTTTAAAAAATTTTTCGGATAGAATTGAAAAAAGACCTTTTGGGGATTGGAGAAAACTACCAGAGTTAATTGCGAGTGTGGATATAAATTTAGCACCATTGGAAAATAGCATTTTTAATGAAGCTAAATCCGAAAATAAATGGGTTGAAGCTGCTTTAGTAAAAGTACCTACAGTAGCAAGTAACGTAGGTGCTTTTAAAAAAATGATAGAAAACAAGAAAACAGGTTTTTTATGTGATAATCTGATGGAGTGGGAAAAGACTCTTACAGAATTAATAGAGAATAAAGAGCTGCGAGAAGATATAGGAAAAGATGCGTATAATTACTGTAAGGAAAATTGTACATCTGTTTACACTGCAGCTAAATTTGCAGAATATATAAAAAAGATTATGAATCCAAATATTGTGTTTATTTTACCAGGGATACAGATTAGTGGTGGAGCGCTTGTTATTTTAAAACATTGTGTAATATTGAAAGAACATGGCTTTGATGTGACAGTTCTTCATCAAGGTGATGAAAAGGAGAACTGGATAGATAAAGACGGAACAAAATTGAATGTGGTATCTTATCGTGATTCTGCAATTGCTATGCATATAGATAAAGCAGTTGCGACATTATGGGCTACGGTTCATTTTTTCGAAGAATACTCTAAAATTAAACAAAGATATTATAATGTACAAAATTTTGAAACTGATTTTTATGAATCTGGAGATTACTTTAAAATTGAAGCAAATAGAACTTATTGTACAGATCTTCCAATAAAATATATTACAATTTCAAAATGGTGCGAAGATTGGTTGAAAAATAAGTATGGAAAAGAGTCGACATATGCTCCGAATGGAATTTATGTTGAGCGTTTTTATCCTAAAAAGAGAAAGTGGGATGGGCGTAAAGTACGAATTTTAATAGAAGGAAATAGTGAAGATTATTATAAAAATGTAGATGAAAGCTTTAAAATAGTTGATCTTTTGGATAAAGATAAGTTTGAAATTTGGTATTTGTCATACTTAGGGGAACCTAAAAAAGAATATTATGTTGATAAGTTCTTGCATAAGGTACCGTATGAAGAAGTACCCAATATTTATCGTGAATGTGATATTTTAATTAAATCAAGTATTTTGGAGAGTTTTTCGTATCCTCCACTTGAAATGATGGCTACAGGGGGGTATGTGGTTGTTGCTCCCAATGCAGGAAACATAGAATATTTAAAAGATGGAGAAAATTGTTTGTTTTATGAGCACAAAGATTTAAACACAGCGGTGAATGCGATTGATCTAATAATGGAAAACAAAAATTTAAGGGAAAAATTATACGAGTACGGAATAGAAACAGCAAAAAAAAGAGATTGGACTAGGATAGAAAGTGATATATTAATGCTATATGAGGAGAAAGTCAATGAAGTATAATAAAAAAGAATGTTTAAAGGACATACTACTCTTATTTTTGCTTTGCATAGTAATTTTTAATTTTTTATCAGGATTTTATGGATTTTTGCAAAAGGAAAATTTGATTGATGATTTCACACTGAGATATAGAGAAAGTAAATATATATTAAATGGCATTGATCCATTTAATATAATATTAGAAAAGCAAAAAGCAATTCCAAGAATAGGTGAATTAGCTGATGTGGCTGGGTATACACCGTGGGGAATGGTATATGGTATAGCATTTAATTTAGTAATTTTGCCATTAAGATGTGCAAGATGGATTTTTTGTATGTTATATATTGGTGTAATGATCCTGACAGCTTATATTATATACAGGGAAACAATTAAAAGAAATTTTGAAAAAAAGGACAGTATTATAGTTACTTTAGGAATGTTGTCTATATATGGTTGGAGTACAGGATTAAATTGGCTGAATGTTGGGGCTATATTGGGAGTCCTAATTTTTTATAGTATTTTAATAATGGATAAATTTCCAATTCTTTCAGGTATATTTTTAGGCATAGCTGCAGCTAAACCACAAATAGCTCTTCCATTTTTTTTGGGATATTTAGTGCTAAAAAAATACAAAATTTTTGTTACTGCAACAATTATTCCCACTTTTGCATGGATAATATCATTTGTTTTAACAAAAACTTTGCCATTTGAAATGCTTTTGGAGTTTAAGGAGGTTATAAATGTAATAGGAAATCAGTTGGGAAATTGGATTACAGGGTTTGGAGTATTATATAATGCCAATTTTAATGATTCGCGTATACAATTTATAGGAATGATTTTATGTATTCTGATTGCATTATATTCATGGAATAAAATGAATAGGGAAAAAGTGAATGGTGAAAATGATAAATTGTGTTTTTTTTCGGTTGCAGCAGTATTGAGTGTGATGTGGACATATTCGCAAGAGCATGATAAGACGGTTTTGATTATTGTGATTATGGCTATTGTTGGAATGTGGAAAGCGTTGAACTCGGAGAAAGAAAAGAAATTTTTATTATTGGTTATGCTTTGCTGTATAATTGATGCGACAAAAGTGACCAATATGTTTAAATGTTTATTGGCAGTAGGGACACTTCCTGAACTTGTAATTGAATTTGTAAGAAACTTAGTTTTAATTAGTTTTGTTTTATTTTTGACCAATGGTAAAAATATACAGGAGAAAAAAGATGCGGTATGATAAAATAATTATAGGGGCAGGATTGTATGGATTATATTCTGCTTTAGTTTGTGGAAAACAAAAGAGAAATGTTTTGGTTTTAGAATGTGATGCAACACCGTTTAGAAGGGCAACTTATATAAATCAGGCACGAGTGCATCAAGGGTATCATTATCCTAGGTCTATATCTACAGCAATGAAGTCGGCGGGATATTTTGAACGATTTAATAAAGATTATGCATTTTGCGTAAATAAAGAATTTGAACAGATTTATGCAACATCGAGTCAATATTCGTGGTCCAATGGCCAACAGTTTAAAGAATTTTGTAAGGCTGCTAATATACCATGTGAGGAATTGTATCCAGGAAATTACTTCAAGAATGATATGTGTGATGGAGTGTTTCGAACACGAGAATATACATATGATGCAATGATTTTAAAAGATTATTTGCTAAACGAGATTTCGAAATTTCCAAATATAGAAGTGAAATATGGAATAAAAATAACACGCATAGAAAAAAATCAGGATAGTTATGCTATAGTTACAGAAGCTGGAACATATGAAACGGGATTCGTCCTTAATGCTACATATGCAGGAACGAATCAGATCTTGGATATGCTTGGGTATGAAAAATTTGGAATAAAATATGAACTGTGTGAAATCATTTTATGTGAAGTGAATGAAAAATTAAAAAATATTGGATTTACAGTTATGGATGGTCCATTTTTTTCAATTATGCCATTCGGAAAGACTGGATTACATTCATTGACATCTGTTACATTTACGCCTCATACAACAAGTTACGATGGAGTTCCTACATTTGCCTGTCAAAAAATGAGTAATGGTTTTTGCTCAGCAAAGCATTTGGGAAATTGTAATGATTGTCCAGCAAAACCGATTACTGCATTTCCATATATGGCAAATCTTGCAAGAAAATATATGCTGGATGATTATCAGTTTGAGTATAAAAGTTCGTTATTTTCAATGAAACCTATTTTAATGAGTTCGGAAATTGATGATTCAAGGCCAACTGTTATCAGAACTTATACAAAGAATCCCACTTTTGTAAGTGTTCTTTCTGGAAAGATAAATACTGTATATGATTTAGATGAGGTGCTTAGTGATGAAGAATAAAGAGAAAAATTTTGTATCAGCAGTAATATATGTACATAATTGTGAAAATAGAATTGAAAGATTTTTAAATGCAATTGTTGGTGTATTGGAGAGTAATTTTGAACATTCAGAGATTATTTGCGTAAATGATTTTTCAGAAGACGAGAGCGTTAAGTTAATCAAAAAAATGAGCAGAAATGTCAAATCAACGAGTATTTCAGTAATTAATATGAGTTATTTTCATGGACTTGAAATTGCTATGAATGCTGGTGTAGATATGTCTATAGGCGATTTTGTATTCGAATTTGATAATACGGATTTGGATTTTGATAGTTCGGTTATTATGGAAATATATAAACATTCATTAGAGGGATTTGATATTGTAAGTGCCTCTCCAAATAAAAGACAAAAACTATCTTCTAAATTGTTTTATAAAGCATTTGATAATTTTGCGAGTTTATCCTATAAGATGAATACGGAAAGTTTCCGGATTCTTAGTAGACGGGTTATTAATAGAATTAGTTCAATGAATAAAACAATTCCTTACAGAAAAGCGGTATACGCGAATTGTGGTTTGAAAACAGATAATATCAAATATGAAATTTGTGAAAAAATGCAAAAAAAAGGGGATAAAACAGATAAAAAAGAAAAAGAATATCGCTCAGGGCTAGCGATTGACTCTTTAATTTTGTTTACGGAAATTGGATATCGATTTTCAAAGGGAATGACGGTTATTATGATGCTTATGTCTATCTTCATGATTTTGTATTCTTTAATTACTTATTTTATAGCTCATCCAGTAGAAGGGTGGACTACTACAATTTTATTTTTATCAGTGGCTTTTTTTGGATTATTTGGAATTTTAACAATAGTAGTAAAATATTTGCAGATTCTTGTTGACATGGTATTTAAAAGAAAACATTACAGTTTTGAAAGTATAGAGAAACTTACTAAATAAAAAAGGAGATTAGGATGAAGGCATTAGTTGGATATACGGGATTTGTTGGAAGTAATATAAATGCATCAGGAAACTTTGATGCAGTATATAATTCTAAAAACATACAGGAGTCATATGGAACAAATCCAGATTTGCTTGTTTATGCGGGATTGCGTGCAGAAAAGTATTTAGCAAATAATTTTCCAGAAAAGGATATGCAACTTATAAAGGAAGCAGAAAAAAATATTGAAAAAATAAATCCTAAAAAACTTGTTTTGATATCAACAATTGATGTTTTTAAGAATCCTAATGAGGTAGATGAAAATTCAGTTATTAGTATGGATGGTTTACAAGCATATGGATATAACAGATATCAATTGGAACTTTGGGTACGAAAAAAATATCCAGATGCATTGATTATCCGGTTGCCGGGGTTATATGGAAAGAATATTAAAAAGAATTTTATATATGATTATATCAATATTATTCCATTTATGTTGAAGGAAGATAAATATAATGAACTTGTCAGGAAAAATAAAGACATAGAACAGTTTTATTTTAGACAAGAAAATGGTTTTTATAAAGTGAATGTCTCAGATGGTAAAAAAGAATATTTAAAAAATATTTTTCGCCAAATTGGATTTTCTGCGCTAAATTTTACAGATAGTAGAAGTATATATCAATTTTATGATTTAAGAAGGTTATGGCATGATATTCAGGTTGCATTAGTTGCAAATATAAAATTATGGCATCCAGCTACGGAACCTGTATCTGCGGAGGAAATTTATGAATATTTGACAGGAAAACATTTTGAAAATATACTTGATGGAGAACCGGCAGATTATAACTATGAGACAATTTATGCAAAAGAATTCGGGGGATCAGGGAAATATATTTGCAAAAAAATAGAAGTTTTAAGTAGCATAAAAGAGTTTGTAAAATATATGGAACGGAAAGATAGAGGAAATTAATGAAGCTAGCTATATCAAATATTGCATGGAATCAAAAAAATGATAAAGAAATATATTGTTATATGAAACAATTAGGAATTGAAGGCTTAGAGATTGCACCAACCAGAATTTTCCCAGATAATCCATATGAAAGATTAGAGGAGGCGAAAATTTGGAAGAGGGATTTGGTTTTAAATTACGGATTTGAAATTCCTTCTATGCAGTCAATATGGTATGGAAGACAGGAAAAATTATTTGGAAACAATGAAGAAAGACAGATTCTTATTGATTACACAAAAAAAGCAATTGATTTTGCTGAGGTAATTGGATGTAAAAATCTTGTGTTCGGATGTCCAAAAAACAGAAATGTTCCAGATGGTCAAAATTCTTTGCAAGCGGTTCCATTTTTTAAGGAGATCGGAGATTATGCATATTTGCACCATACAGTTATTGGAATGGAAGCAAACCCGACAATATATAATACAAATTATATAAATGATACTGTTGCGGCCATTGATTTAATCAAACAGATAAATTCCAAAGGTTTTTTACTTAATTTGGATTTGGGAACAATGATTCAAAACAAAGAAGAAATAAAAGAATTAGAGGGAAATGTTGCCTTGATTAATCATGTACATATTAGTGAACCCGGATTAAAGCCAATAGAGGAAAGGATATTGCACAAAGAGTTATATGATTTATTGTCTTCTGAAACATATAATGGTTTTATTTCTATTGAGATGGGAAAAGTTGATAATGTTAATGTTCTTAAAACGAAGATGGAATATGTAAGGAGTATATTTAGATGATTTATCAGAGACAATCAGGGGTGCCGAAGTTTGAATGTACAGAGTATAGTGAAAAAACAAAAAAATATGTGGTTCTTATTCCAATTATTAATGAAGGAAATCGAATTGTTCAAGAATTAAAAAGAGCTGATCAGTATTGCATTTGGCAATTCGCAGATATTGTTATATGCGATGGTGGATCTACCGATGGTTGCACGGAAGAAAAAAGATTGCGTGATTTAAAAGTCAATACACTTTTAGTAAAAAAAGATGTTGGTAAACAGGGAGCACAATTACGAATGGGATTCTGGTGGGCTCTTCAGAGAGGGTATGTTGGAATAATTACAATAGATGGCAACAATAAAGATAGTATAGAAGACATCCCGAAATTTATTGAAAAATTAGAAGAAGGGTATGATTTCGTACAAGGTTCTCGATTTATAAAAGGAGGGCATGCAATCAATACCCCATTGATCAGAAATATTTCAGTCAGGTTGATACATGCGCCAATTATATCATTTACTGCTCATCAGAAATTTACAGATACAACAAATGCATTTCGAGCATATTCGGCAAGATATCTTAGTGATTCCAAGGTGCAACCATTGAGAGATATATTTATGACTTATGAGTTGTTAGCATATTTATCTGTTCGAGCTACGCAGATTGGAATGAAAGCATGTGAGGTTCCGGTTACAAGAGCATACCCTAAAGAGGGAAAAACACCAACTAAAATAAGTTTTTTTAAAGGAAATGCTGAGTTAATGAAAATTTTGATAAAAAATGCGAAAGGAATGTATAATCCTAGATAAGGTGATATGTATGAAGGAATCATTTCAAAAAAATAAAAAAGGCATAGCTTTAATGATCCTCTCTTCTGTTTGTGTATGTATTGGACAACTTTTGTGGAAACTATCATCAGAAAAAGGTATTCTGATTTTGATGGCTGGTTTTGCGTTTTATGCTATAGGAGCATTAATAATGATTATGGCATATCGATATGGAAAACTTTCTGTTCTTCAACCTATGTTGAGTCTTAATTATGTTCTGAGTATAATTTTGGCGGCAACCATTTTAAATGAAACAATTACATTGATAAAATGTATAGGTGTTCTTGTGATCATTGCGGGGGTGATAATGATAGCAGGAGGAGATGAAGAATGATTTACATAGGTGTATTGCTTGTGATGACAGCGATGGGAGCCATTGCTTCCTTATTTTTGAAAAAAGCTTCGAGTTCATCAAATTTATTGCAGATGATAGGAAATGTTAATCTATATGTTGGAGGAGGATTGTATTTAGGGTCTGCAATTTTAAATATTTGGATTTTGCGGTATTTAGATTACTCGGTGGTCTTGCCACTTACTTCATTAACATATGTTTGGACCATGGTTTTGTCATATTTTATTTTGAAAGAGAAAATTGCGAAAAAGAAAATAATTGGATTAATATTAATTGCTATTGGGGCTGTTTGTGTCTCGGTTTGAATTTAGAATTGGATTTAAAATATAAAAAGCAAAATTGCAATATATGTAAAGAAGTGAATATTTAGTGAAATAAAAACAAGATTAGTGTTTGATAGGAGATCATTTGAAATTATGAAAGGGAATATAAAAATAAAAAAAACAATAATTATAATGATATTTTGTGTATTATTTTTGGTGTCTGCGTATATTAGAAAGCCAGAGGATAACAAAGGATTTTTAATGTCTGATGCAACATATCATGTGTTGTTAACTATGCAAGCATATGACGAGACACCAAGTTCTATTCATCATTGGCTTCCGATTCAGACTTATGACGGAGATTATAATAAATGGATCGATAATGGACCGTCGTTATTAATGGATAAATTAGGGAATAATTATTATGTTTCATTTTCTCCAATTGGATTCTATGCACCGTATTTTTTTTGCAAAATATTTCATTTACCAATAAAGGTTATGAGCATATATTTTTTTAATTGTTTGTTAATGTTGATAAGTGCATTATTATTAGGTTATATTATGTTCTTATTATTTAAAGAAAAAATTTATTTTTGGTTAGCAGCGATAACATATATTTTTTTACCGGAAGTAATGTATACACAAGGAATTGTATATTGGCATCATAGCTTGTCACAAATATTTTTATTATTACAAATCATATTATTTATAATAATTGTTATAAATAAAAAAGAAAACTTGTTTTTATGGTTTATCTTTTATCTATGTTCATTTTTATATCCATATACAGAATGGACTGGAGTTGTAAGTAATGTAGGAATGGGAATTGGAATTCTTGTTATGGGAATAAAAAAAGAAAAACCAATGTTGGGGAGGGAGAATCGAAAGGTAGTATCAGGTAATTCCATTATTAAAATTTTTAGTTTGGCATGTGTTACAATAGGAGCCTTGGGCTATTATATTTTTAGATTTTCTTGGATAAGTACACCTAAAGAAATATTATATACAATGTTGTCAAGAGCTAAAGTCAGAGGGGGAGCTTCTATTTCGCTGTTGTTAATGGGATATAAAGAATCGTATTTCCCTATTTTGATAGAAATAGTGCTTTTATTTATAATTGTGTTATTTAATAAAGATTGCAGAAAAAAAATGGGAAAGGTTATTCAGAAAAAAGAGAATTGGTTGATTATATTAGTTTGTACATTTCCTCTAGCAGAAAATATAGTTATGAGAGAACATGCCATAGATTATACTTTTGATAGACTTAAAGGTGCTGTGTTATTCATACTTCTTTTATCACTATTTTTTTATATTTTGAGGCAAGAAAATAAAAAAATGTGGTATTTTTTATCGATTATTTTTGTTGGCTTCGTCATTGGCTCTGGAATAGTAACATATGGAAATGGTAAAATTGTTCAAATGAAACAATATTCAGATAGCCAAATTTTAAAGGAATATCTGCAAAAAGAATATTTGCAAAGTAAAGAAAATATTTTAATGAAAGATGGATGGAGGGCATGGGGATATTTGCAAACGCTATATCATAGAAATATTTATTGTACAAATATTTATTCTGCTGAACAAATTAATAATGTGGTCAATAATTTAAAGAGTAATTTTATAATTTGTCTTGAGCCGACTTTTGAATATTCTGATACATCTTGCTATACACGTGCGTCCGTAATTAATTGCAATACATCTGAAGTGTATCATGTAAGTGTTAATAGTGGAAAAATAGTAATAGATAAGAAGAATAAAGAGGTATATGCGTTTAATTTGACAGATGAAAATTGGAATAATGGGATTTCGAATATAGACCCTTCTGAAATCTTATTAGAAAATTCTTCGTATAATAGTGCCGTGTTAAAAAAAGCTAAAATAGTCAAGTGCAATAACAGAATATATCATATTATAAAGATTGATAATGATTTAAAATGGATTCATCTTTATGTTGATAAAGATGCAAGTGCATGTGGATATCCAAATACTTTATATATTGAATAAGTTAATTTAAGTATTTTGTAATGAATACATTTGGAATATATAATGCATGGTTTTTAAAAGATTTAACACATCTTGAGGAGACATGGATTGTTGCCAGAAAAGGTCTGGCAGAGGATGATGCAAGTAGAAACCAAAAAGTAAAAGGGGTCTGACCCCAATGTGGTCAACCTAGCGTCAACTTAAGAAAATCAATCCATAAATCGGAAAAGCATGTTCGTAAAATTTTGAGCGGCACCAGGCTGGGACCGCAGCTGAGTTAAAAATAAGCGCACTTTAATAAGGACTGCGGCAAGTCCCAGAAAAAAACGATGGTCAGAAAGCTGCTTTTTGATTATTGAAATGAGTTCTGCCCTTTGTCTTATTTTTCTTCCGGCGGAATGATCGTCCCGGTATAATCTGGGAGCGACAGCGAAGAGAATCCTGAAACAGCAGATCAATGGAAGGCAGTTTCAGGATACCGCATAGGATTTTGGGCAGGATACGTTTTATGCGTCCGATCACAAAAGCACGGTTGGCCTGATACCTGTATTTATTGGAACTGCGGGACGAAATCAGGAGTTCCTCATCTGCTTGATTTTTGATCAGGGAAGCCAGATTGGAAAGCAGCATATTGATGAAAAATTCCTGAAAAACAGAAATCGTAGTAGCACCAGAGAATTCTTCCATGGAAAGGCGGCTTTTCAACTCTTTATATTTGGTTTCCACCGGCCAGCGATAAAAATAAAGTTCCTGAAACATTGCCTGTGTGATGAGCGGATCGAAAAGGTTGGTAGCGAGATATTCTTTTGTGCCGTCATCAAGAGTGACTTCAATGACACGGACATCAATGTCAGCGGTACCATCCTTGGAATTGCCTGGAAGAAAGGTATGGACGTCGCCAGAACATTTTTTTGCGAGATTGTACCCTTCTTTGAGGCGCATAAGACAGAGATGTCCATGCTCTACACAGTAGCGGAAAAAATTTTCAGAATAATAGCCACGGTCAAAGATGACAATACTGTCCTGATAAATGTTGAGAGCTTCCAGATTTTTCAAATGTTCCAGGGCAGCAGCACGTTCAGAAGCAAGATAGCGTTGGAAAGAGGCATGGACGATGTAGTCGTCAAGAACATCGTAAACGATGGAGGCGAGCCCCATGGTAAACCGCCTGGAAGGGTCCGGATAGCCAAACATTTCGCCGAAGAATTCAAAATTGGAAGAAGAGTTTGGAAGCTCAATTTTGGAACCATCAACCGCAAAAAGATGGTAACCATGCCAGAGTCTGCGGGAAGGAAGCTGACTGTAAAACAGATCGACTGAAAGATAAAAAAGTTCCTTGAAAAGAGAGGGATTGATGAATTGCCTTGCTTTGGAAAGAGCCTGTTTTGAAACGGCCGGAAAGTCAAGGGACGGCAGGTCCTCGCGGATGCAGGAAAGGTTCTGAAACATGGAAGCCTTGGAAGAATACAAAAGATAAAGAATGACCTGGAAAAGGGATAGTTTTCTTTTCCGGATAAAATGTTTTTTCTCACGGTGAGGTTCCAGGTTGTCAGGATTTGTGATATACTCGTTGATGGATTGGATGATATTTTTACAGATGTCAATTCGATTCATAAGACATACCTCCTAAAGTGAAATCAAGGTTCGCGGTGAAATGAACAATTCCTTGATTAACAGGTCGCGAAGCGACCGCACTTTTAGGAGGTTTTGTCAATAGTTTTT
>ERZ808240.2196-NODE-2196-length-22081-cov-44.371379_pt1 | contig 22081 bp, 25 predicted proteins | sample MGYA00521084_ERZ808240 | MGnify/ENA primary metagenome ERZ808240 (study PRJEB31516, sample SAMN03275571) | gut metagenome | biome: mammalia-associated habitat; material: feces | host: Papio cynocephalus | place: Kenya | collected 2012-08-06 ...
CATGCGCACGGAAAGGGAGTTCCACTCCGACGGCTTCGTTTTCAGCCGTTTGACGGTAGCCGCATGCGCGCTTCCCGCCGGAAACCAAGTCCACGAACCCGATTCCTGCCTTCCTACTGCGATTTCCAGGTTTAAGACAATAGACCTGCGATAAGACGGCAACGATGTCGGATCGCCCCGGGTCTTCAAGGCGGTATTCGCTTGTTTTGAGTTTGATTCAAGTTGAAACGGCCGGTTTCGCCCTTCTCAGGTGCAGTAGACGGCCTCCGCCGCGCGAAAGGCGGCAAGAACCTCCTCCGATGTCTCCGCCGCGTCAAGCTGCTCGAGGAGATCCGAACCATGGGCAAGGACGGCCAGGCGAGCGAGAATATGCAGATGTTCCTCCTGCCCGGTCGCGCAAATGACGAAGAAGTGCCGCGTCGCGCCTCCGTCGGGAGCGCCGAAGAAGACCGGGCGGACGGCGCGCCCATAGGCGATGAAAGTGCGCTCGAAAAAGTAGGGATCGTGCCGGTGGGGATGCAGAAACGCCGCGCCTTCGCCCACCGCCGTGGAAGCGGCCTCCTCGCGCGCCAGAAGCGCCGCGAAGAGGCCTTCCACGTCATACACCCAACCGGACTTGACGGCGAGGTCCGCCATGTCGCGGATCATGCCCGCCTTTGTCTTGGCGGGGACGGCGAGATCCACGGCATCCACCGGAATGAGGGACGCCAGTTCGAGCGCCACGGTTCTGCGGCGGCGCGCGTCGTTCATCTCCCGGTGGCTCGCGGCGAGCGCCTTCCGGCTCTCGCAGAGGAGATTGCGTTGCGCCCACTCCAGGACGTCCGCGGCGGAAAAGAAGAAGTCGTCTCCCCGCTTCTGCGCGGCGATTTCGCCGCGTTGGGCGCAATGTTTGAGTTCGTTCGGTTCGACATGCGCCTGCGCGGCGGCTTGCGCGAGATTCAACATTTTGTGGTGCATCAGCCTCTCTCCCGCCGCACGGGACGGCGACATATGCGGATCAATTCCGTGAAGACAAAAGTATCGGCCGCGCCGTTCGACGAAACGACCTTCTCGCGCAGGAGCATGAGCCGCTCGCGCGCGCGGCGCAATTCCGCAAGCGACCAGTTCCGCGCGAAGCCGCAGAGCTTGCGGAAGACGAAAGGATGGAAGGCGCCGGCGCAGGCTTCCGTCTGGCCGGCTTCCTGCGCGGCTTTTATCTCGAGAAGCTGGCGCACGTACTTCTCGGCGATGGTCGTCATGTAGACGGCGAACCCGTTCTCGCCTTCAAAGCGGCGCAAAGCGGCGACGAGCGCGGCCGGATCGCGCGCACCCAGGGCGTCCGTCACATCCCAGGCCGGCGATTCGATGCCGGTTCCGGGCGACGAGATTTCCGCCACGTCCGCCACCGTCGCGGTCTCGGCGGCGGGATCGAGGTAGTCGCGCAACTTGCGGACTTCCTGCAGGAGCGAACGCGCATCGTCCCCTACGCGCGCGACAAACGCTTCCGCCGCGCCCGGAGCGAACGAAAAGCCGGCTTCCGCGGCGAATTCCGCCGCGCGCGCAAGAGACGATTCGCGTTTGTCGCGCTCCTTTTGCTCCGCGAAGACGACGAATTCCGCCACCGGCTTCAGGCGTTTGGCGAAGACGCTCGTCATGAGGAGCGTCGGGGCGGTCAGAATAAAGGCCTGGTTGTCCGGCGGCGGGTTCGCGGCGATTTTCGCGGCGAAGCGCTCGAGCGCCGCCTTCACTTCCGCAGAGGTTTTGTCCGCCGCGCCGTCTTCGCCTTTGGCGCGTGCGCCGGGGAGGAACTTCACATTGCGCCACCAGGTCGTTTTGGCGGGGTCGAGGAACGGCGGCGTGAAGAAGCTCGCGTCGGCCTGCGCCAGCGACTTCATCTGGTCCTCCGCATTGGAGGCCTGGCCCGCGTCCACGACCTCGAGCCCGACGGGAGCGGAACCCAGCCGCTTCTTCGCGGCCTCTTCGACGAGAAAGTCGTCCTTACCGATGATTATGCAGACTGTACCCATAGCGAAGGAATGCGATGCCGAGGATGATCATGCCGATTGAAATCGTCTGGCCGATGGAAAGCGGACCGACATGCGCACGCGGATCGTCGCGCAAGAACTCGAGCCCGAAACGGACGAGTCCGTAAAGAACCAGATAGGCGCCTGCTGTCATTTGGCGGGCGCGGCGGTAGACAAGGAGGAGGACGGCGAACAGGACGAGAAGCGCCGCGGATTCGAAGAGTTGCGTGGGCAGAACCGGCAGCGAACAGACGGCGTCCGGGGGCAGGACGCCCTCCTGGACCTGGGTGTACCAGGCGGGGGAGTGGGCCGGGAAGACGACCGCGAGAGAGGACGTCGAGCGCCGCCCGAAGCAGCACCCGTAGAAGAAGCAACCGACCCGTCCGAACGCGTGCCCGAGGGGAATCACGACGGCAAAGAGATTGGCGAGATCGAACGCCTTCTCGCGTTTCACGCGGCACCAGACGAAAAAGGCCAGGATGGCCAGGATCAACCCGCCGTAGAAGACGAGACCACCCTCCCAAACGCGGAAAACCGCCAGGGGATGCGCCGCGAAAACGGTCCGCCAGTTCTCGATGGCATAGGCGAGCCGGCTGCCGGCGACACCGGCGAACATGAGCAGGAGAAGCAGGTTCGAGAGATCTTTCCGCCCGGAGAGCTTCTCGGCGAGCTTCCAGCAAAGGAGGAAGCCGAGCGCCATGCAGAAGCCGTATGTCTTGAGGTGGAGAAAGCCGATATCGACGAGATCAGGATGCATGATAGTGTCAGATGCGGGATGTGATGAAATACACGAGCGACCGTCCGGCGTTCCAAAGCGCGCGGCCGACGCCCAAATAGGACGCAAGAAAATCCTGGACGAGAAACCCGCCCAACGCGGAGAACGTCAAGTCGGTCGTGCAGGCGAGCCACACCAACACGATCAGCACGTTGACGAGGAAGATAAACGTCCACGAAAAAAGCCGTCCGTAGGCCTTGACGTCCGGCTGCGCCTGCGAAAGGGACTGCAAGGTGAAGAGGACGTGGAACGCCCACGTGAAGCCAATCATGAAAAGCCAAAGCGGAATCGCCGGGAGCGGGCGGACGAAGGCGTAGGTGACGAGCGCGGCAAGGATGACGAGGAACGTGTAGAAGGGAAAGAAATACGGCGCAAGCGTGATAAACACGTTTGTTTTCGTCAGACGCACGCTCCCGCCGGATTCCGACACGCGCAGATCGGAAGGCACCGCGCCGAACAGAAGCCCCCAGAGCGCGTGCGTCAATTCGTGCCCGAGAACATAGGTACGAACGGGCCGCGGAAGCGCCATCCACACGAGCACGAAGACGAAAACCCCGCCCAGAAGGGAAAGCGTCCCCACGGTAAACCCCTGCATGGCGAAGGCGAGCGCATGCACAAAGGCAAGCACCGCGCTCCAACAGGCCGGCAACAGGAGCATGCCCAGAATCCATCGCGCGAAACCGCCCATCAGTCGTCCTCGAAGATGAAAACAAGTTCGCCCGGGAAAACACGATGCGCGCGCTTGCGCGCGATCGACTCGACAAAGTCGCGGTCCGTCCTGAAACGGCGGCGCTTCTCGACGAGCGCGGCGATTTCACGGTCCCGTTCCGCTATGCGGGCGGACAGATCCGCCTCCTGCTCCTTCAAAGCGCAAGAACGCTGATAGAGCGGATAAATGACGACACCGCCGCCAAAGACAATGCACAATACGAGCACGACCGTCATCCAGCGACCTACCTTCTGTTTCGAAATCTCATCCATTGCCCTAACAGTATAGCATATTTTTTAACTTTTGGGGTTGACTTTTTGCGAAAATATGAGATACTATTCAATGTAAAACTTGGCTGAGCAGGTTCTCTCTTCGAGAATCAGCCAAAGAAAGCGAGAAAAATGAAAATCAAAAGCGCGAAAAAGTGCACGGCGGCGAAGGTCGTCGTAAAAAAGGCCGCGAATCCTGGCGTGTGCCAGATTGCGCAGTCTGACGCGAAGAAACCCGTATCGTTCACGGTTCATGCAGACAAGGGCAAAGCCGTTTACGTGGCAGGTTCCTTCAACAAGTGGGATCCGACCGCCAAGAAGATGTCCTACAAGGCACGCCAGGGCATTTACTCGGCAACGGTAAACCTTGCGCCCGGCGAGTACCAATATAAATTCGTGATTGACGGCACGTGGTGCGCAGACCCCGAGAATGTGAATGCCGTCCCGAATGACCAAGGGACGTTCAACTCCGTCATTGTCGTCAAGTAGACAGCGGCGGACATATTACAAGGAGGACGCGGCTTCCCGCGTCCTCCTTTGTTTCCGCCCGACCGGTTTCTCCGCCCGTCTCAGCGGACGCCGCCATTTGTTTTCGCCAACTTTTTCAAACGCGCGGCCAAGGCGAGGCGTTCCATCGCCGTCATGCGGTCGATATAGAGAACGCCATCCAGATGATCCGTCTCGTGCTGGACCGCGCGCGCGAGAAAACCACGCACCGTTATCATCTGGGGATTGTTGTCCGCGTCCAGGAACTGGCAGACCACCTGCCGCGCACGCGTCACTTCGCCGCCTACGCCCGGAAAGCTCAGACAGCCTTCTTTGTCGCGCTGGCTGCCCTCGCGCGCGACAATCCGCGGATTGAACATCACAAGCGGCATGGCAACCGGCGCGTTGAAACGCTCGTTCTCCTCCGTATCGCATCCTGCAGGTATGTCGATTACGCAAAGGCGCTCCGTGCGGCCAACCTGTTCCGCGGCGAGCCCAACCCCCTTGGCCTCCCGCATAAGAACAAGCATCTCGTTCGCAAGGTCGCGCAGCGCGCCCGTCACGGCAGAGACCTCCACAGACTTCTCGCGGAGGACTTTCGCGCCATATTTGCAGATCTTCAGCATGGAATTCTCACTTTGAGCCAGTCGAACCAAAGCCGCCCGCACCGCGCTCGGTTTCATCCACGGACTCCTCCTCGACGACTTCCGCATGCACGACCGGCGCAATGACAAGTTGCGCAATGCGGTCGTTCTTCCGGACGGCGAAGTCCACTTTCGACGAATTGAAAAGAATGACGCCGACCTCGCCACGATAGCCGGAATCTATCGTCCCAGGCGTATTGAGCACGGTAAGGCCGCTTTTCAACGCCAAACCCGAACGCGGTCGAACCTGCGCCTCGTATCCGTCCGGAAGAAGCATGACGAGCCCCGTGTGAACAAGCGCGCGGCCGCACGCCGGCACGGTAACGTCTTCCACGCTGCGGACATCCATGCCCGCATCGCCCTCATGCGCATAGGCGGGGAGGACCGCGTCCGGATGGATGCGTTTGAATGCAAGCGTCATTCAGCGGAATCCGCTTCTTCAACGGAGGACAGGGCGGTCGTCGTGAAACCCAGACGGTTGAGATTGTCCTCGAGCCACGCGTCATAGAGTTCGGAGAGGCACCCGTAGATCAACTCGTTTCGGACGGCGTCCTCGCGCACGCCGCGCGTCACCAGATCGCCCGGTTCACGCGCTTCGCAGACGACCACCAGACCGTTCAGCGAGCCCGCCGCAACCCGCGGCAACGTCACAAGTTCCGAAATCCCGCCGGCATCCAGTTTCATCGCGGCCGAGACAATCGCATGTTGATCGGGGAACGTGCCTTGCGCGAGGTCCGCTGCGACAAACGTGATATTGGAAGAGACGTTCTTTGCCGAGAGAACCGCATTCGTGCCCTGCGCAATTATTTTCGCGACGGAAGCCTTGAACGCATCTGCCTTCGCATCTTCGAGCGCACGATTCCTGATATAGGGTTTGGCTTCCTCGAATGTCGGCGTATGCGCCGGACTGATCTCCGTTTTCTCGATCAGCCACACATTCTGGTCCGATGAAACAACCGCATAACGGAGGTCTTCCGAGTCCATGTCAAGTTCAGCCACGGTCTCCTCAAAGGCGCGTGCGCCGGGCAGGACGTCCCGGGAAGGAACCATGAATCCGCGGACGACCGCGCCGTCCAAGGCGAACCAAGAACTCGTACGCACCTTTGCTCCATCCGCCTTCGCGATTTCATCCAGCCGGGAAGACTTCGCATCCTCGTTCACCTTGCGGTTGGCATATGCGCGACGTTGCAGATTTGTGGTCAAGCACTCCAGGGCGGCAATACGGCGAAGTTCCTTTTCGATATCGCCTTTCACTTCATCGAAAGTCTTGACCGTCTCGACGCCGTTCGTGTCTGTGACGGTATAGCGATCGCTTGCCGTGTCGTAGAAATCGTGCATTTCGTCCTCCGTGACCGTCACGCGCGAAAGCAGGTTGGTATCATTCGCGCTGTAGCGGACATAGCGAATGCGTATCCGCTCCGGCAGGGCAAGAGACGCGGCGTTTTTGTCGTACCAGGCTTCAAGTCCCTTGTCGTCGACCTTGACCGACTTGGCTTCCGCGGCGCTTTGGGTGAAACGCGCGACTTTAACGGTGAATTTATCCGTCAAGTCGGCCAGCTTGCGTTCAACCTCGACGGGCGAGGCCCAAATCGCAGACCCCAGAAGCGCATGCATAATGCCGTCCCTGAGCGCGAGCGAACGACGAAGCGAATCTTCGAATTGCTTAGGCGTTTTCTGAAGACGTTCGCGGACAAGCTGTTCGTAGCGCGCCGAGCTAAAGCCATCGCCAAAGGAGAACATCATGCGGATGCGTTCGGCAAGACGCGCATCGCTGATTGAGACGCCATCTTTCTCCGCCGTCTTGAGCGCCGCGTAGACCTTCCACGCCTCGCGGTTGGCTTCGGCAAAGTCAAGCGCCGTCTCGCGCCCTTTCCCGGAATCCTTGACAAAGTTTACGCAATCCGAAAAATCGGAGGCTGGAACGGCATCTTCGCCCAGTTTGCCGGCCTCTCCCTGCGCGCGCTCCTCGTTCGAGCGCGTGGAGAACAAATCATCGAAGCAAAAAGCCGCGGAAACGACAATCGCGAATGCGCCCCATACCCATTTGTTGCGGATAAGTTTGTTGAACTGCTGTATGACCATTTTCTGTTTCTTGCCTTGTCTGTCTATCTGGTATCTTTATTAAAAACTTTCTTCGTCCAAACCGGGCTTGTCTTCTCCCGTCTCTGCGGCATCAGAGCCCTCCGCGGCCGCGGCATCCTCCTGCGCCGCTTTGTTCTGCCCGTCGCGCGCCGGGCCGGCTTTTTTGCCTTCCCGGGAGCGCGCACGCTCCCCAAGTTCTCCAGAATTCACCTCGGGGCACTTCTCCGTGAACGCGCAACGGTTGACCAGCTCTCCATTGACGTTGAATGTCATGACCGTCACCGCCAGACGCTCGCCGATATCCGGGACCGCGCGCAGGATGCGCACGGACGTCTTGGGCGTCAATTTCCACTCAAGGTTCTTTTCGACCACTTTCGTTTCGCCCGTCTCGCCATCCTTCTGCCATACGGCTCCCTGGTCTAGATCGAGCGTCAGATCGCCACTTTCCCCGTAGATCAGCGTTGCCAAGGCATCCTGCGACGTGCGAATCGTGAATTCCTGCGCGGCGCGCATCGGCCGCACGCTGAAATGCCGCCCCTCAACCGAAAGGACGCCCGTGACGCAACGGACGGAGACTTTGTCGCCATCTACCGACGTTTCCCTTGTGTACCTGGAATCGCCGGCAAGGTCTTTGGCGGCAAAGCCATGAGAGGAGACCGTAAACGCGCCCTTGGGGGATGTTCTGGGCAAGCTCACGTCAACCTGCCCCGAGCCCAGGATGATTTCGCGGCGCTTGTCTCCCAAGACCGAGAAAACCGTGACAAAAGACCCCTTCCCCGTCAATCGGACCGTCGTATCCGGACCGAACGCCAATGTCATGCGCGACTCGTCCGCAAGTATGCGATAGCTCGCGCCCAATGGATAAACGCGACCTTCCTGGACCGCTCGCCATGCTGTCTCACCCGGAAGAAGGACTTCCGCCGATCCTTCCAGGCGCTGGCAGATCGGCAACAGATAAAAGAGCTTCTGCGCAGCAGGTTTTGCGGACTCTGCCGGCCCCGCTTCTTCGATATTCGCTTCGTCTGCCGTCTCCTCCGCATAAGACGGCGAAACCATTACGGCGAAGAGAATCGCCACAGTACGGATTATCTGCTTCATGTCGACCTTCTCTCTGACTTCGCGTTTCAATCGATAAGACGTGCGCCGGCGGACGGCTTGATCAAACTGCACTGCGGTTCGTCGACAAAGCGCGCTTTGTAGGCCGCCGTAATCGTCGCCGCAATTTTATCGGCAGCGGACGGGTCTACCAGCAAACAGCAACTGCCGCCGAACCCTCCGCCAGAAAGGCGCGCACCATAGACTTCCGGGATCGTCTTCGCCGTATCGACCACGACATCCAATTCCTCGCACGAATTCTCGAACCACTTGCGGCTCGATTCGTGCGAATCGAACATGAGCGCGCCAAACTCCTTCAAATGGCCTTTGTTGAGCAATTCCGCGCCTTGAAGGACGCGCTCGTCTTCGCCGATCGGGTGCACCGAACGGCACGCGACGACTTCCGGGAGCCCGTTGCGATAGAGAATCCACTCCGCCGTCGTCACGTCACGCAGGTGCGTGACGGGCTTGCGCAGAATGGAAGCGAAGTATTTCGCCGCCTCTTCGCACGCCGCACGACGAGATGCGTACGCGCCATCCACCAGCGCATGCTTGGCGTTCGTCTTTACCATCATGAAGGCGACAGTCGGCCCCAACGGGACCGTCTCGAACGTATTGTAGCGGAAATCGCTCTTTACAAGCGAACCTTCCTCTCCATACATGGAAGAAGCCTGGTCGAGAAGTCCACACGGACACCCGGCGAAGGTATGCTCCGCCTTCTGTCCGATCTTGGCCATCTCGGTTTTGTCCTTCTCGATGCCGTAGAGTTTCGAAAAGGCGAGCACCGCGCACATCTCCAGCGCCGCGGAAGACGACAATCCCGCACCAAGGGGAATGTTGCCGAGAAACGCCGCCTTAAAACCATGCTTGGCGGTTTCCGGCTTCCCGTCGAAAAGCCAATTGAAGGTCCCGGTGACATAGTTCTGCCATGTCAATTCCTTGGCGGGCGCAACCGTTTTTGTCGTAAACTTGGCCGTTTCCATCAAATCCGCGGCCGTCAACTCGCATGTCTCGTCTTCGGAGGGCGAAAGCGCAAAAAAGGTGCCCTTGTCGATCGCGGCGGAAAACACGTATCCCTCGTTGTAGTCCGTATGGTTGCCCAAAACCTCGATACGCCCGGGAGCGTAAGCCACAATCTGCGGTTTGGCCCCATGGAGTTTTTCGAACTTGGCGACCAGTTCATCGTAAACGGCTTGATTCTGCATAGGGGAAGGCCTTTCTTTCAATATTTATTTGTTACTCTGCGCGCTTCTGCGGCTTCGACATGAAATTCGCATACACGAAGATATAAGCGAAGAGGGCGATCGTGAACCAGTAGCTCCCCAGGTAGCCGATCTTGCCGGCCAGCATGCCCTGAAGCGGCAAACACACGCCGCCAAAAACGCAGGCCATGAAAATGCCCGACCCCATCGGAACGTACTTTCCAAGCCCTTCCGCGGCTAGATTGAAGAGACCGCCCCACATGACGGAAGTCGAAAGACCGCAAATAAACAAGAGGCACATCGAAAGCGGAATCGTCTTGCCGAAGACCGTCACGAATTTGACGGGCATGAACATCATGGCAAGCAGGGTAACAATGCCCAAGAGAGAAAGCACGGTGATCATCGTCCGCGAGCTCACCTTCCCGCCGACGGCGCCGCCGACAATGCGGCCGATCATCATCGCGAACCAGTAAATGGCCACAACGCTGCCCGCGACAGCCGGCCCCACTTCCTTCATGTCGCTCATGTAGAGGTTGGCCATGTTCGGGATGCCCGACTCGATCGTGATATAGAAGAAAATAGCCAAGGCGCCCAACGTGAAGTGACGGAACTTCAATGTCGCGACGATATCCTTGAACACGCTCGTTTTCCCGGACAGACGGTCTTCGCGCTCCTCGACCGTCTCAAGATGCGGTTCGGGAATCTTGGAAACGAGCACGATCGCAAAGGCGACCGCGAAAAGAGCCATTGCGATCAACATGGCGGGGGCCACCTTCGACACGGTGGCTTCGTCCATCGCGCCGCCAATGAGCCAGCCCAAAATCATAGGCGCCAAGGTTGCGCCGACCGAATTGAGCGAACATCCCATCTGGACCAGCTGGTTGCCCTTGTTGCCGCCGCCGCCAAGCGTGTTCAGAAGCGGATTCACGACCAGGTTCAGCAAGCACATGGAGAAACCTGCGACGAAGGCGCCCACGATGTAGATATAAAAAGGATTGTCCGACGCGGGGACATAGCCGGACGCCAGCTGAATGCCCAAACCGATGAAACCGACGGCGGCGGCCAAGAGGGCCGTAAACTTGTAGCCCTTCCTCTTGAGAATAAGCCCGCCCGGGATGCCCATGAACAGATACGCAAAGAAGTTCGCCGCGCTGCCCAGCTGCGAAGCCGTCGCGGAGGCGTTGAATTGGTTTTTGGCCACAACCGCCATCGATCCCGCGAAGTTCGTGACGAAGGCAATCATGAAGAAAAGCGCAAACATTGTGCAAATGGCCGCAACATTTCCCGACTTCTGGTTCTGTGTATCCATTTCAGTTCATCCTTTTTATACTGTGTGATTAAATTATAGCTGAAATAACGCCTCAAGTCAATGGGAATCTTCTCGCACCCTCCGCTATTTCTATGCGCGCAGTCAAGGCGGACGCGCTCAATCCCGCACCAAAACCAGCCAAAAGCACGCGCCGTCCGTTGACTTCCGTCTTGTTTTCGGACAAGACGAGCGGGATCGAGCACCCCCCCGGATTCGCCCACGCCCCGCTTGAAACCAGCGTTCTCTTCGCGCCCAATCCCGATGCCAATTGGCGGACCATGTACAGATTCGCCTGGTGCGGAACAAAAACTTCATAGGACGAAGCAGGGAACTTTCCCAATAGATCCAATACGTTCTCCGCCACAAATGAAAAGACTCTGAAACCGTCCATCCGTATGGGCCCGTCCGCCGGACACGCCAGCGCATCCGAAGCCTGCGACAGCGCGGCGAACCGGGATGTTGCTTTGGGGCTTGCGGAAACGAGCGTCGCCGTGGCCGCATCGGAAAACAGAAAGTTCGTCGCACCGTCCGCGCCATCCGTCAACCGGGACTGGATATCCCCGTGGACGACCAGCACGCGCCGGTTCTGCGCGGACGCTATCTGTCCCGCAAGGAACAACGCATAGGGATAGGCGCTGCAGGCCATTTGCAGATCAAACGCCAGTGTTTCCGCAGGCAGCCCCAATGCCGCGGCCAGCCGGACGGACAAGGCGGGAAACCGCACCTCGTCCGAGAATGTCGCCGCAATCACGCACGCCGCGTCCGAGGTGTCGATCTGCCGCGCCGCGCGCAAGCACAAATCGAACAGCGACACGCCTTCCGGCACGACCCTGCGCGACGTGAAACCCGTGGCCCGCAATTGCCGCGCCTCCGCGCACGCGGCGTTGTCAAGCACCCGTTCGCCCAGCTCGCACGCAATCGCTTCAATGACTATCTCGGGAAGGCTGATCACAGCAGGGCATCCTCGAAATCGGTCACGCGGTGCGCCAGCCATTCATGGCAGGCCTCGGCTATCTCGGTTCCCGTGGACCCCTCGGGCAGCGACTCCGGGATCTTGGCGTACTCCGAAAGATCGGCTCGCGTCAATTGCCCGAGCACGCGCGCGATCGGCGGAATATAGGTCGCGCTCATCGAAAGCATCTGCGCGCCCAGCGCGACCCAGAACACGCCAACCACCGGATCGGAAGCGCTCTCGCCGCATACGCTGACGGGGATTCCATGCCGTCGCGCCGCCGCAAGAGTATGCCCGACAAGTTTTGTGACCGCAGGATGGAAAGGTTGATAAAGATACGCCACAGACTCGTTGCCGCGATCGGCGGCCAACGTGTACTGGATGAGATCATTCGTGCCCAGCGAGAAGAAGTCGCATAGCCCGGCCAGTTCATCTGCGATCAACGCGGCGCTCGGGACCTCTATCATCGCCCCGATCGGCGCGTGCGCATCATATGGAATGTGCGCGGCATCCAGTTCCCGCTTCACGCTTTCGACCGCACGCAGTGCCGCGCGCATTTCTTCGATGCAGGAGATCATGGGATACATGATCTTCGTCGGGCCGTACGCCGAAGCCCGCAAAACGGCCCGCAACTGCGCGCGATGCACGCCGGGATGCCCCAGCAAATAGCGCGTCGAGCGGTTCCCGAGGAACGGATTGGCCTCCTTGGCCGAAATGCCCTTGACCAGCTTGTCCCCGCCGATGTCCAGCATGCGGATCGTCGTGGACGCTCCGGGATCGAGGTTCTTCACTTGCGCGATGACGGACGAGTAGGCTTCAAACTGCTCCTCTTCCGTCGGTTCGCGCTCGCGGTCCAGCCAGAGATATTCGCTGCGGTAAAGCCCCACGCCCCGGGCGCCGAACTTTCTCAACGCGTCGATGTCCGCGCCGCGCTGGACGTTCGCCTGGATGGAGACGCCCGCATCGTCGCGGAGACTTCCCGCCGGACGGCTTTTCCCGGTTTCGCGCACCAAGGCCCTCTGGCGGGCGATGAGATCATCGAACTGGGCGCGTGCCTCGGCCGTCGGATTCAGCGTCACCGCGCCGTTTGTGCCGTCCAGCAAAAGCGTCTCGCCCGGCTTCACGCGCGCGGTGACGTCCCCAAGCCCGCAAACGGACGGGATGGCCAGCGAGCGCGCCAGCAAGGCCACATGGCTTGTGGCGGAGCCCTTGTTCAAGGCGAAGCCCAGCACCAGATCGCGCGGCAGCTGTATCGTCTCTGATGGCGTCAAATCGTCCGCCACGACGATCGCCGGCTCTTTCAATTCAATCTTCGAGTCGCTCGAGAAACCCGCAAGCGCCTTTTGCAGCCGGCGCTCGACATCGTCGAGATCGCGGACGCGCTCGCGGAAATACGGGTCGTTCATCCGCGCAAACTGCGCTCGGGCGCGATTGACCGTCTTGCGGACGGCAGCCTCGGCGTTCAGCCGCTCTTTCCGGATGTAGGCGTCCGTTTCCTGTCGCAGCATGTCGTCCTGCAACAGCATCAAATGGCACTCGAAGACCTTGACGTCCTCCCTGCCCGTTCTCTCCTTCAAGACGGCGATGAGCCCTTCAAGATCGCGCGTCGCCTCCAGCCGCGCGCGGGAGAGACGCATCATTTCCTCGTCGACCCGCGCGGGCGCGACGACATACTCGGGAACCGGCGTCTCTCCCGCGTCGCGGTAGATGAAAACCGGCCCGATCGCGTAGCCGCGCGCGGTGGCGATCCCCGTGAAGGTCTGCTGTTCGCTATTGTTCATCCGGAATGTCGAACTTGCGTGCGATCAACGAGCCAAGTTCATCCAACGCCTCTTGGGCTTGGGGACCGCTGGCCGAGACTCTCAAGATGGTCCCGCATGTCGCCTCCAGGGTCATGAGCGCCATTATCGATTTGCCCGACACCACCGTCCCGTCTTTCTCGACCGTAATGTCGCCCGCATAGCGGCTTGCGGTCTTCGCAAAAAGACCGGCAGGGCGGACATGCATGCCATATTTGTTCAGAAGTTTGAATTCACGTGTGATTTTGCTCTGTTCTGCCATGGTTCTGCCTTCTCTTTCTGTAGGTCACTCGATTTCGGCGCGTCGGCGGTCTGCGCGACGCTTGAGCCTCTGCGAAAGTTGCTCTACGGAATCATGCCCTTCGTCGATCAGCTTGCGTTGCTGCGCCGCCGTCTCCACCAGATTCACCAAGTCGCGCCCTTCCGAAACGGGGATGACGGCGTTGGGGATTTCCACGCCCAGGATATTCCGCGTAAGCCGCGTCTGCCCCGTACGGTCGACTTCGTCGCGTATCTCGTCCAGATGCCGGAACGTGATCACGAGATGCAGGCGCTTCTCGCCGCGGACGGCGTCCACGCCGAACATGCTGGGCACGTGGATGATCCCTATCCCGCGTATTTCCATGTAGTGCGCCGTCGACGCGCTCGCGCTTCCGAAGATCATGTTTGTCGCCATGTCTTTTCGCAGACATGTCAAGTCGTCGGCCACAAGCGCGCATCCGCGCTTTATCAACCCCAGAGCCGTCTCGCTCTTGCCGAGCCCGGGCGCGCCCTCGAGCAGCACCCCCAGTCCGCGCACTTCGACCATCGTGCCGTAGAGGGCGATTCGCGGCGCGGCCAATTCTTCCAGGATGAACGTCGCGTCGCGCGCGAAATCGCGCGTCAAAAGAGGCGTCGCCAGCAAAACCCCGCCATGCCTCCTGGCTTGCGCAATCTCGGCTTCCGACGGGGCATGCCCGTTGGTGAAAATGCAAATGCGCGCTCCGTGCTCGAACAATGCGCCGAACCGGGCCGCGCGCGTATCGGGCGGCAACGAGGCCAGATACGCGCGTTCGGCGTTTCCGATCAACTGGACCCGTCTGGGCGCGAAATCCTCCCAGAAGCCCGTAAGCGCGAGCCCGGGACGGTTCATGATCGTGTCTTCGATGGCAATGTCCTCGCCATTGCCGCCTGCGACGACGGCCAGGCGCAAGCGTCCCGGGTCGGCCTGCAAGAGATCCTGCGCGGTCACCCGGACGCCCTCTGCCTCGCTGGAAACGGAATCGCCGGACATTGTCATCGCGAACGGTCAGGCATTCTTGACGGACGCGGCTCGCTGTTTGCGCACGCTGCCCTTGCGCGCCTTCACGCGCATCTTCAGCAACTGGCGCTCCGCGCGCGCGGCCGCCGCGTCGATGACGCTCTTGCCGCTTTCGGAGAACTCCTTTGCGCCGACGGCCGTCTCGCCCAGGCGGTTCGCCACGACTTCGCACATGTACATGCGCTTCTTCGCGTCCACGTCGATCACGATGTTGATCGACGTGACTTTCGGAAAGCGCTTCTGAAGCTTTTCCATGCGCGCTTCGGCGTAGTCCTTGAGCGATTCTATCCGCACGTCGCTGTGTCTCATCGTCACTTCTATGGCCATGTTCTGCCTCTCTTTCCTTTTGTTGCTTTACATATGGAACGCCTCGCCGAGATAGCGGGCGCGCACCTCCTCGTCGTTGACGAGTTCGGCGGCTGTCCCCTCTTTCAGAAGACGTCCGTTATAAACCATGTAGGCGCGGTCCACCACGCTCAGCGTCTCGCGCACGTTGTGGTCCGTTATGATGATGCCGAGCCCTTGCCTGGCGAGCCGCCGCACGATGTCCTGGATCTCGTTCACGCTGAGCGGATCCACCCCCGCAAACGGTTCGTCCAGCATGAGAATCGCCGGATTGCGGACGAGCGCGCGGGCGATCTCGAGCTTCCGCCTCTCGCCGCCGGAAAGCGTATAGGCGGGCTGCCGTGCCACTTTCATCAGGTCGAACGGCGACAACAAGTCCTCTGCGCGCGCCTTGCGCGCCTTTTTGTCCAGCGGCAGCGTCTCCAGAATCGCCATGACGTTGTCCCAGACCGACAATTTGCGGAAGATGCTCGGCTCCTGCGCCAGATAGCCCAATCCCTTGCGCGCGCGCATGAACACGGGCTCGCGCGTCACGTCCTCGCCGCGGAAGACGACCCGCCCGTCGTCGGGCTTCACGAGTCCCACCACCATGTAGAAGGTGGTCGTCTTGCCGGCGCCGTTCGGTCCAAGCAACCCGACGATCTCGCCGCACGAACAGGCGACGTCCATCCCGTTGACGACCGTGCGGTCGCCGTAGATCTTGACGAGCCTTTCCGCGACGAGATCGGGATCCTTCTTCGCGGACATCTTCTCCGCGGCCATTTCGCTCATGGCACGGCTGACTATGTCGTTCTCCATCATTTGCCGAAAAGTTTCTTTGCCGCGCCCGCACCGTCCTTGCCGCCGGCGTCCACCGTGATCTGCGAACCCTCGACCTCCACCTGCTCGGTGTCCGTCCAGAACGTAATCTTGCGGCCGACAAGTTCGCCGCGCTTTTTCCCGTTGTCTTCGAGCCGCGCCGGCGTGCCCGTTTCATTGTCGCCGTACATCACCAGCTTGGAATTCGCGCGCGAATAGGTCGCCTTCGCGCAGGTGCCCGAACGCAGTTCGTTCGTGACCGCGACGTTCCCGATCGCCACGATCCGTTTCAGTTCGTTCGTCCCGTCCAGGAACACGTACACGCGGTCGGCGTGAAGCTTGTACTCGGGATCGTCGACGAACACGTTGCGGTCGAACATGATGACGCCTTCGCGGCGATCGTAGTCCGTCCGGACGGACGTGATTTTGACGGTGCGCGCCTTTTCTTTCGCCGGCTTCGAGACGGACACGTCCGCCGCGGTCCCGGGGGCTTGCCCAGCCGCCCCGGCATCCAGCTCACCGAGCGTCCGCTCGACCGCGGCGACCGGCCCCGTTTCGGCGGGCGCGCCTTCCCCAACCTCCAGCACGGCGGCGAACAAACAGGCTGTAAATGCCAGAATCACAATTTCACCTCTTTCAGTTTCAAGCCGGACGATGTAATCTGCGCATCCTTGAAAATGCGCGCATACTCCTCATCGAACGAAAAATAGACCTGTTCGCCGTCCAGCGTCGTCTTGTCGTAGACCGCATGCACGCGCCCTTCCACCCAGCCGCTCTTGGTCTCGCGGTCCACCAGACAGTCCTGCGCGGCGATGAAACCGCGGCGCGTGCCGTCGGGATTGTACTCGGAAACGACCACTCCCTTGCCCCAGACGAAGCCCAGATCCAGGAAAAACTGGGCTTCTTTCGCGGTCAGCGCCGTCTTGACCGACCCGTCCGGATGCTTCTCCAGCGTCACGCTGACGTTCTCCGCCGGCTCCTCCACCATCTTTTGGACGCGCGCGCGCTCCGCGCGCAACCGTTCGGCTTCGCGCGCGAAAACCTCCGTCTTGGTCAGCCACGCGGCGGAATCGAACGCCTGCGCCAAACCTGCCGCGGACGCGGCCAGGACTAGGATGGGAATGGACTTTGTCACTTCGAACGCACCACCTCGTGAATGGCGAGAAGCTTCTTCCACAACTTCCCGATTTCGGAAAACTTTATGGCGTTAGCCGCATCCGATTTGGCGACCTTTGGATCGAGATGCGTCTCCATGAACACGCCGTCCACGCCCACGGCGACCGCCGCGCGCGCCAAAAGCGGCGCATATTTGCCGTCGCCGCCCGAACCCGTGCCCAGCCCGCCCGGACGCTGCACCGCGTGCGTCGCGTCCATGACGACCGGATACCCCAGCGCACGCATGATCGGCAGCGAGCGCATGTCGGCCACCAGATTGTGGTAGCCGAACGAACTGCCGCGTTCGCACAAAACAATGCGCCGGTTGCCCGTGGACTCGATCTTCCGGACGACCTGCTCCATGTCCTCCGGCGCCATGAACTGCGCTTTCTTCACGTTGACGACGGCCCCCGTCTCGCCCGCCGCGACGACCAGATCGGTCTGCCGCGCCAGAAAAGCCGGAATCTGCAGGACGTCGCAAACCGCCGCGACGCGTGCGCACTGCCCCGGCTCGTGCACGTCCGTCAACACGGGAACCCCCACCGTCTCGCGGACTTCCGCCAGAATGTCCAGTCCCTTGTCGATACCCGGCCCGCGGAACGCGTCCACGCTCGTGCGGTTGGCCTTGTCGAAACTGGCCTTGAAAACATAGCCGGCCCCGAGAGCGTGCGCGATGGCCGACAGGCGTTTCGCCAAATCAAGCGCCATCGTGCGCGATTCGATCACGCACGGTCCGGCGATAAACGTAAGCTGCCCGTTCCCGAACACTACGCCTTTGTCTACAGATACCCTTCTCATCTTGACTCATATTATATCATAAATCCGGATGGATTTCATTTCCAAATTTACATTGGAGTCTTCCCGGAATTTTCGACTTGCCGCGGCCTTACCCGGGAACGGCGCAAGAGGTGGGGCCTTCTGCGTTTTCTGCATTCTCTGGACAGTTGGGATCTCGCGCGGGGAAACAGGACAAACGGCCTTCTGACGGCACGCCGCGCGGCGTGAAACGCCTGTTGCACGTGCGAAATCGCCCAAATCTCCGTTTCTGCCGGGCAATCTGCACCCCCAGTCGAAATTTTGGGGAAACTCCGCTTCATCCCGAATTTTGGATACGGGACAAAACGACCGGGCAGGAGGACGCGCCCGCCGGCACGGAAACCGCCGCCGCACCGAAACGTTTCGCCTAAAGAGGAATGCGGCGAATAAGCCAGATTCTGTTCATTCCCCGCGGACGGGGAACTCCGGTCATTCATCTAACGCAATCAACCCGGGATCTGAGGCCCCTTCTCGCGAAGGCGCCGCCGGACGGGCCGCCCGTCGATCCCCTATTTGATCTTGCTCCGAGGAGGGTTTGCCTGCGCGCGTCGTTTCAGCCGCGCCGGCGGGCTCTTACCCCGCCTTTTCACCATCACCCTTGCGGGCTGTCTGTTTTCTGTGGCACTTTCCGTCGCACGGGTTTGCTCCGTGCCCTCCGCCCTTGACGGGCGGATCCTCTACCCTGCGGAGTCCGGACTTTCCTCCGCCCTTCCGGACGGCGACCGGTCGCACGCATTCCTCTTTAGGCGAAACGCACCCGTCCGCTCAGCGGAACAGGACGCGCCCGCACATGTTGCACGCCACGATACGCTGCGGCTTGCCCGCCTCGCCCAGCTTCATGTTGGCGTCCACGTTCTGGGCCACGCTCGGCGGCTGCACGAGATGGCAGCCGTCGCACACGCCCTCGTGCGTCAACGCCACGACGACCGGCCAACGCTTCGTCCGCAGGCGCTCGTAGTAGAGCATCGCCTTGGGATCCGTCACCGCCGCGGCCTTCTCCGCGCGCTCTTTGCGCGCGTCGGCGAGTTCCGCCTCCACTTCGCGGATGCGCGCGTCGATTTCCGAACAATACGCGTCCACGCCGCTCTTTTCCTCGTCGAACTTCTGCTGCGCCGCGGTTATGCGCGCCTGCGCGGACGGCAAATCGTCCATCGCCGCGAGCTGATTGTTCTCCGTCGCTTCGAGGTCGTGGTTGACGAGATCGATCTGGACGGAATACTGCTGGTACTCCTTGTTGCTCTGGAGCCCGGCCTGCGTCTGTTTCAAGTCGCGGATCTTGTCCTTCAAGGCCGCCGCGTCGTCTTCATAGCCTTTGACGCGCCGCATGGCGTAGTCGTGACCCTTGCGGGCGGCTTCCAGGTCGGTCTTTACGCCCGTGAGGCGCGCCTCTTCTTTGGCCTTGCGCTGCGGCAAATCCTTCAGTTCCTTCTCGAACTCGCGAATGCGGCCATCAACTTCCTGCAACTCCAACAACGCTTCAAGGGTCGTCATTTTGCCCTAAACCTTTCAAAAATTCAAGTCTGGGGCAGGAGACGGGACTCGAACCCGCAACCCACAGAATCACAATCTGTTGATCTAACCAATTGATCTACTCCCGCCATTTTGGAGCCAGGTAAGGGACTCGAACCCCCGACCTGCTCATTACGAATGAGCCGCACTACCAACTGTGCTAACCTGGCTTTGTGAATCGAGTGCATAGTATACCATATTTGCGTTCGCCCCGTCAATAGGAAATTTCCGGCAGAACGCAAACCGGGCGTTCGCGACCGCTTTGCCGCCCGTTTCCTGCCGCCCGGGGAAATCGGGAGAACGGGACGAGAGGGTTGTAACCGTACAGAAGATGCAGAAATAGACGGGGAGAGGCAGCCCCCAACAAACAAATGACAGGAGCGGCAGTCCCCTGCCGCCCGCTGGCATAAGGAGTGCGGCAAATATCTCACGCAGAGAACGCAAAGAACGCAGAGAAGAAACGCCGGCGGGGGCGGATGGGGAATAAACGCCGAGGAGAGAACAAAAGGCTTCCCTGACGTTTCGCCTGGACGCTCCGCAGGTCCCTCTCGCAAACAAAAGCCCCCCCCCCCCTCGGTTTTTTACTCTGGGCGACAGGGATATTCGCGGATGGCGTTTCCAGCCAGGAAATCGTCGGATACCAGACTTCCAAGACACGAGAATTCTATTCTTTGCAGGCCGCGTCATTTGAAGGGATGACGGGCGAGTACAGCATCCAACAGATTGTCCCCACGACGCAGGACGGCAGTGCGACGGGCGGCGGAGTCTTCGACATGCAGACGCTTGATGATGCAGGAGGCGCCGATGAGATTTATGTCTATCTGACGGTCGCAGAAGACAATGCCAAGAAAGACGGCTGGTATAATGAAGATGGGGAAACCTTCGCGACCAAAACATTCAAAAAGGGCGATGCCTTTATGGTCAATAACTCGACCGGCGCTGAAGCCGGGCTTACTTTCTCCGGGAAGGTCTCTCTGGGCGAAGTGGTTGTTGACCTCCCCGAGTTCTATTCCATAAAGGGAAATTTCCGCCCTGTCCCTATTTCCATTCAAGATTTGGTTCCCGTCGTTCCAGAAGGCATGAGTCTCGGCGGCGGAGTCTTCGATATGCAGACACTTGATGATGCAGGAGGCGCCAAAGAGATTTTTGTCTATCTGACAATGGCGGACGATGGCGTCAAGAAGGACGGCTGGTATAATGAAGACGGGGAGACCTTCGCGACAAAGACATTTGCTCCGGCGGAGGGTTTTATGTTGAACAACTCAACCGGGGCAAGCGCCCAGTTGAAGTACCTGGCCAAATAACAATTTGATGCACGACATATTGTCGTGTACTCTGACAACAAAGGAACAATAAAATGAAGAACCTCATAATTCTGGCATTTATTGCGGTTTCGGCAACGATGTCTCACGCCGCGAGTGTCACATGGACAATGACCAACGTCTATGGTCCGGACGGCAATCTGAACAGCGGTAGCGCTTATATATTCGGTTACCAGTCGGATAGCGGCATCAGCAGTTCCATGATTGCCTCTGCGTTGCAGGACGCATTTAAAAATAGTGGCCTCTCGGGTGTGGGATCCATTCTGTCCGGCAAGTACAAATGGTCTCCTTCATCTGCGGGAACCTATTCTGATCCTTCCAAATCAGTTGATCCCGTTGGAGACTTTGGGTTGAAGGCTGATCAAAGCTATAATTTCTATGCCATTATCTTCGATTCTGACATCCTCTCGTCGGGCTCCAAATTCTTTGTCACAAAGGAACTTCTAAATAAAAAAGTCCCAAATGGCAGTTCAAATCTTCTTCTTTATTTTGGAAGCTTGGCCTCCGCTTCGCAGGCTGCAGGTGCTTGGCAGGCGATTCCCGAGCCGACGAGCGGGTTGATGATTCTGCTGGGCATGGCGGGGCTGGCTCTCCGCCGCAAGCAGGCGTAACACGTTCGTTCCGGCAGCGAAAAAGAGTCGCGCTCGTGCAGAGCGCGGCTCTTTGAACATCTCGCTTCCGCCTGTCATTGCGCGTCTCGCGAAGCGGAGATTCGCGCAATCAGCGCATTTGCCCAGTTCACGGCTTCGTCCAGCGAACGGGAGACTTTGGATTTGAAGTTCGCATCGTTGTACATCGTTTCCCAATCCGCGCCCTTGACGACTTTCGGCGGCCAGCCCTGCATGCGGCGAAACGCGAACAGGCGCCAACATAGCCGTTCCAATTTCGCAAAATCGATTTGCGAACGTTCCACTATGAGCTGCAGGTCGATGAGGTCATGGACGCGTTCGGAGCCCGGCTCCGTAAGGCCGTGCAGTTTCTGGGCGATCTGATGTTCACATTTCATCAGCGGAACGGCGTCCGGGGCGGGGAATCCGAGTGCGGTGAAGACCTGCGCCACTTCGCCGGACAGGGCGAAGTCCGGTTCGTCCGCGTCTCCAAGCTCGTTAAAGCCAACTTCAAGATCCACCGTGCACCACGGCTGGCCGTTATACGTCAGACGGACCGAGTAGGGCTGCATGACATATTGCGGCGGCACGTTCCTGGGCTTGGCCGGGTTTCGCTTCACGACCGTCCCGGAGAAGCCGCACCAGCCGGCGCGCAGCCCTGCGGAAAGGCTTTCGGCAAATGCGGGAATGTCGCCGCAGCAGGCCGTGTCCAGATCCATCGTGGCGCGCGTGCGGCTCATGCCGTACCGGAGTTTGAGTCCGCTGCCGCCTTTCACCACGCCGCCGCGCAGCATCTGCCCGACTATCGCGTTGGCCATTATGCTTCTCGTCTCCAGGGACTTCTCGTAATCCTAAAAATCGCAGTTGGAAGGCTGGAATCGGGGCGGTGAGCTTTATTTTCAA
>ERZ808240.2197-NODE-2197-length-22079-cov-8.873456_pt1 | contig 22079 bp, 22 predicted proteins | sample MGYA00521084_ERZ808240 | MGnify/ENA primary metagenome ERZ808240 (study PRJEB31516, sample SAMN03275571) | gut metagenome | biome: mammalia-associated habitat; material: feces | host: Papio cynocephalus | place: Kenya | collected 2012-08-06 ...
AAGGAGAACGACATGGCAAATATAGCAGATAACATCACAGAACTGGTTGGCAATACACCACTTTTAAGATTACACAAATTTGAAAAAGAAACAGGATTTGAAGGAAAGATTCTTGCAAAGCTGGAAGTATTTAACCCGACAGGCAGTGTGAAAGACAGAATTGCCAAGAACATGATCGAGCAGGCTGAACGGGATGGCAGATTAAAACCAGGCGGAACAATCATTGAAGCTACAAGTGGCAATACGGGTATTGGTCTGGCAGCAATTGCAGCAGCGAAAGGATATCAGGCGGTTATCGTCATGCCGGACTCTATGAGTAAAGAACGAATCCGGATCCTGGAAGCATACGGAGCGAAAGTAGTCCTGACACCGGGTGAAAAGAATATGGGTGGTGCAAATGAAAAAGCAGCCGAAATTCTGGAGCAGACAGATAATGCAATCATTACCGGACAGGGCGGTAATCCATCTAATCCGGAAGCACATTATCAGACAACCGGACCGGAAATATGGAAAGATACCGGTGAAAATGTGGATATCTTCGTTGCAACAGTAGGAACCGGTGGAACAATCAGCGGAACCGGAAAATTCTTAAAAGAAAAAAATCCGGATATTCAGATCATCGGAGTAGAACCTGCCGGATGTCCGGTACTCTCCGGCGGAGAAGCGGGACCACATAAGATACAGGGAATCGGAGGCGGTATGATCGCACCGGTTACGGATGTGGAACTTCTGGATGAGGTAATCACGGTAACAGATGATGAAGCGTACGAGACAGTAAGAAAGGCAGCAAAAGAAGAAGGAAGTTTTATCGGAATCTCTGCAGGAGCAGCACTCTTTGCAGCAACAAAGGTCGCAAAAAGACCGGAAAATCAGGGAAAGACGATAGTAACCATCTTCCCGGATTCGGCAGAAAGATATCTGTCCACAGATTTATTTGAATAAAAATTCAGACATTACATATAGAAAGAAGACAAAAGGAGATTGATGACATGGCAGAATTTGATTATGAAGTAGTAAATGGAAGAAAAATAAGAGTTCGTCCGGTAGAGACAGTTTCAGAAGTAGATGAGAACGGATATTTTGTCCGTCAGCCAAATCATTTCACCGAAGGGTTCGGAGAAGGAAAGAATCCGGTAGAAGCAGGAAGATACAGACTGGTATGGGCAAAACTGTGTCACTGGTCAAACAGAGCTTCTATCGTAAGAGAACTTCTTGGATTAGACGAAGCAATCAGCGTGAACATGGTAGATCATGCAGAACATGAGAAGAACCTTGGATGGGAATTTGTATATGATAAAGATAATGTAGACCCGGTTCTGGATATCCAGTTCTTAAGTGAAGCATATTACAAAGCAGATGATGATTATACAGGAAGAACTACTGTGCCGGCACTGATCGATGTAAAGACTGGAAAAGTGGTAAATAACGATTATCACAAGCTGACGAATTACTTTGAAGTAGATTTCAAACCATTCCATAAAAAGAATGCACCAGATCTTTATCCAGAAGAGTTAAGAGATGAGATCGATGAGATGAACTACTGGCTGTTCGATAACATCAACAACGGAGTTTACAAGACCACCTTCTGCAGATCAAAAGAAGCCTACTGGGATGCATACAATTCTTTCTATGCAGCAATGGATCTGTTGGAAGAAAGACTGGAAAACCAGAGATTCTTATTTGGAGATTATGTAACAGACAGTGATGTAAGACTTTATGTAACACTTGCAAGACTTGATATCCGTTATACACATCAGCTCGGACATACAAAACATCCATTATTTACCTATAAGAATCTGTGGGCATATGCAAGAGATCTGTATCAGATTCCTGCATTTAAGAACAATACATATTTCAAAGATTTTGCAAATCCGGATAATAAGAAAAAGGGCAGAACATTCGAATCATTCAATGCAAGATTCTTAGATGAGATTGATTTTGATGCATACTGGGGAGCACCGCATAACAGAGCAAGACTCAGCAGTGATCCGGGTAATAAATTCAGAGTAGAAAAACAGGATTAAGAGAATACAGACAACAGAAATATAGAAAGGCAGGAATCGTAAGATGGCAGAACATGAATATTTTGAAGTAAACGGAAGACAGATCAGAGTCAGACCTACAGAATCTGGTCAGGAAATAGATGAATATGGTAACTTTCACAGACAGCCAAATCATTTCACAAAAGGATTTGGAGAAGGAGAGAATCCGGTAGAAGCAGACAGATACATCTTATTCTGGGGAAAAGGATGCAACTGGTCAAACAGAGCATCAATCGCAAGAGAATTGCTTGGACTTGATAAAGCAATCAAAGTTGAGATCGTAGACTGGGGCGATTATGAGAAACCACTCGGCTGGGAATTTGTAAATTCACCGAATCACATTAATAAGGAGACAGGAGCACAGTTCTTAAGTGAATTATATTATAACGCAGATCCTGATTATGAAGGAAGAACTACTGTACCGGCATTGGTAGATTATAAAGAGAAAAAAGTAGTAAATAACGATTATCATCATTTGACCAATCATTTTGAAACTGCATTCAAGCCATTCCATAAAAAAGGCGCACCAGACCTTTATCCGGAAGAATTAAGAGAAGAGATTGATAAATTAAATGTATGGTTGTTTGAAAACGTCAATAACGCTGTATATCGTGCACAGTTTGCAGAAAGCTTACAGGCATTCAAAGATGGTTATGAGACATTCTTCGCAGGATTGGAAGCAATGGATAAGAGACTGGAAAATCAGAGATTCTTATTTGGAGATTATATTACAGACAGTGATATCCGCCTGTATACAACACTGGCAAGATTCGATTACAGTTATTCCAGAAATATCGGACCTTGCGTACACAGACTGGTAGATTACAAGAATCTGTGGCCATATGCAAGAGATCTGTATCAGATTCCGGCATTCAGACACAATACATACTTCAAAGATTTTGCAGCATCTGAGGATCTTACACATGCACCGGAAGATTATTGGGAGAATGTATATTACGACATCGTCGTACAGGAAACTGACTGGGATACGATCTGGAGCCAGCCTACCGGAAGGGAAGCACTCAGTAAAGATCCGGCTCATAAGTGGAAAGCAGAGATTTAATCAGTAAAACAGGAGGATGACTGAATGGAGACGATCCGTGTAACAGACAAAGAATGGCAGCTTGCCGGAGTCCATTATGTGAGAACCGAGGCTATGTGTAATGGATTTGGAGTTTCGCTGGAGATGGAATTCGGTGAAGATAAGGCAGGAGATGAATATATATTGGTTCTGGATGGTATCCATCCGGTATCAACCTGCAGACTGCATCAGCTGGATGAGACAACAGGAAAGATTGAAAGAGTCGCGACACTGAAAGAATATCGAGGAAAGCACTACGGTGCAGCAGCGATCACTGCAGCAGAAGAATGGTTCGCAGAGCGTGGTGTAAAAAAGATTTTTATCAATTCCAGAACAGAAGCAGTTGGCTTTTATGAAAAACTTGGTTATGTGGCTGATCCGGAGAAGATTACAGGAACTGGCGCATTTCAGTGTATCATGACAGAAAAAGATCTGTAGCCTGAAGAGTACACAGGGATACATAAAAAAATAAGTTATAAATAGGGAGAATGTATGATGAAAAGAAATAAGTTAGTAAGCGTAGCAGCAATTACCGTAGCACTTGGAGTACTGGCAACCGGATGTTCCGGCGGATCCGGATCTTCCAAAAGTGCCGGCAAAAGTTCGAATGGAAGTAAGACAATTACTGTAAAAGCCGGAACAGGAGCAAATGTAAAACCATATACATATGTGGGAGATGACAATGCGACAACAGGATATGACATCGAAGTATTAAAAGAAGTCTTTGATCATCTGGATGGATATGATCTTCAGATTGAAGTAACAGATATCCCATCTGTATTCTCAGGGGTGACAAGTGGAACCTATCAGATCGGAGTAAATAATTTCTCATATAATGAAGAAAGAGCAAAATCGTATCTGTACTCTTATCCATACGACAAGATTGGATACATGTTCATTACTAAAAAAGGTGCACCGGAAGTAAAGACATTTGCAGATGCGGCAGGAAAATCCTTTGAAGGACAGTCTGGTGTCAGTGTTACAACAGCAATTGAGGGCTGGAATGAAAAACATCCGGATCAGAAGATTGATATCACTTATACAGACGCCGATACAGCAATCACATTACAGCATATTGCAGACGGATCCAAAGACCTTGCAATCATTGATGTTGCAATGTACAACGCTTACCAGAAAGAATATAACTATGATGTAGTTGCTAATCAGATTTCTGATGAAGATGCAAAAGCAATCGCAGACAACAGCTATGCATATTACATTTTCCCGAAAGATCAGGAAGAACTCAGAGACAAAGTGGACAAAGAGTTAAAGGAACTGAAAAAAGACGGAACTCTTAGCAAATTAAGCCAGAAATATTTCGGACAGGATACAGCTCCGGAAGATGATCAGTTTGAGAAAACTCCAAACTAACATCAGTCTGGACCCCAGAAAGGAAGAATCAGCATGAGTAATTTATTTGATATCAAGATGGTATTTACACAGATACCGGATCTGCTCACTTACCTGCCGGTGACATTGGAACTGGCTGTGGTATCTATGATCGTAAGTTTGATCCTTGGATTAATCCTTGCACTGATCAAGATGAAAAAGATACCAGTATTAAAGCAGCTTGCGAATCTGTATATTTCAGTAATCCGAGGAACTCCGGTACTGGTACAGTTATATGTAACATACTTCGGAATTCCGATGATCTTAAAAGCCATCAATCTGAAATATGGAACAAACTATAATGCCAACGGCGTAGCACCTATTATCTATGCATTTATCGCACTGGCAGTAAATGAATCAGCATATAATGCAGAGGTGATCAGAGCATCACTGGAATCTGTGCCGAAGGGACAGATCGAGGCAGCCAATGCGCTTGGTATGACATATTTCCAGGCATTACGAAGAGTGATTCTTCCGGAAGCAATCGTAGTTGCACTGCCGTCTCTTGGTAACTCCTTTATCGGACTGATCAAGGGAACATCACTTGCATTCGTCTGTGCGGTTGTAGAGATGACAGCAGCAGGAAAGATCATTGCAGGACGTACATACCGTTACTTTGAAGTCTATGTATCTCTGGCAATTATTTACTGGGTTATCACGATCATCGTAGAGCAGGGAATCAAACTGATCGAGAAGAAGATCCGCATACCGGAGGATGCACCGGCAATACAGACAGATGAGGGGGCATTGAACCAATGATCGAAATTAAAAACATTTCTAAGAAATTTAATAATAATGTAGTTCTGGACGGAATTGATCTGAATATCAATAAAGGTGATGTTGTAGCGATCATCGGACCTTCCGGAACAGGAAAATCAACATTTCTTCGTTGCCTGAACAGGCTGGAAAAACCGGAAAGTGGAAGTATTGCTATCGACGATCTGAGTGTAGATCTGGCACACAGCGATAAGAAATCACTGGTAGAACTCAGAAAAAGAACCAGTATGGTATTTCAGAGTTTTAACCTGTTCTCCAAAAAGACTGCACTGGAAAATGTAATGGAAGGTCTGGTTGTCGTAAAGAAGATGGACAAGAAAAAGGCCGAAGAGATTGCAAGAAAGCAGCTTAAGAATGTAGGATTACTGGAATGGGCCAATCATTATCCAGCACATTTATCCGGTGGACAGCAGCAGCGAGTTGCCATTGCAAGAGCACTTGCCATGGAACCGGAATTGTTACTTCTGGATGAGCCGACATCCGCACTGGATCCGGAACTTGTAGGAGAAGTTCTGGACACAATTAAAAATGCAGCCAATGAAGGATACACGATGTTGTTAGTATCTCATGAGATGAACTTTGTAAAGAATGTTGCAACAAGAGTAATCTTCCTTGAAAATGGAAAAATCGTTGAAGATGGACCGCCGAAGGAAGTGTTCAATCATCCAAAGAGTGACCGTGTAAGAGAATTCTTTGCAAAGATCAACCGCATGGTGGAACCGGAATATTCAATTTAACCACAGAACCTGCCATGGGCAGGTTCTTCGTGTATTGCCATGCATTCGTAAGGAGCTGCCAGTGGCAGGTCCTATAGATAAGCAGGAGGTTTGAAATATGGGCATTTGGATAAAAACAGATAAAGAAAATGTAGACTGGAATGAAGTAGCAGATATCCTGGATGAAAGCCACTTAAGTCATTTTGATCCGGTTACAGAAGAAAAGATTTTCCGAAACAGTTATGCGGTTACATTTATCTGTGACGGAGATAAAATTGTCGGATGTGGAAGGGCATTGTCAGACGGTGTGTGTCAGGCGGCCATCTATAATGTTGCATTAAGACCGGCATATCAGGGAAATGGACTTGGAAGAGCAATTGTAGAATCTCTCGTAGAGCAGGTGAAAGGTTGTACGATTATTCTGTACACACATCCTCAGACACTCGCAATGTATGAAAAATTTGGGTTCCGCAGACAGAAAACAGGATTTGTGATGTTTGCAGGAGACGAGGAACAGCAAAAGTGGCTGGAAGACGAAGGATTTATTCTGCCGGACGGATATAGATTCGGAGATAATGAATACGAAAGGAGACCAAAAGAATGAGAATTTCATCAGATAAATGGACAGGAAAAGAAGTAGACAAAAACGGAAAGTTTGTAAGACAGAAGAACAGATTTGATACACCATTCGGGGATGAGGAAGGTCAGCTTCCGGTAGAAGCAGGAAGATACAGACTTCTCTGGGCACCGGTATGCCCGTGGGCGCACAGAAGTATCATCGTAAGGAAACTGCTGGGACTGGAAGATGTAATCAGTGTCGGAAAAGCAGATCCAAAACGTCCGAATGTACCAAGAAGCGACTGGGCATTTACATTAGATAAGGATGATGTGGATCCGGTACTTGGAATTCATTACATCAGTGAAGTATATCTGAATGCAGATCCGGACTATCAGGGAAGATTCACTGTACCGGCACTGGTAGACTTAAAGACTAAGAAAGTTGTAAATAACGATTATTTCCATTTGACATTATATTTTGAAACTGCGTGGAAGAAATATCACAAACCGGGAGCACCGGATCTTTATCCGGAAGAGTTGCGGGAAGAAATCGATGCATTGAACGATATTATCTTCAAAGAAGTAAATAACGGAGTTTATAAAGCAGGATTTGCAAGAAACCAGGAGGCATATGAGGAAGCTTATAATATGGTATTCAACCGTCTGGACTGGCTGGAGGAAAGACTGGCAGACAGAAGATATCTGTTCGGGGATAAGATCACAGAATCCGATGTCCGGTTATATGTAACACTGGCAAGATTCGATGTGGCTTATCATAATATCTTCCGGGTAAATAAGAAGCGTCTGAGAGACTATGATAATCTGTGGGCTTACGCAAGAGATTTGTACCAGACACCGGGATTCGGAGATACGACAGACTTTGCAGCGATCAAAAAGCATTATCATATTGACTGCAATCCGGGAAATATCCATGGGATCATTGCAAAAGGACCGGATGAAGAAGCATGGCTGCTTCCACATGGACGGGAGAAACTTTCGGAAAATAAGAAATAGAGTGAGAGAGATTATTAAAAAAATGAAAAACTGTCAGGTTATGAGTCTGACAGTTTTTTTTACATCCCCTCCTACTCGATTAGCAAAGCATATAAGAAAAGTTGTTAGTGGCAGTATTGTGTAACGCTATACGCTTGTAAGAAAATACCGGTGGTAGTTCGTAGGGAGAATGAATTGGAATGCTTATTTTATAAACATTACGTTATTGCTCACGCAGGAGTGGAACAGTTACTGCTTGAATGCAAGGAGCTATAGTATTTGTAAGAGATATTTTATTTTGAGAATATTTAGTTGGGGATTTCTATTATATAGCACATAGAATTAAGGTGTCTTTCTTTTGTATAAAAACAAGAATCTACTTAGTTACAGATATCAATATAATATTAATATAAAGTAAGAAGATGAAACAGATAATAAGATACTGAAAATAAATAAAAAAATACAAAAAAACAGATAAGATAAACAAAAATAAAAAATATTGCAAAAAATATGAGCGCAAGATATAATATTCATAGACAAAAGATTAAGGGGTGTTCTAAGTTGCATTAATTTAGAAACACCCCGTTTTTGAATAATTTAATTGATTAGAGGAATGAAAATATATGTATGAACAGGATTATATAATAAGAATGAATAATGAAGTTATCAGAACAATGGTGAAATTATTATTAAACAAGGATATAGGTGTACCTGTAGATATCTCAGAGGGAGCAATAAAAAGTGAAAATAAAAAAATGTTAGAAGGTGCGAACGGACAAAGTGGTATAGACAATATTAAGAAGATGGAAGAGGAGATACTAACACTTGTAGATGCGAATAAAGAAGGAGCTTTAGAAAAAGCACTTGTATTCTATGGATATCTAAATGAACAGACGGAAGATGCATTATTGTCGAAGAATTATAGTCACGAAAAAATTAAAAAAGGACTGAAGATGATTGCGGAGCATTATGGAATATTAAATGTTATTGATTTGCTGTATAGATAAAACTGCAAAACATACTTGACAAATATGACATAGCGGTAATATAATAAAACCAATCCATAAAACCTATCAAATTTATAGGAAATATAAGGATTGGTTTTATTTAGTTTAAAAAGCGGAAAGGAGCGTGCAGGATAATGACAAAAGAAGAGCGAATGTGGGGACGAATGCGATGTTGTTGCGCTTGCGCGCAGAAAAAATAAAAATACAAAAACATAGTAAGCATAGTTGACAAATAGGAATTAAAGTAGTATAGTAAATTCATCAAGAAAACGTACTAAAAAGTAGGAAAGGTAGGATGTGAAAAATGTCAAAGATTTATAAAGGAACATTAGGACTGATTGGAAACACACCACTGGTAGAAGTTGTAAACATAGAAAGAGAACTTGGCCTGGAAGCAACACTTCTTGTAAAGCTTGAATATCTTAATCCGGCCGGAAGCGTCAAAGACAGAATTGCAAAAGCAATGATCGAAGACGCAGAAGAAAAGGGAATCTTAAAAGAAGGTTCCGTCATCATCGAGCCAACATCCGGTAATACAGGAATCGGTCTTGCGTCAATTGCAGCAGCGAAAGGATACAGAATCATCCTTACAATGCCAGAGACCATGAGTGTAGAGAGAAGAAACATCCTGAAAGCTTACGGTGCAGAGATTGTACTGACAGAAGGGGCAAAAGGAATGAAGGGTGCCATCGCAAAAGCAGATGAACTTGCAAAAGAGATTCCGAACAGTTTCGTTCCTGGACAGTTTGTAAACCCGGCAAACCCTGAAGCACATAAGAGAACAACAGGTCCTGAGATCTGGAATGATACAGACGGAGCAGTCGATATCGTAATCGCAGGTGTCGGAACAGGTGGAACACTTTCCGGAATCGGTGCTTACTTAAAAGAAAAGAAACCGGAAGTTCAGATTGTAGCTTTGGAACCAGCTTCCTCACCGGTACTTTCAGAGGGAAAAGCAGGTCCGCATAAGATTCAGGGAATCGGAGCCGGATTCGTTCCAGAGACATTGGATACTAAGATTTATGATGAGATCTACAAAGCAGAGGCAGACGAAGCATTTGAGACAGCGAAGCTGTTAGCGAAAAAAGAAGGTGTCCTGGTTGGTATTTCATCCGGAGCAGCACTTGCAGGAGCAATCGAACTTGCAAAACGCCCTGAGAATAAAGGAAAGACAATCGTAGCATTACTTCCAGATTCCGGAGACAGATATTATTCAACACCATTATTTACAGAATAAAAAGATACGAAGAATATCAGCAAATAAATACACATTTATAATAAGAAGAAAAGGAGATTAAACCCATGAGCGAAAAAATCAAAAGAGAAGATAGAAATTTAAAATTTGAAACATTACAGTTACACGTAGGACAGGAACAGCCGGATCCGGTTACAGATGCAAGAGCAGTACCAATCTATCAGACATCATCTTATGTATTCCGTAACAGTGATCATGCACAGGCTCGTTTCGGACTGGCTGATGCAGGTAACATCTACGGACGTCTTACAAACCCTACAGAAGATATCTTTGAAAAACGTATTGCAGCACTGGAAGGTGGAGTTGCAGCACTGGCAGTAGCATCCGGAGCAGCAGCAGTAACATACACAATTGAAAACCTTGCCCAGAGCGGAGATCATATCGTATCTGCAAAGAATATCTATGGTGGATCATTCAACCTGTTAGAGCACACACTTCCACAGTATGGAATCACAACAACATTTGTTGATATCTTCAATTATGATGAAGTAGAGGCTGCAATCAAGGATAACACAAAAGCACTCTATATCGAGACACTTGGAAATCCGAACTCAGATGTTGTTGATATTGAAAGACTTGCTAACATCGCTCATGCACATAAGATTCCGCTTGTTGTAGATAATACTTTTGCAACACCTTATCTTGTAAGACCTATCGAGTATGGTGCAGATATCGTTGTTCATTCTGCAACAAAATTCATTGGTGGACACGGAACAACAATCGGTGGTGTTATCGTTGATGGTGGTAAGTTCGACTGGGAAGCATCTGGAAAATTCGCTTCTCTTACAGAGCCAAACCCAAGTTACCATGGAATCAGCTTTACAAAGGCAGCAGGACCTGCAGCATTTGTTACTAAAGTCCGTGCAATCCTTTTAAGAGATACAGGAGCAACCATTTCTCCAATCCATTCATTCATCTTCTTACAGGGACTTGAGACATTATCATTACGTGTAGAGCGTCATGTTGAAAATGCACTGAAAGTAGTAGAATATCTGAATAACCATCCAATGGTAGAGAAGGTTAATCACCCAGCTGTATCTGACGATCCGGAACAGCAGGCATTATATAAGAAATATTTCCCAAATGGTGGAGGATCTATCTTCACATTTGAGATTAAAGGTGATGCACAGAAAGCAAAAGATTTCATCGATAATCTGGAACTCTTCTCATTGCTTGCTAACGTTGCCGATGTAAAATCACTGGTTATCCATCCAGCAACAACAACACACAGCCAGTGCACAGAAGAAGAATTATTAGATCAGGGAATCAAACCAAATACAATCCGTCTGTCAATCGGAACAGAGCATATTGACGATATTATCCAGGATCTGGATGAGGCATTCAAAGCCGTAGAATAAAAGAATTAAGGAGTGTGGAGATATACATGAAACTTTCGATGAAAAGCAGATATGGTCTGAGAGCGTTGATCGATCTGGCTATTAACTCAAAAACTGAACAGGTGGCTCTGAACAGCATTGCCGAGCGGAATAAAATATCCCCACAGTATCTGGAACAAGTATTTGCAAGCCTTAGAAAGGCAGGAATTGTAAAAAGTATCAAAGGCTCCCAGGGCGGTTACTTCTTAAGCCGTCCGCCACAGGAGATTACTGTTTCTTCTATTATAGAAGCCCTGGAGGGAGACTACCGCATCGATGATGAGGAAATCCCAAAAGAAGGAAATTACATTGGCAGTGTCAATGCAATCCAGAAACTGGTGATTGATAAAGTCAATAAGAGCGTGACAGAAATCCTGACATCTGTGACATTATATGATCTGGAGAAAGAATATCAGGAATACATTGATTACGGACAGGATATGTACTATATATAATAACAGTTCACGTATCAGAATACTGTATTAGTGGAAAACCACTGGTACAGTATTCTTTTTTGTGGTAAACTTTTCAAGAGCGTGTTTGAAAGGTTATTCACGCTCTATTTCCTTGACAGAAGGGGCAAAACATCATATAATACCAGATAAATGATAAAACCTATCTGGTTAATAGGAAAAAGGAATGCACACCTATTAATTATAAAAGTATGCAGGAAAAGAGATGCCGGCGGCAGATCCACTGCATGATAGAGAGGTTACGCAGATGAAGACAATTACGATAGAAGAATTATTAAAATTAAATCAGGATGAGATCACGGTTCTGGATGTACGTCCGGTGGATGCATTTGCAAGAGGATCTGTACCGGGAGCAGTCAGCATTCCGCTTGCAGAGATAGAAGAACGGATGGAAGAACTTCCGAAAGAAAAGCCAGTGTATGTATTATGTCATACAGGGGAATGGAGCGTAGATGCAGTCTATGCATTAGAAGAAGCGGGATATGATGCCGCTAATATTGAAGGCGGATACCGTTCTTTTCTAAGAAAGAAATTAAGCGAGTTCGTACAGGATGAGAATACAATCGGAGAAAAACAAAAAGAGATTGAACGTAGTATTATCAAGAAATTCCGTAAGGGAATATGGAGAAAATTCACAAAAGGAATCAGAGAATATGATCTGATCCAGGATGGAGATAAAATCGCAGTCTGCATTTCCGGTGGAAAAGATTCGATGCTGATGGCAAAGCTTTTCCAGGAACTGCGAAAACATGGCAAGGCGAATTTTGAACTGGTATTTCTGGTAATGAATCCGGGATATAATGAAGATAACTGGAAAATTATCCAGGACAATGCCAAAGTACTTGGAATTCCGCTTACTGTATTCGAGACACAGATTTTTGATACAGTAGCAGATATTGATAAAAACCCGTGTTACCTTTGCGCAAGAATGAGAAGAGGATACTTGTATTCTCACGCAAAAGAACTGGGATGCAATAAGATTGCACTCGGACATCATTTTGACGATGTAATTGAGACCATTCTTATGGGAATGTTCTATGGCGGTAAGGTGGAGACGATGATGCCGAAGCTCCATAGCCAGAACTTCGAGGGTATGGAGCTGATCAGACCAATGTATCTGATTAAGGAAGATGACATTATAGCATGGAGAGATTATAATCAGCTCAATTTCATCCAGTGCGCATGCAGATTTACAGAGAACTGTGTATCCTGCGGTGGAGGAAGAGGTTCCAAACGTGATGAGATGAAGGCACTGATCAAAGAATTCAGAAAACAGGGTGACACCATAGAAAAGAACATTTTCCGAAGTGTTCATAATGTCAATTTAAGAACGATTATCGGATACCACAAAGATGACATGGAATATAATTTCCTTGATGATTACAATGAAAGAGGTAAATAAACAATGAATTACGGATTTGAGACACGATGTATACATGGAAACGGAACAGATGAAAAGACACATTCTTATGGCTCGGTAGCAGTACCGATCTACCAGGCAGCAACATTTGCCCACCCTGGAATCGGCAAATCTACAGGATATGATTACACAAGAGAAAGTAACCCGACAAGAACAGAGCTTGAACATACCATGTCAGCACTGGAAGGTGCAGTCGATACGGTTGCATGTGCAAATGGAATGGCTGCAGTAGGGCTCTGCCTTGAGCTATTCGACCGCGGAGACCACATCCTGTGTACAGATGACCTGTACGGCGGCTCTGTCAGAATGTTTGAATCTGTGGGTGAGAAGAGAGGACTGGAATTCTCTTACGTTGATACAGCAGATGCAAAACTGGTAGAAGCAAATATCAGAGAGAATACAAAGGCACTTTATATTGAGACGCCAAGTAACCCGACCATGCGTGTTACAGATCTTAGAAAAATGAAAGAGATTGCAGATAAACACAATCTGAAGATTATCGTTGATAATACATTCCTTTCACCATTATTCCAGAGACCGATCGAACTTGGCGCAGATCTGGTCATCCACAGTGGAACCAAGTTCCTCGGTGGACATAACGATACACTGGCAGGATTCCTTTGTTCAGCAGATGAGGAGACAGCGAAGAAGATTCGCTATACATATAAGACAGTCGGAAGCTGTCTTGCACCATTCGACAGTTATCTGATCTTACGCGGAATTAAGACATTGTCTGTAAGATTAAAAGCACAGCAGGACAATGCGATGAAGATTGCAAACTGGTTAAAAGGACACGAGAAAGTAAAACAGGTCTACTATGTAGGGCTGAAAGACCATCCGGGATATGAAGTGAATGCTTCACAGGCAAGTGGATTCGGAAGCATGATTTCTTTCAAGGTAGACAGTGAAGCAACAGCAAGAAAGCTTCTGGAAAGTGTGAAACTGATCGCTTATGCAGAAAGTCTTGGAGGAGTAGAGTCACTGATCACATATCCGATGCTTCAGACACACGGAGATCTTCCGGTAGAAGTAAGAGAGAAGCTTGGAATTACAGAAGACTTCTTAAGATTATCTGTGGGAATTGAGAATGCGGATGACTTAATTGCAGATCTTGAGCAGGCACTTGCTTAAGTAAGAAATAATAGATAAAAATGTAAGAAAAGGCTTGCGGCAGTTATGCGGCAAGCCAAAATCATATAAGAGAAAAATGGAGGATGCACAGATGAAGTTCGATTTTGATAAAGTAGTGGACAGGCATGGAACAAAATGTCTGAAATATGATTTTGCGAAGGAAAGAGGAAGAAGTGATGACCTGCTTCCTCTCTGGGTCGCAGATATGGATTTCCCCACTGCACCCGGAATCCAGGAAAAATTAAGTGAGGCAGTTGCACACGGAATCTACGGATACAGTGAAGGAAAAGACGACTATTTTCAGGCAGTAGCGGGATGGTATGAGAAACATTTCGGATGGAAAGTAGAAAAAGACTGGCTGATCAAGACACCGGGTGTGGTATTTGCACTTGCAATGGCAGTGAAGGCTTATACAGAAGAAGGAGATGCTGTTCTCTTGCAGCAGCCGGTTTACTATCCATTCAGCGAAGTGATCACAGATAATCACAGACGCCTGATCAACAACCCTCTTCAGCAGATAGACGGACACTATGAGATTAATTTTGAAGAATTCGAGCAGAAGATTGTGGAAGAAGATGTAAAATTATTCTTAATGTGCAGTCCGCACAATCCGGTCGGACGTGTGTGGAAAGAATGGGAACTCCGTAAGATCGGAGATATCTGCCTGAAACATCATGTGCTGGTAGTAAGCGATGAGATCCACAGTGATTTTACATATGGAGATCATGTACATCATGTGTTTGCATCATTAGATGAAAAATATGCTGCAATCACAACAACCTGCACCGCACCAAGTAAGACATTTAACATAGCAGGGCTTCAGATCTCCAATATCTGGATTTCCAATCCGGAACTTCGTGCAAAATTCCAGGCAGAAGTGACAGCAGCCGGATACAGCCAGGTAAATCTGATGGGACTGGTGGCATGCCAGGCAGCATATGAGACCGGTGAAGAGTGGCTAAAGGAATTAAAAATCTATCTGGAAGGAAACCTGAATTATGTCCGCACATTCTTAAAAGAAAATCTTCCGGAGATCAAACTGACAGAGCCAGAAGGTACATATCTTCTGTGGCTGGACTTTAAGAGCCTTGGAATGAAAGAAGAGCAGTTAAAAGATCTGGTGGAGAACAAAGCAAAGCTCTGGCTTGACAGTGGGGCAATGTTCGGACCGGATGGGGAAGGATTTGAACGTATAAATATTGCCTGCCCGCGAGAAATTTTAAAACAGGCATTGACACAACTGGCTAACGCGGTGCATGATAGATAGGTGAGAATACGTTAAAGAAGGGAATTTTTCATGAAGAATCCACTGCACTATCAATTTTCCGAGTACGACTGCGGACCAACAACCATGCAAAACGCAATCAGTTTTTTATTTGAACGGGAGGAAATCCCACCGGAGATACTTAGAAATATCATGTTATATTGTCTGGACTGCTACAGTTCCGATGGGAATCCGGGAGAAAGCGGAACATCCTGTGCGGCAATGATGTTCTTAAGTAACTGGCTTAACAGCATGGGAAATATTGACAAGCTTGCAATTTCAAGCAAATATCTGTCTGGGAAATCGGTCTATATCGGAAATGAAAGCTATGTGAATGATGCGTTGAAACGCGGTGGTGCAGTTGTCTTACGTCTGTATACGGATGAATGGCATTATGTGCTTTTAACCGGTGTGGACGGCGAAAATGTACGAATGTTTGATCCTTATTATTGTGACCAGGATTATGAGCAGAAAGATATCATAAGAGTTCTGGATCATCCAACCAGTTATAACCGGATTGTACCGTGGAAGTATTTTAATAAGACAGCACTCAACATGTATTCCCTTGGACCGTACGATGGAAGAGAGGCCGTGGTTCTGTTCAACGAAAAGACCAAGCTTACGGAAGAAGAAACCATCGAATACTTTATTTAAAGGTGGATATTTGAGATGAACGAAGAAATCAAAAGTGAAATTCAGAAATTGAAAAAAGAAAAAGATGCTGTTATCCTGGCACATTATTATGTAGACGGAGAAGTGCAGGAGATTGCAGACTATGTCGGAGACTCTTATTATCTTGCAGAGGTTGCAACAAAAGTTCCGGAAAGTACGATCATTTTCTGTGGGGTATCTTTCATGGGAGAAAGTGCGAAGATCCTGAATCCAAAGAAGAGAGTCGTAATGGCAGACGGACACGCAGACTGTCCGATGGCACACATGGTAGATGTAGATAAGATCAGAGAAGTAAGAAAAGAATATCCGGACGTATCCGTAGTCTGTTATGTGAATTCGACAGCTGAGATTAAGGCAGAGTCAGATGTCTGCGTAACATCTTCCAATGCACTGAAGATTGTAAAGAATCTTCCGAATAAAGATATCTTCTTTATTCCGGACGAGAATCTTGGTCGTTACGTGGCAAGCCAGCTTCCGGAGAAACATTTCATCTTTAATGATGGATTCTGTCATGTACATAAGAGTATCCATAAAGAAGAATTACAGAAAGCAAAAGAAGCACATCCGGAAGCACTGGTACTGACACACCCAGAGTGTACGGGGGACGTTCTGGAATTATCTGATTTTATCGGAAGTACGTCACAGATTATTGATTATGCAACAAAGTCAGAGAATAATACATTTATCATCTGTACAGAGATGGGGGTATTCTATGAACTGCATCAGAAGAACCCGGAGAAGAAGTTCTACTCTGTAGGACACAGACAGTTCTGCCCGAATATGAAGATGGTGCGTCTGGAAGGTGTGAAAGAGGCACTTGAGACGATGCAGCCAGAGGTGAATCTGGATGAAGAGATGCGTAAGAAGGCAGCACTGCCTCTGGAGAGAATGCTGAAACTGGCAGCGCAGTAAGCCAGGGGGACGGGAAAAAGTGGCTTTTTTAGTGTCCCGGTGGCCCAAGTAAGAAGAAAAATTTGATTACACATAGAAAGACTTCGTATCTAACAGGGGATACGAAGTCTTTTTATGTGCACCTGGAGTTCGAAAGAAGATTACCTGTCTCCGTGATTCCGGTATTCGCTGGGTGAAAATTCACTATTTTTTTAAAAAACTTTGCTAAAGTAATTACCATTACTGAATCCAAGATGAAAAGCAATATCATCCAGAGTCATATCGGTTGTTTTTAATAACTGTTTCGCTTCTGTAAGCTTTAATTTCATGATATAGGAAAATAAGTTTTCTCCCGTTTCTTTTTTGAATAACCGGGAGAGATGCTCTTTGTTCAGAAAAAAATGTTCTGCAAGATCAGAAAGTGAAAGAGGTGACAGATAATTCTGATCGATATAGGCAATGACATCATAAATAACCTTGCTTGAAGCAGGTGTTTTGGAAGGCATGGAAGGAGCATCACTGCTTTTGCGTTCCTGTTCCAGCTGTGCAACGGCCGTGGCAAGAGCATTATTCAGATCCTGTGGATCAATTGGCTTTAAGATATAATCAATGACTCCGGATTTAATTGCAAGTCTTGTGTATTTGAAATCACTAAAGCCGCTGATTACAATTATTTTACTCTTAATGGAGAGCTCATTTAATTTCTGCAGTAATTGTGTACCATCCATAATTGGCATTTTCATATCTGTGATGATGATATCCGGGTGTTCGTGACAGATTATTTCCAGACCGGTCTGTGCATTATCTGCTTCCAATATCTGATCAATGCTGAACACATCCCACTGTGCGAGCATATGAATCGCATCACGTACAAGTCTTACATCATCAATAATAATTGTTTTATACATCGTTATCTTCCTCACTTGGTAAAATAATTTGAATGAGGGTTCCACCTTCCGGCGGACTGTCAATGGTAAAGGAACCTTTTCCTTTATAAATCAGGAGAATACGATTATAAATATTCCGTATTCCAATATACTCATCTGTTTTTATCTGTATGGTATCTTCACTTAACCACTCCTGAAGCATTTTTAAACTGGCAGAAGGAATACCACGGCCGTTGTCCTGAACAGTAATAGAAATAGCATTATTACGGGAACAGATATCAATCGGGATATGTCCGCTCTGACTATTATCTAATCCGTGTTTGATAGAATTTTCTACCAGAGGCTGAAGAATGAATGCCGGAACCTGTCTGTCAGCCAGAGACTCATCCATGTTCAGATCAACCGTTAACCGGTCATCCCAGAGGACCTTCTGAACATAAAGATAATCATTCATGTTGTCAATTTCCCGCCGGAGTGGTACAAGCTGTGTGGTCGGCTTAAGGGAATAACGCAGGTTCTTGGCGAGTGCATTGACCATATAATATACTTCCGTCGAACCTTTTTTAATTCAAGTGTACCGATGATCTGTAAGGCATTATTGATATAATGCGGACGGATCTGCGCCTGAAGTGCCTGCAATTTTTCTGATAAAGGCTGACTTGAAAAAGAAATAGAAATTTTACTTTACAAATCATATACAATGTACTAAGATAAGAAAAAAGATATCTTCAGGGCAGGGTGAAATTCCCTACCGGCGGTAAAGCCCGCGAGCCGAAAGGTATGATCCGGTGAGATTCCGGAGCCGACAGTACAGTCTGGATGAGAGAAGATGATGGTACAGTTAATTTTGGTAATGAATGTAGTATCGATGCTCTGAGATGGTGATCCATTTCAGAGCTTTTTGTATACAAAAGTATATAAGAGAAACATTTATCAAGCTTATAGAATCAATCGAGCCCCTGTAGATATTCTACGGGGTTTTTTGTATACCAAAGAATGCCAGAGACAGGTTTTCTGTATATCAAAATAAGAAAGAAGGAATAAAAGTGACAGATCAGGAATACATGCTCAGGGCAATCCAGCTGGCAAAAAAAGGAGAAGGATGGACAAATCCGAATCCAATGGTAGGTGCAGTAATCGTAAAAGATGGGAAGATCATCGGAGAAGGATACCATCAAAAATGTGGAGAACTTCATGCAGAACGTAATGCGATTGCTGCTCTTACAGAATCGGCAGAAGGCGCGACACTGTATGTTACGCTGGAGCCTTGTTGCCATTATGGGAAGACTCCACCATGTACAGAGGCGGTTATTGAACAGAAGATTAAAAAGGTGGTGATTGGTTCCGGAGATCCAAATCCGAAAGTAGCTGGAAAAGGTGCACAGATATTGCGGGAGGTTGGTATTACCGTAGTAGAGGATTTTATGAAAGAAGAATGCGACCGCCTGAATCCGGTATTTTTCCATTATATTACAGAGAAGACGCCTTATGTGGTGATGAAGTATGCGATGACGCTGGATGGGAAGATTGCAACGAAGACGGGGGCGTCCAAATGGATCACCGGAGAAGCTGCAAGAACAGAAGTACAGCATATGCGTCACCGGTATATGGGAATTATGGCAGGTATAGGAACCGTGCTTGCGGATGATCCGATGCTGAATGTCAGGATAGAAGGATTAAAAAGTCCGGTCAGGATTCTGTGTGACAGTAAGCTTAGAATTCCACTGGACAGCCAGATCGTAAAAAGCGTGGGGACATACCGGACAATCGTAGCTTATGCAGATATTGGAAATGACAAAGAGAAACAGGAAAAAGCAGACATATTGCAGAGTATGGGAGTAGAGATGATCTGCTGTCCGGATGAGAATCATCAGATAGACCTTAAAAAACTGATGCATTATCTGGGAGATGAAGGGATTGACAGTATTCTCCTGGAAGGTGGGGGAACATTAAATGACAGTGCTCTGCGTGCAGGAATCGTAAAAGAAGTACAGGCCTTTATTGCACCACAGATATTCGGCGGTATGAACAGTAAGACACCGGTGGAAGGCGTCGGAGTCAGTTTCCCGTCAGAAGCGGTGAAATTAAAATGTACAGATATCTGTCAGGTTGGTGAAGATATCAAGATCACTTGCCAGGTATGTGAAAAAGAACAGGAGGAGTCATGTTTACAGGAATTGTAGAAGAAAAAGGAAAAGTCCGGTATCTGCAGCTTAATGGAGAATCAGGCATTCTGTCGGTGAAAGCGAAGAAAGTACTGGAAGGTACGAAGATTGGTGACAGCATTGCAGTGAACGGGGTGTGCCTGACGGTTACATCGCTTCAGCCGGATGGCTTCACAGCAGATGTGATGGCAGAGACAATCCGAAGGAGCAGCCTTGGAAGTTGTAAAGCAGGAAGTGCAGTGAATCTGGAGCGCGCAATGGCGGCAGATGGCAGGTTTGGCGGCCATATCGTAAGTGGTCATATTGACGGAACCGGTGTGATCCGCTCGATGATCAGGGAAGAGAATGCTATCTGGGTATCCATAGGAACATCCACACAGATTTTACATCTGATTGTAGAAAAAGGATCCATCTGTATCGATGGAATCAGTCTGACGGTGGCAAAAGTAGACGAAGCAGGTTTTCAGGTGTCGGTCATCCCTCATACCGGAGAAGAGACGACACTTTTAGAAAAAGTGCCGGGAGATCCGGTCAATCTGGAAAATGACATGATTGGAAAATATGTAGAAAGACTGATGGGGCTTCAGAATAACGAAAAAGAGAAAAAAGAGTCCGGAATCACAATGGAGTTTCTGGAAAATTCCGGGTTCTAAAACAGGAGGATATATGTTATGGCACAAAAGTATGAATACAATACAATTGAAGAAGCACTGAGAGACTTACGGGAAGGGAAGATCATTCTGGTTACGGATGATCCGGACAGGGAGAATGAAGGAGATCTGATATGTGCAGCAGAGTTTGCAACACAGGAAAATATTAATTTCATGGCGACTTATGCCAAGGGACTTATCTGTACACCGATGAGTGCAGAGCTTGCAGCAAAACTGAACTTTCCGCCAATGGTTGCTGAGAATACAGATAATCACAGTACAGCATTTACTGTGGCAGTGGATCACGTAGATACAACAACCGGTATCTCGGCAGCAGAACGTTCTTATACCATTATGAAATGTGTGGATGAAGAGGTAAAACCAGAAGAATTCAGAAGACCTGGACATGTATTTCCTCTTATTGCCAGAAAAGGAGGAGTCCTGGTACGTAATGGCCACACAGAAGCAACAACGGATCTTGTAAGACTGGCAGGATTAAAAGAATGTGGCGTATGCTGTGAAATCATGAAAGAAGATGGAACCATGATGCGGACACAGCAGTTATGGGAATTTGCAAAAGAGCATAATCTTACATTTATCACCATTCGTGATTTGCAGGATTACCTCAGAATACATGAAAAACATGTAAAAGAAGAGGCGGTTGCAGACTTGCCGACACAGTATGGCGATTTTAAAATCCATGGATATATCAATGATATTACAGGGGAGCATCATCTTGCGCTGGTAAAAGGTGATATCGGAGCTGGCGAAGACGTACTTTGCCGTGTACATTCGGAGTGTCTGACAGGAGATGCATTTGGCTCACTCAGATGTGACTGTGGACTTCAGCTTCAGACAGCGATGCGTCAGGTAGAAGCAGAAGGAAGAGGCGTCATTCTATATATGAGGCAGGAAGGAAGAGGCATCGGTCTGATTAATAAGATTAAAGCATATGCACTTCAGGAACAGGGATATGATACCGTGGAAGCGAATGTAAAGTTAGGATTTGCACCGGATCTCAGAGAGTACTGGATCGGGGCGCAGATATTATCAGATCTTGGCGTGAAATCATTGAGATTGCTGACTAACAATCCAGATAAGGTCTATGGACTTGGTGGGTTTGGACTTAAGATCAACGAGAGGGTACCGTTAGAGATCCCACCGCAGAAGTATGACCTGAAATATATGAAGACAAAACAGGAGAAGATGGGACACATTTTCAAAGAAATAGATTTATAGATGAAAGATAACAGGAGGAAGAAATCATGAGACAGATCAATGTAGTAGAAGGAAAAGTAGTAGCACCAGAGGGAATGAAGGTCGGTATTGTAG
>ERZ808240.2198-NODE-2198-length-22069-cov-4.604524_pt1 | contig 22069 bp, 17 predicted proteins | sample MGYA00521084_ERZ808240 | MGnify/ENA primary metagenome ERZ808240 (study PRJEB31516, sample SAMN03275571) | gut metagenome | biome: mammalia-associated habitat; material: feces | host: Papio cynocephalus | place: Kenya | collected 2012-08-06 ...
CAAAAGACCTGCTTCATAAGTATGAACTCGACGCAGAGGGCATCTATAAGCAGATCAAAGCAGCATTATAAAATTTCACAAGATTCTTCCGGGAGTCTTTGAAACAAAATAAAAGACAGTATTATATATTATTCCGCAAGACACTTTCGTTCTATCCTCATGTAACGGTACTAAGCTCCCGCCTGTCAGCGGATCGCTAAGGACCGACATTCGGACAGGCTTGCTTCATAATATTAATACTGTCTTTCATTTTGCTTAAAGTATTGATGGCTGATTTAACTTGTAAAATTTTTATAACGCTGCTTTTTATATATAGAGGGTGATGGCGGCAGACAGCCCGATGCTCAATGCTCTGCATATGTGTGTCTTATTTAGATTCCTGAATATATTATAATGCTGCTTTTTCATAAAAAGTTATGACTGTGACATAAAATGCAAGGGACATTATCATTATGGAGCAAGCTCTTTCGAACATCAATGTTTAAAGCAAAAATGGGAAATAGCATTACTATTATGTAGCAAGCCTTTTCCAACGCCGGTCCTTAGTGAGTCGCCGTAGGCGAGGAACTTAGTACCGTTGCGTTGGAATAGAGTGCAAACGACTTGCGCAATAATATGTGATGTATTTCCCATTTTGTTTCAAAGACATACGAACGTGCCTTGCTCTATAATGGATAATGTTCCGCTATCGTAATTCTAAAATCTTCGGCGTAGTTCTTAAATAAGAATAAAGTCGGTTGACAGAAACTGGAAGTTTCATTTATCATATTGGGAATCAGAAAGGGAGGTTGTTTATGCAGGAACAGAAAATCGAACAGGAAATTGATATTACTAAATTATCAAATGAATTTACCTATAGAAAATACATGATGAGCAGGGATTCCGTACGGCACTTATTTTCAAAGTTAAGTGTTGCGGAATATGTCGCACTGCAAAGTATAGAGGCGATCAGCGGGGATTCTGCCATTTATGGAGGAAAAGCATATCTGACAGATCTGTCTGTGCGTATGCAGATGAGTATCCGCAAGACGTCAAAGGCAGTCCGGGCTCTCAGAGATCGTGGCTGTGTCAAATGGTCGCATGATGGAAATGGTACAGACGGCACTTATGTAATGATTACAGATGCCGGTGCGAAGCAGCTTCATGAGCAGGAAACGATCATCAAAGATTTTTACGGAAATGTAATTGATAAATTTGGCAAAGAGAACATGATCAATCTGCTGATCCTGATGAAGGAACTGGATACGGTCATGGAGAGTGAGATTGAAGAAATGCAGGTGGTGAAGAACGATGATGAGTCTGATGAAAATGAATGAGTATGTGGCAACACAGGAAAAGATATGTGAAAAAAATGATTATATTGCACCCAGATTATATGATGAATATGGTGTAAACCGTGGACTTCGTGATGATCGTGGAGTTGGTGTGTTGACCGGTCTGACGAATATTTCAAAGATCGTATCCTCCAAGGTAAAGGATGGCAAGAAAGTTCCTTGTGATGGGGAACTCTGGTACAGAGGTTACCGGGTGGAAGATCTGATCGGAAGTCTGGGAGAAGATGAACTGGGATTTGAAAAGATAGCATATCTGCTGTTGATGGGCGAACTGCCAAATGCAGAAGAACAGCATGAATTTGAGAAGATTATCGGTGGACTTCGTACACTGCCATCGAATTTTACAAGGGATGTTATCATGAAAGCACCAACCGAGGATATCATGAATTCCATGACACGTAGTATCCTGACTCTTGCATCTTACGATAAGAATGCAAAGGATACCAGTGTGAACAATTCTCTGCGTCAGTGCATTCAGCTGATCAGTGAATTCCCGATGCTGGCTGTATACGGATACAATGCATATAACCATTATGTAAAGAATGACAGTATGTTTATTCATCGTCCGGCGAAGAATCTGTCAACAGCTGAAAATATACTCATGTTGCTGCGCCCTGATAAGAAGTATTCCAAGGTCGAGGCAAAGGTACTTGATACAGCGCTGATCCTTCATATGGAACATGGCGGTGGCAACAATTCAACTTTTACAACAAGAGTTGTTACATCTTCCGGTTCTGACACATATTCCACGATGGCGGCAGCTATGTCTTCTTTAAAAGGACCAAAGCATGGCGGTGCAAATATTAAGGTCATGGAAATGATGGATAACATCCGTGGACATGTAAAAGATTATGAAGACAAAGACGAGATAGAAGCATACTTAAGTAAGATTTTGAATAAAGAAGCATTTGACAATAAGGGATTGATCTATGGAATGGGACATGCCGTATATTCTCTGTCAGATCCGAGAGAACGGGTGTTCAAGGATTATGTTGTTAAGCTGGCGCATGAAAAAGACCGGGAAAAAGATCTCATATTATATGAGAATATAGAGGAAATTGCACCGGAGTTGATCGCAAAACAGCGTAAGATATTCAAAGGTGTAAGCCCAAATGTGGATTTCTACAGTGGATTTGTATATGATATGTTGGGAATCCCGATGGAGCTTTATACGGCAATGTTTGCGGTTGCGCGTATCGTTGGCTGGAGCGCACACAGGATCGAGGAACTGATCACAAATAACCGTATCATGCGTCCGGCATATATGAGTATCATGGAGAAGAATCCGCAGATATAAATGCCTGCGAATGCTTACAGAAAAAACATAAGTGATACATCTGCGCAGCAGGAAAATATAATATGAAGAATAAACAAAAGAGGAAAACAGAATAAACAGTAGTTGTAAACAAAATATAGTTTATAACGAAAATACAGGCAGTTTATAAGAAGTCATTTAGATTCTTGCAGACTTCCTGTTTTTGTTTATTTCATAAAGTAAAACAGACTCTGTGAAGGACGGTATCTCTCAGAGAAGAAACTGATAACGGTGTAATTTTATAGAAACTTGCCTGTGCTGCAGATGATTCTGAATGAAAACTATTTTACATAAATAGAAAAGCAACTAATAACATATACTTAGAAAGAAATGTAAAATTTTCAGATGCTGTTCAGGAATCTGAAAGAGTGTAGAAAATATCGGAAAACATTTAATAAACAGAGCAAAGATAATGAAAATGGAATGGTTTTACCGCAATTTTACAAATAATTTTCAAACGGTTGATAGCGGCAAAAACCAGGATGGTGTAAATTGAAGAATAGTGAAGTAGAAGAGAGATAGATGATGTATGAAAGTAACATTTGAAGATGTAAAAAAGAACAAAGCGGTTCAGACATATATAAGGATGGCAGACGAATCCTTACGGGCAATGGGATATACAGAGCACGGATTTGCACATGTGGAACGTGTGGCAGAGACAGCAAGGGAGATATTGCTGACGCTTGGATATTCCGAGCGGGAAGCGGAACTTGCGAGCATTGCAGGGTATCTTCATGATATCGGAAATGTTGTGAACCGGGAAGGACATGCGCAGTCCGGTGCGGTCATGGCATTTCGGATATTGGATGATATGGGCGCAGATCCGGAGGATACGGCGACCATTATAACAGCAATAGGTAATCACGATGAGTCAGCGGCATTTCCGGTAAATCCGATCGCAGCCGCATTGTTGATTGCAGATAAAAGTGACGTGAGAAATTCGAGAGTCAGAAATACGGATATAGCATCTTTTGATATTCACGACAGAGTGAACTATGCCGTAAAAGAAAACAGACTAAAGATTATCAAAGATTCACATATTGAGCTGAAATTAAAGATCGATAAATCCATGTGTGCTGTTATGGATTATTTTGAAATTTTTTTACAGCGTATGATTTTGTGCAGAAAGTCAGCAGAGGTACTTGGGCTGGAATTTTGGCTTACGATCAATAAACAGCGGGTGATCTGACAGGGGGTGTATGGCGATTCAGAGAATATTTCATTACATAAAAGAGAAAATAACAGGAGCGATAAAACGAATGAATAACGAAGAAAAGAATAAGGAATCTGTAACAGCAGATGCAACAAAAAAAGTAACGATTATAACAGGTGGTACAGATGTACCTGAAAATTGTTCAAATGAAGACATAAAAAAGGATGAATTAAAAGATACAGAAAAAGGTATTCGATTTGGAAGAAAACATAAGCAGAAAACAGACTGTGAGAAAACACAGGAAGAAAAAACGGTAAAGAAGGTAAATCATATCGGGTTGTATGAGAACCGGGAATTATCATGGCTGAAGTTCAATGAACGTGTGCTGGAAGAAGCAGAGGATACCTGTGTTCCTTTGTGTGAACGGATGACATTTCTGTCTATCTTTCAGAGTAATCTGGATGAATTCTTTATGGTACGTGTCGGCTCTTTGGAGGATCAGAAGCTGTTAAGCCAGAAAATCCGGGAGAATAAGACGAATATGACACCTGGAGAACAGATCGATGCGATATTAAAGAGAGTTTCCGAGTTAAATGACAGGAAAGATGCCATCTATGCTTCCGTTATGAAGGAGGTTGGAGAGAAAGGGGTTCATCTGACAGATTTTAAGGCACTTACAAAATCAGAGAGCAAATATCTGGAAGAATATTTCATGAAAGAGATCGTACCATTGTTATCCGTTATGATCGTCGGAAGAAAACAGCCATTTCCATTTTTGAAGGGACAGGAGATCTATGCTCTTGCTGTTCTTGGTACAAGAAATGATAAGAAAAAGATTGGAATTATTCCATGCAGCAGTACGGTATTTCCGAGGCTGATCCAGATCCCGACAAAAGATGATACCTATATGCTGGTTGAGGAACTGATCCTGCATTTCCTGCCGAAGGTATATAAAGGCTATAAGGTTCTGGAAAAATCCGTGATCCGAGTAACGAGAAATGCGGATATTGATTTTAATGCAGTTTATGATGAAGACCTTGATTACAGAGATAAGATGGCACAGATCGTAAAGCTCAGAAAGAAGCTTGCACCGGTACGACTGGAATTATCCCGTGATATCAATGAGGATATGGTAAAACAGGTTTGCGAATATGCCGAGATGGAAGAGCCGCATGTGTTCTTAAATCAGGCGCCGCTTGATCTCTCTTTCCTGTTCCAGATTGAGGATATTCTGAGAAAGGATGCATCGCTGGTCTATCCGAGACGTGTACCACAGCCATCTCCGATGTTAAGGAGTAATGAGCATATCATACCTCAGATTCTGGAGCATGATGTTCTGTTGTCCTATCCATACGAGAGCATCAAGCCATTTCTGCAGATGCTTCAGGAGGCTGCCCGTGATCCGGAGGTTATCTCTATCCGTATGACACTTTACCGTCTGGCAAGAAACAGCAAGGTGGTAGAGGCTTTGACGGAAGCTGCCGAAAATGGTAAACAGGTCGATGTATTGGTTGAGTTAAAGGCAAGATTTGATGAGGCAAATAATATTGAGTGGAGTCGTACGTTAGAGGATGCAGGCTGCCATGTTGTGTACGGAATCGATGGCTTAAAGGTTCATTCAAAGCTGTGCCTGATCACCAGAAAAGTCGGAGATGAGATTCAGTATATTACGCAGGTCGGAACCGGAAACTATAACGAGAAGACCTCCAGATTATATACGGATCTGTCACTGATCACAGCGGATAAGCGGATAGGAGAGGAAGCAGCAAAAGTATTTCAGGCAATCCTGCTTGGTTCCGTGGTGGAGGATATGGAATATTTGCTGGTTGCGCCAAAATGTCTCCAGAATAAAGTACTTGATATGATCGAGAATGAGATCAGGATCGCAAAGGAAGGAAGACCTGCCTATATCGGAATCAAGATCAATTCCCTGACAGATAAGAAGATCATAGATAAGCTGATCGATGCATCCAGAGCCGGAGTAAAGATCGACATGGTGATCCGGGGCATTAACTGCCTGAGAAGTGGAATACCGGGAGATACCGATAATATCCATATTGTGAGTATCGTAGGACGATTCCTTGAACATTCCAGAATCTATATTTTTGGAACGCATGACAGGGATAAGGTATATATCGCATCGGCTGATTTTATGACGAGAAATACACTTCGTCGTGTGGAGGTTGCAGCACCGCTTTATGATGAGACAGTAAAGAATAAAGTCCGTAAGATATTTGCAACGATGCTCCGGGATAATGTGAAAGCCAGAGAGCAGCAGCCGGATGGAAGCTATAAAAAGCTCCCGATGGTTGGACCTGTCTTAAATTCGCAGGAATATTTCTACGAGGAAGCATATAAAGAAGCAGGAGATGCTTTTCATCAGTTGCTGCGCAGACAGGATGCGGAACAGGAAAATAAATAATTTCCTGAAGACATGTGAATATGCACGAAGAATAAGACAGCTGTAGAACGCACAATAATTTCTACAGCTGTTTTCATTTGTATTATTAGATTGAAAATAGTAGGTGAAATAGATATAATAAAACAGTCTTTGTTTATGATGGCAGCTATATGGGAAAAGAACTTATGGGTCATGCTATGTATCAGGAAGAGTTGATACATGTTGATATGCCGTTTGAGGAAAGGAAATATGATTATGAAGATAGTGTTTTTGGATCGTAAGACGATAGGGGAAGATATTGACTTGGCGGGATTTGAGGCTTTGGGTGAGGTTGTAACATATGAGATGTCACAGCTGGAAGAAGTTTCGGATCGTGTGAAGGACGCAGATGTTATCATCGTGAATAAGGTTCCGGTAAATGAGCAGACGATTGGAACTGCTCAGAACCTGAAGCTGGTCTGCGTAGCGGCAACCGGAACAAACAATCTGGATAAAGATTATCTGGATAGACGGGGAATTGAATGGAGAAATGCAGCTGGATATTCCACCACGATCGTTGCCCAGCATACATTTGCCATGCTCTTTTATCTGCTTGAAAAGCTTCGGTATTATGATGATTATGTAAAGAATGGAGCTTATCAGAAAAATGATGTATTTACTTGGTTTGGAGAGCCGTTTACAGAGATTGCTGGAAAAACATGGGGAATTATAGGACTTGGTGCGATCGGAAGAAAGGTAGCAGATATAGCAAAAGCATTTGGTGCATATGTGATTTATTATTCAGCATCCGGCAGACCGGAACAGGAGGGCTATGAACAGGCAGATCTGGATACGCTTCTTCGGACTTCTGATGTTGTATCGGTTCATGCACCATTAAATGAATATACCGAGAATCTGATGGATAAAGAGGCATTTGCAAAGATGAAGGAATCGGCAATCTTCCTGAATCTTGGACGTGGACCGATCGTAGTAGAAGAGGATCTTGCAGAAGCATTAAAGCAGGACACGATCGCAGCCGCAGGCTTAGATGTCCTTCGTATAGAACCAATCCAGCCGGACAATCCGCTGCTTGAAATAAAGGACAGCCATAAGCTCCTTATCACGCCGCATATTGCATGGGCAAGCACCGAAGCCCGCACCCGCCTGATGCAGATCGTCCTTGACCATGTGAAGACTTTTGCTGAGACGAGATAGTACTGGTATAAACAGCATAAGATTGGCTTATACCTTATACAGAGGTTGAAATGAAAGAGAATGAAGGGTATCAATAACATAAGATCGGGTTGATACCCAGAAATAATTAAGAAGATGGGTATGGCGTAAAATAAATGAATATTATACCCATAAATAAAATGATTTTTGGGTATGGAAGATTGCTATGTGCTATAATACCCGGAAGTAAGATGAAGATAAGGGTATAGATTATTAAAATAAAAGCATATACCCAAAAACAAAATAAGATGTGGTATGAAGTGCTATAAAGTGATTTAATACCCACTAACTATATAAAGCGAGGAAAAAGAATTAGTAGAGCTCAGAAAAATAAAATAGAGAATAAAAAAGCCCTAGTCAATTATTTATACATTTACTTCATAATATGTAATATGTATAAATAATGACTGGGGCTTTTCCGGCATATATTATTCAAAAGGCTGCTTATTATGACGGTTGAAGAAATCGCGCGTCTCCTTTACAACCACACCGCTTAAAGCGAAGATGGCGATCATGTTAGGAATAGCCATCAAACCGTTGAAGATATCGGCAATTGTCCATACAGCAGAAACTGTCATGTATGGTCCGATAAATACGGCGATGATGTATAACCATCTGTAAACCTTGATGGATTTCTTCTTGCCGCCGGATAAGTATTCCAGACAACGCTCAGAATAATAATCCCATCCAAGGATAGTGGTAAATGCAAAGAATATCAGACAAAGCATTAACAGGAAGCTTGATATCGTTGCAGGAATAGGAAGTCCTTCATTAAATGCATATGTAGTAACCTGAACACCTTTCAGACCTTCTACCTTCCATGCCCCTGTAAGAACAATGGAAAGACCTGTCATTGTACAGATAATAATCGTATCAATGAAAGTACCGGTCATGGATACAAGACCCTGACGAACCGGTTCTTTTGTCTGGGCAGCAGCAGCAGCGATAGGAGCAGAACCAAGACCGGCTTCATTTGAGAAGATACCACGCGCTACACCTTTTTGCATGGCAACAATAAATGAGCCTGCTACACCGCCTGCAATAGCAGAAGGTTTAAATGCGCTCTTTACAATGATAACAACAGCATCAGGGATCTTGGTGATGTTACAGATTAATAATACTAAACATATAACAACATAGATAACAGCCATAAATGGAACGATGATCTGGGATACGCTTGCGATACGTTTCAGTCCACCGATCAGAACGAGTGCAACACATATACTTAAGATCAGGGAAGCGATAACAACGGTCCATGAATAAGTACCGATTCCTGGAATTTTAACAGTCCACTGCATATCAGGATCAAAGAATGAATTAACAGCAGAGGAGATGCCATTTACCTGAGAGAAGGTTCCGATACCGAACAGACCTACACAGATTCCGAAAAATGCAAATATTTTTGCAAGCCATTTCCATTTTAGTCCCATACCTTTTTCGATATAGTAGAATGGTCCGCCGAGTGCATGGTTGTCTTTGTCAACGACACGATATTTGACAGCTAAAAGACCCTCTGCATATTTGGTTGCCATTCCGAAGAATGCAGCAAGTACCATCCAGAATAATGCTCCGGGACCACCGGCTCCGATCGCAGTTGCTACACCGACGATATTACCGGTTCCGATCGTAGCGGAAAGCGCGGTACACAATGCACCGAAAGATGTAACTTCACCTTCAGCTTCTTCTTCGTTCTTGATCATCCATTTGAGTGCCAGTGGCAGTTTACGGAACTGAAGAACACCCATTCGGATTGTGAGAAGAATTCCACCGGCCATAATAAGAACCATAAGTGGAGGTCCCCACACAAAATCATCAATTTTTGTTAAGATTTCATTTACAGTTGCCCACATGATTTTCTCCTTTTCATTTTTTGTAGTATGGTGGTGTGTTATCCTGATAAAGTTTATGAATAAAAGAAAAAATAGAATTCTAAAATAAATCCAAAAATTTATAAAAATAACACAATATTTTAATATATTACATGCTTTTCTGCGCTAATGCAACAGAATTTACTTAATTTCATGAAAAAACAGCGGTAAAAACAGCAAAAATAACAAGAATGGGGTCATTTTTTTGACTTGCGGAGTTAAGGATCCGATTATAAAATGTGTGTGGTGATATAAGATATGTTTCATATAAAAAGACTATGTTGTATAATATAAAATGTATATTAACGAGCTGCGTTGTAAAACAGCAAATATATAAACAGACAAAAATACAGGAATTTACAGGAAGGGATATGCTAATAGAATGAATCAGAAATTATCAATCAGAGAATGGCTGCCGCTTATTGGAATGACAGTAGCAGCATTTATATTTAATACATCGGAATTCATGCCGATCGGTCTGCTGACTGATATCGCAGATGATTTTCAGATTACGGAGGCAAAGGCGGGTATGCTGATCTCGGCATATTCATGGGCGGTTATGCTGTTATCACTGCCTCTCATGCTGCTTGCATCCAGGATCAGCTTCCGAAAGCTGTTGCTTGGTACGATCGCATTATTTGGGATTGGCCAGGTATTATCAGCGGTTGCGACCGGATATGCGATGCTGATGGTTGCGAGGATCATAGTAGCCTGCGCACATGCGATCTTCTGGTCGATCGCATCACCGGCAGCAGTTAAGATCGTGCCGGAGAAATTCCAGTCACTTGCTATGAGTATGGTAGTAACCGGAACGTCCATTGCGATGATATTTGGATTGCCACTTGGGAGGATCGTAGGCTTATATGTAGGATGGAGGATGACATTCTTCTGTGTAGCAGTTGTAGCGTTCCTTGCTCTTATATATATGGCATTTGTATTCCCTGAAGTTGAGGGTGGCACATCTTTTAAGATGAAAGAACTGCCGGAGATCCTGAAAAATCCGGTCATGTTTGGAATCATATTGATGTCATTCCTGGTTGCAGGGGCATATTATACAGGCTACAGTTATATTGAGCCATTTTTAAAACAGGTTGCAATGTTTAAGGATAATCTTGTTACCATAACACTGATGTTGTTTGGAGCAGCCGGAATCCTTGGAAGTTTTCTGTTCTCCTGTGTTTATGACAAGCACAGATATCATTTTATCCGTGCATCGATTATGCTGATCGCAGTTGTTATGCTCTGCCTGAAACCGGCATCGAAGTTTACATGGACGATGATACTTATCTGTATGCTCTGGGGCATGGCTGTAACAGCATTTAATGTTACCTTCCAGTCAGAGACGATCAAGGCGGTTCCGGAGGAAGCATCAGCAGTTGCTATGTCAATGTTTTCAGGAATCTACAATCTGGGAATCGGATGTGGAACCTGGCTTGGCGGTCTGGTATGTACACATGCGTCGATGGGGTATATCGGATTTGCAGGAGGTATCATGGCAGTTATAGCGATCCTGTATTGCAGTTTTATACTGATTCCGCAGATGAAGCGCAGGGAGACCGGCAGGTAGGTAAGTATTGATCTTGCAGATTGTATAAAATGTGAAAACATAAGCCGTGAAAATCAGCTGGAAAAGACATGGTTAACAAACTCTAAAAAAAATATAAATTTGTCATTGACATGGGTAATGCCCGGTGCTATACTCATGGACATAGCAAAGGCGCTACGAAATATCCGTAGTGCCTTTTTTCTTTATCGGGAAACAGAAGATTTCCGGTACAGGACAAAGGAAAGCCTGATATCCGGCTATACGCGCGGACCGGATGAGGGGAAGAAAAAAGAAACAAAATGCGATGCAATGGGGCGTCTGATAAGGAAAAGTCTCCATGTATCGCATTTTTCAGTTTAGGAGGTAGTGCTATGACAAGTGAAATTTTAGATGCAATTTCTGGTGAAGTATACGGTGTCTGGTTCCTGATCGGAGCGGCATTGGTATTCTGGATGCAGGCAGGATTTGCGATGGTAGAGACAGGATTTACCAGAGCAAAGAATGCAGGAAATATTCTGATGAAAAATCTGATGGACTTCTGTATCGGTACAGTTGTATTCATCCTTCTTGGTTTTGGACTCTTACTTGGTGAAGATATGGTGGGGCTGATCGGTAAACCGGGATTTGACATATTTACTGATTATGCAAATTTTGACTGGTCCAACTTCGTATTTAACTTAGTGTTCTGTGCAACGACAGCGACTATCGTATCCGGTGCGATGGCGGAACGTACAAAGTTTATATCATACTGTGTATATTCAGCAGTCATCTCGGCGGTTATTTATCCGATCGAGGCACACTGGACATGGGGCGGCGGCTGGTTAGCGCAGATGGGCTTCCACGATTTTGCCGGTTCTAACTGTATTCATATGGTTGGTGGTATCTGTGCATTGATTGGTGCAGCTCTCCTTGGACCTCGTATTGGTAAGTTCGTAAAGGGCAAAGATGGAAAGGTTGAGAAAGTAAATGCATTCCCGGGACATAATCTTCCACTTGGCTGTCTTGGTGTATTTATCCTCTGGCTTGGCTGGTATGGATTCAATGGTGCAGCAGCAACGACCGTTTCAGAACTTGGTTCTATCTTCGTAACAACAACAATTGCTCCTGCTGTTGCAACAGTTGTAGCAATGATCATTACCTGGGTAAAATATGGTAAGCCTGATGTATCAATGTGTCTGAATGCATCTCTTGCAGGTCTGGTAGCAATCACTGCTCCTTGTGATGTATGTGATGCTTTCGGTGCTATCGTGATCGGTGCTGTTGCCGGTGTACTCGTTGTATTCGGTGTATGGCTCTTAGATTACAAATTACATATCGATGATCCTGTAGGTGCTGTTGCAGTTCACTGCTTAAATGGTATCTGGGGAACGATCGCAGTTGGTCTTTTCGCTACCGATACAGCTCCTGCGTTCGCAAGAGGTATCGGTGATGGTGTAACATATGGTGCTAATCAGATCGCAGCCAAAGGTTTATTCTACGGCGGTGGTTTCAAGCAGCTCGGTATCCAGTTCGTAGGTATGGGCGCAACTATTCTCTGGACAGCAGTTACAATTACGATCGCATTCCTTCTTATCAAGAAGATCTTCGGTCTTCGTGTATCAGAGGAAGAGGAGATCGTTGGTCTGGATTCATGCGAGCATGGTCTTCCATCTGCATATGCCGGATTCAGTATTGTTGATGTATCAAATACTATGACAATGGATATAAATGAAAATACAGATCTTGGTGTAGCTGATTATGATAAGGCTTCTGACACATTAAAGAATGCAGCAGTCAAGGTTGCGGAAGCTCCGGTTACAGCATCTCCAAGCGGTATCTACAAGGTAGTAATCATTGCAAAACTTGCACGGTTTGAGATCCTGAAGAAAGCATTAAATGATCTTGGTGTTACAGGTATGACGATGAACCAGGTTATGGGCTGTGGTATCCAGAAGGGTGCCGGAGAGATGTACCGTGGTGTTGAATTAGATGCAACCCTTCTTCCAAAGGTTAAGGTAGAAGTCGTAGTCAGCAAGATCCCTGTCAGTGCAGTTATTGAAGCTGCCAAGAAGGCTCTGTATACAGGACATATCGGTGATGGTAAGATCTTCGTATACAGCGTTGATAAAGTTGTTAAGGTTCGTACCGGTGAGGAAGACTTTGCAGCTTTACAGGATGTCGAGTAATTACATAGAATCTATATTATATAGAAGAAAGAGCCAGACTGGTGAAAACCGGTCTGGCTTTTTGACTATACAGGAAAGTCTGTCTGGCTTACAAAGTTCCAAAATGTTCCACTATGGGGGTGCACAAAATATTTTGCAGTTAATATTTGCATATATTTTATTTGCCAAAGGGCTGTAATTTACATATTTGATGTATGATGGATTTGTTATAGAATGAGAAATAAAAACAGGATATCAATGTGTAATGGAGGTAAGGCATGAGCACTTATGTAATATCAGATATTCATGGATGTTATGATGAATTGATGCAGATGTTGGAAAAAATACAGTTTACAGATAAAGATATGCTGATATGTGCAGGAGATTATATTAACAAGGGGACTCAAAATGCTGAAATCCTGAATTGGATCATGAATGTTCCGGGAAATATTATTCTGGTTCGGGGTAATCATGATGAGGAATATATACATGATGTAGAGATTCTTCGAATGATCTGCGAAAAAATGAATCTGGATGCAACAAAATTGAAAGATTCCAGAATCCTTTACCAGTCAATTGAAAAGCTGACTAAACAGGAAGATAGCATTTTGATTGATCCCTGTGGAACAATAGGAACCTTGATCAATGAAAACGGGTATACGATGTTTCAATTGTGTCAATGGGCAGAACGAATGAAAAGAATGCCGTTTTTTTATAAAATAAAGATCGGGGACAGAACCTGTGTTGTGGTTCATGCCGGATACAGAGGACACTTTGATCTTCCTGAAATGCGGGAAAAATATAATTGCATGGAGGAGTTCTATCTGAATGCAAGGGAGGATTCTTATATGTGGGGAGGCATTCATCATGGAATGGTGGTTGCCGGACATACACCGACAGTAAAAGATGGGGCGTTTTCCTATAATGATGGAAAAGTTTTTCGGGTGTACAGGAAGGATCTGGACTGTATCTTCTATGATATTGATTGTGGCTGCTGGATGAGGCATTTTAAAGAAAATGCCCGACTTGCCTGTCTCCGGCTGGATGATGAAGCAGTCTTTTATGTGTAGAAATAGAAATCAGATAGTTCACAAAATCTTCACAAAAAATTAGCACTCACCTATTGACAGTGCTAATAAATGGTGCTATAACATAACTAAAGATAAGGAAAGGGATTAAGAAAGAAGATAAAAGAAAGAATCCCGGAACTTATAACATACAAATTCGACACCTCAGATTTCTCTGACAGTGCTAAACATACAAAAGTCTAAGTGCCTCAAGGCTTCACAAGGAGTTGAGATTTCCGACACTGGTTTGAAATTGAAAGGAGTAATGACTTATGTTAAGACCTAGTATTTTTGGAGAAAGTTTATTTGATGATTGGATGGATGATTTCCCATTCGGTAAAGATTTTGAGAAGGAAATGTTCCCGGAGAAGAGTCTGTTGTATGGTAAACATGCTAAGAACATGATGAAGACGGATGTCCGTGAAACAGATGACAGCTATGAAGTAGATATTGATCTTCCTGGATTTAAGAAGGATGAAGTAAATGTCAAACTGGAAGATGGCTACATCACCATTTCCGCTGCAAAGGGTCTGGACAAGGATGAGAAAGATAAGAAGAGCGGCAAGTATATCAGACGTGAACGTTATGCCGGCAGCATGAGCAGAAGCTTCTATGTTGGTGATGGCATCAGCCAGAAAGATATACATGCAAAATATGAAAGTGGTATTCTTCGTTTGTCTATTCCAAAGAAAGCACCGGAAGCGATCGAAAAAGAGAACTTCATTGCCATCGAATAAAATGTGTTGATATCGAGCCGTGCGAATAAAAACATGACCCCTTATGTATATGTAAACAGATATAAGAAAGGGAGTGTAGATCATGGATAAAAATCCAAAGCATCCATTGAAGAAAAAGAAAGCAGTTCAGAAGGTATGTGCAACAGCTAATCATAATGCACAGGAGGCTGAAGCTGCAGCACCAAAGTCAAAGAAACATACTTATTAGTGTGAATAAATCAACAAACAAAGAAAAGGTTCCCCGCATTTGCCTGCAACCCGAAAAACTGCAGGAGACAAGTGCGGGGGATTTTTTTTACTTTTATAAGAAGTCCGTCTGTAAAGTAAAAAAGTGCTCCGCTTTTTAAATAGATTTTAACCTGGTCTTTAACTAAAATTTAGAATTGTTATAAAATAAATTTAGAAAAATGTGCTACAGTAAAATACGAACAGATAGAAACGATGGATATAAAGGAGTATGTATTATGAAGATACTGATTACAACAGACTGGTACGAACCGGTTGTAAATGGCGTGGTAACATCTGTTTTGAATCTTACAAAGCAGTTAAAAGAAAAAGGACATGAAGTAAAGATACTGACGCTTTCCAAAACGCGTCATACTTATATAGAAGGTGATGTGATCTATGTAGGATCGGTAGGCGTTGGTCTGATCTACCCGGAAGCACGCCTGAAAGTGGCGGTTATCCGGCAGATTATAAAGGGACTGATAGACTGGAAACCGGATATCATTCATTCACAGTGTGAATTTTCAACATTTTTTATGGCAAAGAGAATCGCAGAGGAATTACAGATACCGATCGTACATACCTATCATACAGTATATGAAGACTATACTCATTATTTTTCTCCGAGGGTAGCATGGGGAAAAGCAATCGTTCAGAAGATGACCCGGCTTTTATCTGAAAAAGTTGATTATATGATTGCACCAAGTAAGAAGATTGCAGATGTCTTAGAGCGTTATGAGGTAGTCTGTCCGGTTGCAGTTGTTCCGTCAGGAATTGATAAGGAAAAGTATACCCGGTATATTGGAACGGAATGGAGAGAAAAAATCCGTGCGAAATATGGAATCAGTGATGATACAACCGTATTATTATATGTCGGACGACTGGCAAAGGAGAAAAATATCGAAGAACTGCTGCATTATCAGAAGCGGGCAGCAAAGTATAATACAAAGCTGTTGATCGTAGGCGGTGGTCCATATAAGGAGACTTTGGTTGAAGAAACGAAGAATCTGGGAATAGAAGATATGGTTATCTTCACCGGAATGATCGCACCGGATCAGGTCGCAAAATACTATCAGGCGGGTGATCTGTTTGTCAGCGCATCGACCAGTGAAACACAGGGACTTACTTATGTAGAAGCATTAGCTGCTGGAATTCCGTTACTTTGTCGTGAAGATCCATGTCTGGATCAGGTTGTACAGGAAGATACAAATGGATGGACTTATACAGACGAAATATCATTTGAAACATCATTGAGCACATGGCAGCAGATGCTTCCGGATGAAAAGGAATGGATGCGCCGGGAAGCAGAGTCATCATCGGAAGCATTTTCATCGAAAACTTTTGGTGATAAAATTGAAAAAATATACATAGAGGAGTGCCAAAAACCACAGATTTGTGATACTCTATAAATGGAGGTGGTTTTATGCAGGAACAAATTGGAGCAAAAATAGGAGCGTTTGTCTTTTTCTGCTTTGGTGTGCTGACACTTGTACTTGGAGTCTGGGGGATGACGACTCAGTACGATCAGGGTGGAATCCTGACATGGGGGATCGTACTTGGATTTGGGTTGATATTTTCATTGGCAGGAATTATTTTATTTGTTAATTCCATGAATGGTGTATCTGATCGGATCAAACAACTATTGAACTATATTATTGGAGCATTGGTATTCCTGTGCTTTGGATTTGTGGGTCTTTTTGTAAAAGGACTTGGAATCATGAGACTTGTGCTTTCATTTTTCGGAGTCATAGGCGTATTGCTTCTGATACAGGGGATTCGGAACTTTAGAAAAGGAGACAGTGCTGATGCGAACCAAACTTCCGACAGGATTCAATGGAGTGGTGATGTCGGTGGCAGCATTAACATGAATGGACAGGAAATGGATGGTGGATACAACCGTCGGTTCGGATACGATGATCAGTATACATCGTATGAAAGCTCATCTGTGGGAAATAATAGTCCGGACGCAGATGTCAGGCAGGATGAACAATGGAAGCAGGAGGCTTCGGGTACACCATTTTCTGGAAGTGCAGGAGGCAAAGTCTATACCAGTCAGGTGAATGGCGGCGGTACAGAATATGGAAGCGGAATGACGCCGGAATTTGATCAGATGATGGCTGGTATGGGGATGAATTCAGAGCAGCAGGAGAAAACAAGAAAGATTGGATCAGTCATTCAGAAAGGTACAAATATTTATGCCGGTGTCATATGTGTTGTGGTTGGAGCCGGCTTTATATTGGCAAACGGCATTATTGTGCTTAATTTTATTAACATGCTTATTCAGGCAGCGAGCCTTACAACTGTTATGGATTCTTTGTTCCCTGCGATAATGTCGGTGGTGATGTTGATCATAGGAGTATTCATGATCGTTCGCGGGGTGAAGCTTCTGCGGGGAAAATAATAAAGTGAATATAAGTTATGTCCACATATAATGATATTTATAAACAGGAAGGAAACAGATGAATCAACTGGAACTGACGGTGCTTAATTTTATACAGGAACATATGAGAACAGCAGTCGGAGATGTACTGATGCCGATCATATCCTTATTTGGTGAGGCGGGGATATTCTGGACTTCGTTAACGGTTATTTTTTTGATCAGTAAAAAACATCGGAAAACAGGTATTTTGATGGCTGTGTCATTATTGCTTGATGTAATTCTTTGTAATGGTATTCTGAAGAATCTGGTCGCCAGAACAAGGCCATATGATATAAATACAGCCATTTCTTTATTGGTTCGTAAGCCTTCGGATTATTCGTTTCCATCCGGTCATACAGCAGCTTCTTTTGCAGCAGTAACGGCATTGTTCTTTGCAAAAGAGAAATACTGGTATCTGACACTTGTACTTGCGATACTGATCGCATTATCAAGAATGTATCTGTATGTGCATTATCCTACTGATATTCTGGGCGGAGTGTTGGTTGGAATTATATGTGGAATAACAGCATATCTGTTGACAAGAAAAAAGTTAGACTGCACTACAGAAGAGATGTTAACTTAGAACAAAACAGGAGCAGGCTATCGTCTGAATAAAGAATTAACAAAATTTAACATTTATTTTCGTTTTCTTTTCATAAGAATGTAGTAGAATGGTGTAAAAGTTTTGAAAACACAGACCAGAGAGGAAATCTTATGGACGATACAAAGGCAAATCAGATCAATCCTTCGATCCGGGGATTGACAGAAAACGAAGTAAAGAAACGAATTGCAAAAGGGCTGACAAATCAGACCGATATATCGACGGATAAAACGACGAAAGAGATCATTCTGTCGAATACACTTACATATTTTAACTTAATATTTCTTATTATCACAGTATTATTGATTCTTGTTGGTTCCTTTCGGAACCTGACCTTTCTGCCGATCATCATAGGTAATACATTGATCGGTATCATACAGGAGCTGCGTGCGAAGAAGACACTGGAAAAAATGAATTTCTTAAATGCACCTCATGCAGACGTAGTCAGAGATGGTGCCCTGCAGCAGATCCGTTCGGAAGAACTGGTAAAGGATGATGTCATTTTACTGACAGCCGGAAAGCAGATCTGCGCAGATGCGGTCGTCATCGACGGAAGTATTCAGGTAAATGAATCCCTCCTGACCGGTGAAGCGGACGAGGTAGAAAAGACGACCGGAAGTTCGTTGTTGTCCGGCAGTTTTGTGGTGTCCGGTGAATGTTATGCCAGACTGGAAAAGGTCGGAAATGAATCCTATATCTCAAAACTCAGCATGGAAGCAAAGACCATGGGAAGCGGTGAACAGTCCGAGATGATCCGGTCGATCAACCTGATCGTAAAATGGGTTGGTATCATCATTATCCCGATCGGTATCATCCTGTTCTGGCAGAGCCATTTCGTAAATGATGACTCGATCCGAAAGAGCGTAACCTCGACGGTTGCAGCTATCCTTGGTATGATCCCGGAGGGCTTATATCTTCTTACTACGATCGCACTGGCACTCAGTACGATGAATCTGGCAAAGCGAAAAGTTCTGCTGCACGATATGAAAAGCATCGAGACACTGGCGCGTGTCGATGTGCTGTGTGTGGATAAGACCGGAACGATCACAGAACCTGTTATGAGTGTCAAGGATGTATTCCTAAGTAAGGACAGCCGGAATCTGTTAAAGTCTGTGAATGAATTAAAAGGACTGCTGATCGATTATACAGCAGCGTCACAGGATAATAACGCAACGATGGAAGCCTTGAAGAAATATGCCGATGAGACAGACGGCAGTGTCGGAAAACACAGAGTACCGCTTGACCGTCTGGCATTTTCATCCAGTCTGAAATATGGTGGTATTACATTTTCTGATGGCATCTATCTGCTTGGCGCACCGGAATTTATCATGCGGGACGATTATGCATCGATTGAGAAAGAAATCCTTCCTTATACAGAAAAGGGAGACCGTGTGCTGTTATTTGGAAGATATGAAGGAAGCAGCATTGCAAATGGACTGTCTGATAAGGTAACACCGCTTGGTTTTGTGGCACTGGCAAATCCGATCCGTGAAAATGCGGTAAAGACCTTTGCATATTTTAAGAGTCAGGATGTTGCGATCAAGGTTATCTCCGGTGATAATCCGAAGACAGTATCACAGATCGCAGTTCAGGCGGGTATCGACTATGCGGAAAATTATGTGGATGCTACGACACTTGATACGGATGCGAAACTCAGAAAAGCTGTACGGGAATATACGGTATTTGGCCGTGTGACTCCAAAGCAGAAACAGAAGCTTGTACAGGCACTTAAAAAGCAGGGACATACCGTTGCGATGACCGGAGATGGTGTTAACGATATCCTTGCAATGAAGGATGCGGATTGCAGCGTTGCGATGGCATCCGGTAGTGAAGCTGCAACACAGGCGGCACAGGTCGTTCTGCTGGATTCGGATTTTGCACATATGCCGGATGTGGTATACGAAGGACGCCGGGTTGTAAATAATGTACAGCGTTCTGCCAGCCTGTTCCTTGTTAAGAATATATTCTCACTGTTGATGTCTCTGTTCTCGGTAATATTTATGATCACCTATCCACTGGAACCGGCGCAGATCTCATTGATCAGTATGTTTACAATCGGTGCTCCCGGATTCCTGCTGGCACTCGAACCGAACAGAGATCGGATCAAAGGTCATTTCCTCACAAATGTTATGTTCAAAGCATTTCCGGGTGGACTTACAGATGTGATCGCAGTCGGTGCGCTGGTAATCTGCGGTGAGGTATTTGCCCTTCCGGAGGAAAGCATCGGTACGATCGCAACGATGGTACTCTGTGTTGTAGGCTTTATGATCCTCTTTAAGATCAGCGAGCCGTTAAACAAGATGAAATATGGCGTGATCGGACTGAACATCATCGGCTTTATATTCTCCGGTTTCTTCCTGAAGAAGTTATTTGCATTGACTGATCTGTCAAACATCTGTGTACTGCTTATGGTGGTATTCGGATTCGCGGCAGAATCCCTGTTCCGCTACCTCACCCTGCTGGTGGAGAAGCTGCAGGAATACTATAAAAAGAAAAAGCCAAAACTTAAGAAATATCTGGAACTTAAATAGAGACAGGCAGCCCACAAAGCAGGGCTGCCTGATTTTTTTTGCGGTCAGAAAAAAATCCTTGACTTGGAGCGAAGGCAGATACGACAGCAGCTTCCTCGGAGAATGCAGATGCGCAGGAGACTCATGTTCTGGTTGCTTATTTCTCAGCAACACATACAACGGAAGGAGTAGCGAAGACTCTTGCAGATGTGACAGGAGCAGACCTGTATGAGATCACTCCGGAAGAACCATATACAGATGCTGATCTGGATTACAATGATAACAACAGCAGAACGACAAAGGAGATGAATGATCCGTCTGCCCGTCCGGCAATCTCCGGTTCTGTAGAGAATATGGATCAGTATGATATCGTATTTGTCGGTTATCCGATCTGGTGGGGAGATGCACCCAGAATTATGAGCACCTTTGTAGAAAGTTATGATCTTTCAGGAAAAACAATCGTGCCATTCTGCACATCGGCAAGCAGCAGTATCGGTTCCAGTGCAGACAATCTTGCAGCACTTACAAGCGGAGCAAACTGGTTAGACGGACAACGTTTCGATGGCGGAGCATCCGTAGATGATATTTCATCATGGGTAAATGGACTGGGCTTAGATATTAATTAGGCAAAAAAGAAACTATAGAGTTATAATAGAAGAAAAATAATAGTAGAAAAGGAGATCATCATTATGAGTAAGAAATTAGTAGCATATTTTTCAGCAAGCGGAGTAACCGCAAAGGCAGCAGAGAAACTGGCAAAGGCAGCTGAGGCAGATCTTTTTGAGATCAAACCGGTACAGCCATATACAAGAGCAGATCTGGACTGGACGAATAAAAAGAGCAGAAGCAGCGTAGAGATGGCAGACAAATCTTCCAGACCGGAAATTGCAGAAAAGGTTTCGAATATGGCAGACTATGATGTGATCTTTGTAGGCTTTCCGATCTGGTGGTATGTAGCACCGACGATCATTAACACATTCTTGGAGCAGTATGATCTGTCCGGTAAGAAGATTGTGTTATTTGCAACCTCCGGTGGAAGCGGATTCGGTAAGACAGTTGAGAATCTGAAAGGCAGCGTGGCAGCAGATACCGTTATCAAGGAAGGCAAGCTGTTAAATGGCAGTATCTCGGAAGCTGAGCTTCGTGCCTGGGCGAAAGAGATCGCAGAGTAAAGGGGAGACAGAGATGGAATATACCACACTTGGAAATACAGGGATCGAAGTATCGAAGTTGTGTGTCGGATGTATGAGTTTTGGAAAAGCCGGAACCATGCATGACTGGACATTGGATGAAGACGACACAGAAAAGATGACAGCACATGCGTTGGATCTTGGGATCAATTTCTTTGATACAGCAAATACATACTCTGCCGGCACCAGTGAAGAATATCTGGGAAAGGCACTGAAGAAGCATACGACGAGAGATAAAGTCGTGATCGCATCCAAGGTTTATTTCAATGAAGGACGGCTGAAACGGGATGCCATTTTCCGCGAGATCGATGGCACGTTGAAGCGTCTGGGAACCGATTATCTGGATC
>ERZ808240.2201-NODE-2201-length-22046-cov-39.925333_pt1 | contig 22046 bp, 21 predicted proteins | sample MGYA00521084_ERZ808240 | MGnify/ENA primary metagenome ERZ808240 (study PRJEB31516, sample SAMN03275571) | gut metagenome | biome: mammalia-associated habitat; material: feces | host: Papio cynocephalus | place: Kenya | collected 2012-08-06 ...
AGGTGGGCGTGAGTACAATGCCTTTATAACAGCATTTTATAGCCGTTATAAGGGGCGAGGCTTGGTCGGTAGTAGGGGCGAGGCTCGGTCGGTAGTAGGGGGTGCATTGTTGTCGCCTATGATAGGCCTGTAGCTCTTGTGTTTGTTGGTCTTCTTATGAAGAAGAAATCAAGAAATGATACATAGTTTTTTACGAAAAGGGAAGTAGTTGCTTTATTTTTTGTATCTTTGCACCATGAGAACTTGCATGGAGCATGTTCTCGCATACATGGACTAAAAGAATAAACGATATGAACTATGCTCTTATTATAGCTGGTGGTTCTGGCAACAGAATGGGTCAGGACATCCCCAAACAGTTTATGCACGTGGATAATTGCCCGATAATCATTCATACGATGATGGCATTTCAGAAGCATCCCGACATTCAGGGAATCGCCGTGGTGTGCCTGGCAGGATGGGAAACGGTGCTGCAGTCGTATGCCAACCAGTTTTGTATTACCAAGTTGAAGTGGATTTTTCCAGGAGGAGCCAACGGACAGGAGTCGATACACAATGGCATCTACGGTCTGAAAGAGGCGGGGTGTGGTGACGACGACCTGGTGCTGGTGCATGATGCGGTGCGACCTCTGCTCTCGCAGGACATCATCTCTTCCAACATCGCCGTTTGCCAGAAGTACGGTTGTGCGATTACGGGCATCAAGTGTCGTGAGGCAATCCTGGAGAGTGAGGACGGGTTTACCGCGACAGCGAGTATTCCACGTGATAAGTTGATTCGCACCCAGACACCACAGACGTTCCGGTTAGGCAACTTGATTGCTGCACACGAGGAGGCCAAGGCAAAGGGCATCGACAACTCGGTGGCGTCGTGTACGCTGATGGCTGAGCTGGGCGGCAGGAAGATGCATATCGTACCAGGATCGGAGAAAAACATCAAGATTACAACCGTGGAGGACCTCGAGATTCTCAAGGCGCTGATGAAGGTACAGCCGGAGGAATGGATTAAGTGAAAATATCAGGTCGGCTGGACGAGAAGGATATCTCTTGCTTTGGGTCTGCGTGTCAACGATCAAATTCATATAGCAATGTCGGAAAGTACAAGATACAGGATAGATGTGGAGCGTCTCTTCGACGAGGGGCTCGACTTGAAGCGTCTTGATGGGAAGACGATACTCGTAGTGGGTGCCACAGGACTGATAGGAAGTTGCGTGGTCGACGTGCTGATGCTGAATCCTGACAGAGGTTACAGGGTTGTGGCGGCAGGACGTAACAGGCAACGTGCCAAAATGAAATTTGCTGCTTACTTGGAAAAGGCTGACTTTGGCTTTGTAGAGATGGATGTTACGCAGCCTATGGACGAACAGAGTGAGGCTCATGGGCTGTTGGCGCATGGAGCAGACTTTATCATCGATGCGGCGAGCAGTGCGAGTCCTAACTTTTTCCGTGGAAAACCTGTGGAGGTGATGAAAGCGAACTTTGACGGTGTCGCCCACTTGATGGAGTTTGGTTTGAGCCATGGCATGAAACGCATGGTTTACATCTCTTCGGGCGAGGTTTATGGTGAGGGCGATGGAAAAGAGTTTTCAGAGACGAGTAGCGGTTATGTGGACTGTGCCTCGGTGAGGGCTTGTTATCCATCGTCGAAGCGTGCCGCCGAAACGCTCTGCATGGCCTATGGTGAGGAATATGGCGCAGATGTCGTCATAGCCCGGTTGAGCCATACTTACGGTCCTGGCTTCACTGAGAGTGACAACAGGGTGTATGCCCAGTTTATCCGCAACGTGTTGCGTGGCGAGGATATTGTGCTGAAGAGTCATGGCGAGGCATTCCGGTCGTGGCTTTATGTCGTGGATGCGGCTCATGCCATTCTGCGCCTCTTGCTCGATGGCGAGAGGGGAAATGCTTATAATGTGGCGAATTCGGAGGCTAACATCTCTATTCGTGAGTTAGCCGAGTTGATTGCAAGGAAGGCTAACCGCAAGGTGGTGTTTGACATAGCAGAGGACGATGTGAGGAAAGGCAATACGACTCCTATTACCAAGGCGACTTTCAATACCGACAAACTGAAGGCTTTGGGCTGGAAACCTCTCTGGGATGTGGAGAAAGGTTTCGAGCATACAATGAAGAGCGTAGTAGACAGGATGGGCGTAAGATAAAAGCATTCTTTATTCAAGTTCTGGAAGTAGATTCTTACTTTCTTATCTTTTTCGAAATCTCCTTCCATGTTTCTCTTTTATCCATGTTGAGGTAGTAGCGTAGATGCTTTTCCACTCGCTGCTCTGTGGGAGGCAGTTGCATGTAGTCGCCGAAAAAGTGGCTTAGATACTTGTCGTATTCGGCAGGCAGTAGGACAGTGGTGTCTTCGAAGGGGAACAGCTTGCCTGCCCCAAGCCATGCCTTGGGGAAAATCTCGCGCTCGTGATAGGAGCCTGTGTAAACCTGTACGTTCTGTGCCTTGTCGAAGTCGTAGAGATGGCTCAGGCAATCCATCTTCGTGATGAAATGTTGGCGCATGAGGTTGCGAAAGAAATAGGCTGCAGTCTTGACGACGAAGCGTCCCCACGTCTTGCGCTGAGTGAGCAGCGCAAGGTATTCGCCGAAGGTGTTGCGGGTGGAAATGGCGTTGAGGCAATTGATGTACTTCACGTATTTGCGCTGCAGCATCTTGGCCTGTTCCACATCGTCGGCAGTGGCATCGAGCGGAAAGATGTCGATGAAGAGCCCGATGACGCAGGGGCGTTCTTTCTCCTCGATGAGAGTCGTGTTCTTGTTTACTAACTTGGAGAAATAGAGTGGGTAACGGGCATTGTTGTAGGGCGTTACTACTTCATAGTTGCCGAAATCCTCATGGCGTGCCATCTCGAGGAAGCGGTCATAGTCGGGGCGCGGCATAATGACGTCGATGTCGTCGTCCCAGGGTATCATTCCATGGTGTCGCACGGCTCCGATGGCTGTTCCTGCGCAGCAGTAGTAGCGCAGATTATGTGTGTGGCAAATGTTGATGAAAGCCTTCAGAATGTCGAGAATGGTTGCGTTCCATTCTTTCTTTATGTTCTTAATGTCCATTATTTCTTCGTCGTGTTGTTATAGGAAGGGAAAACTTGCGGTTCTCTGTTAAGGTTCTTCGCATAAGTTTTCCTTTTTTCTTTTGGTTTTCAGAACTGCGTTTTACCAACAGTCTTCACCGAAGACATTGGCGATGGTGATGCGTGCGGCTTCCTTCTTGCTGAGCTGATGGCTCCAGGGGGCGCGAGCCTTGGTGGAAGCACCGGGGCCATGGTTGCCGTACTCGTAGTAGCGGGCGGTCTTCTCGTTGCTTTCCTTGCCCCAGTTGTGCCAGCCTACAGGGCGGATGTGGCTACCCATTTCGCAATCGATGAAGAGTGTGTAGGCGTATGGACGCCATGGACGGCCGAGATAAACCTGGGTAGCTTCGGGCGAGGCGGTGAGGCGACATTTGTGGAAAATGTAGCCATACTGCTGGCCTGCTGGTGTTGAGGCTGCTGTGATGTAGCTGTTGGCCTTGCTGTGGATTTCACAGTTCTCGAACCAAGCGATGGAAGGGCCAAAGATGAAGTCGGTAGTTCCCTCGATGTAGCAGTCGTAAAAGGCAATGCGTGTGCCGGCGACACCAGTGTATACAGTGTCCTGGTTGCCCAAGAGCCGGCAGTTCTGCACGAGAATATGGTCGCCCTCGGTGTGCAAGGCTACAGCCTGTCCAAGCCGTGCGGCGTTGTTCTCTATGGTGATGTTCTTCAGGGTGATATAGCTGCCCTGAACCTTCAGGGTATAGGTGCGGAAAGTGCCCATGGGCTTGCCTTTGGCAGAAGCCTCTGAGTCGAGTCCGCCTATTGGCATCTTGATGTTGGCGTGGTCGTCCCAGGTGATGATGGTCTGGTCGCGGTCTTCGCCGCAAATGGTGATATGGGTAAGCCATGATGGGATGATGAGCTTCTCCTTGTATACGCCTTTCTTGACATAGATGACTTTGGTGTAGTCCATGAAGGCACGGCACACCTCTATGGCTTCGTCGATGGTGCGGAACTCGCAGGTGCCGTCGCGCGATACGAAGAGGGTATCGGGGTTGTCGTACTTGTTGGCTGCCAGCACCGGGAGGAAAGCCAACGTGGTGAGAATAGACAGGATTAGTTTTTTCATTGTCGTTTTTTTGTATTGTTTATATTGTTTAGTCTTGTGTGGAATTACAGGATGCGCTGTACATCCTGCAGACCGTCGATGGTCTTTAGCTTGTCCATGATGACCTTGACGTCGTCGCGGTCGTGAATTCTGATTTCGATACAGCCGTCGAAGATGCCATTGTCGCTGCTGATGGTGAGTTTGTGTATGTTGACGTTGAGTTGGTCGCTGATTACACGACTCACGTCGAGCAGCAACCCCTTGCGGTCGATGCCCTCTATCTCGATGGTGGCATCGAAGAACATGGATTTATGCATCTGCCATTTGGCATCGACGATACGATTGCCGAAGCTCGACTTGAGTTTGGCAGCCACTTGGCATGAACGTTTGTGTATCTCGATGCGGTTCTTGTTGTCGATGTAGCCCATGATGTCGTCACCGGGGATAGCATGGCAACATGGGGGGAAGATGAACTGCGAAATGTTCTCCTCGGTGATGATGAGGGGCTTCTTTTTGTTGAAATCTTTGCCCACCACCATGAGCTGCTGTGGTTGGGTGTCCTTTTCTTCGGATTGTTTGTCCTTGCTCTTGCCGAGGAAGGGGATGTAGCTACGCCAGCTACTGGTTGTTTTCTCCTTCTTGTTCTTGCCGTGCAACTCGTCGATGTCTTTCTCGCCGAGCAGGATGCAGTGGTCGCCCAAGGCCTGGAAGAAGTTCTCGTGTTTCTGTATGTGGTGATAGTCGCAGAGCTTGTCGAGGACGGAGTTGTTGGCCTCAAAGCCATTCTTCTTGAGCCATTCGTTCAGTATATCTTCGCCCTTCTTCTGTATCTCGCGGTTGTTGCGTCTCAGGATGGCTTGTATCTTGCTCTTGGCCTTGGCTGTGCTCACGAAATTGATCCACGATGGTTGCACGTGCTGGCTCTTGCTGATGAGGATTTCCACTTGGTCGCCGCTCTGCAACTTGTGGCTCAGCGGCACCAACTTGTGGTTTACCTTGGCTCCGATGCAATGGCTGCCCAAGAAAGTGTGTATCTGGAAGGCAAAGTCGAGGGCTGTACAACCTGCGGGCATGGTCTTAATCTCGCCCTTGGGTGTGAATACGAAGATTTCTGAGGCAAAGAGGTTGAGTTTGATGGCGTCGAGGAAGTCCATGGCGTCGGGCTGTGGGTCGTCGAGAATTTCCTTGATGGTGCCCAGCCAGTCGTTGAGCTCGTTCTCGTCCTCTGTGTATTCGGCGTCTCCACCCTCCTTGTATTTCCAGTGGGCGGCAAATCCCTGCTCGGCCACCTCGTCCATGCGGTCGCTTCGTATCTGCACCTCTATCCAGCGTCCTTGCTTGCTCATGAGGGTGACGTGGAGTGCCTGGTAGCCGTTGGCCTTTGGGTGGTTGAGCCAGTCGCGCAGACGGTCGGGATGGCTTTTGTATATCTGGCTGATGGCCACGTAGATATTGAAGCATTCGTTGACCTCGTTGGCTCTTACCTTGGGCGTGAAAATGATGCGTACGGCAAGGATGTCGTATATCTCGTCGAAGCTCACGTGCTTGTTCTGCATCTTGTTCCAAATGGAATAAGGGCTCTTGACACGTGCCTTTATCTTATATTGTATGCCCATCTTGTCGAGTACCTCCCTGATGGGTTGTGTAAACTGCGAGAAGAGTGTGTCGCGTTGAGCTTCGGTGTCGGCAAGCTTGTGCTCGATGTTGGCGTATTCTTGTGGATGGTCGTAGCGGAAGCTTAGGTCTTCGAGTTCGGTCTTTATCTTGTTGAGACCCAGTCTGTTGGCCAAAGGGGCGTAGATGTAGAGTGTCTCGCCAGCAATTTTGTATTGCTTGTTGGCAGGCTGCGAGGCGAGTGTGCGCATGTTGTGCAGTCGGTCGCAAATCTTGATGAGGATAACACGGATGTCGTCGCTCATGGTGAGCAACAGCTTCTTAAAGTTCTCTGCTTGTGCAGAGGCCTTGTCGCCAAAGATGCCTCCGCTGATTTTTGTGAGTCCGTCGACAATCTGTGCTATCTTTTCGCCAAAGATGTTGGAAATATCTTCTACTGTGTAGTCGGTGTCTTCCACCACGTCGTGCAGGAGGGCGGCGCAGATGCTGGTGGAGCCCAGTCCCATCTCCTCGCAGGCTATTTGAGCCACGGCGATGGGATGCATGATATAAGGCTCTCCCGACAGGCGTCGTACCCCTTTATGTGCCTGGCGTGCAAAGTTGAACGCCTTGGTGACAATGTCTACCTTTTTGCGGTGACGTGAAGCTACATAGGTGTCGAGCAGATGCTGGAAAGCATCGCCAATGAGCTTGTTGTCGGCCTGTTCTCTCTCTAAGTCTTTGAGGTTCTGATCGTCCATCATAGTTCTTGCCTCCTGCGCTTTGTGTAAGTCAGATTAATAACTTCTATATACAAAATAATGTGTATATTACTTTACCTTGATTTTCTTGCCAGCACGGATATGGTTGCCCGAAATTTTGTTGAGTTTGCGCAGTTTGGCCACGGTGGTGTGGTTGCGTGCTGCAATCTCTGATAGTGTGTCGCCATTCTTGATGGTTACGTTTTTACCTCTACGCTTACTCTTATTCCCTCTGCTCCGGTGGCTCTTACTGCGCGATGCTGATGAACGGTGGCGACTGCTATAGCTGCTACGGCTTACTTTTGGCTCATGCTGGTTGACTTCTACGACGGAACGCTTGAGCAGAAGTTCATCTGTTTTGAAGTTGTAGATAGAGTCTTCTTGGTCGATGAAAGAACCTATGAGGTTGGATGGAAGACGCACGGTCATAGGCTTGTTGAGACCATTGACAATGTCGTGGCGGTATTGTGGGTTGAGGCTACGTAGGTGCTGGATATTGATGTTGAGCACCTGGGCTATCTGCTCCAGATGAAGGTCTTTGTTGACAACTACTGTATCTGTCTTGAGAGGCAACTCGGTTATCATGGGACAGATGTTGTGGTCGCAATAGTAGTTCATGATGTAGTTGGCAGCGATGAAGGCTGGCACATATCCACGTGTCTCCTTGGGTAGATAGGGATAGATGTTCCAGTAATCGGCAGAACCTTTGGCCCGATGAATGGCCTTGTTAACCTTGTCGGGGCCACAATTATAGGCGGCGATGACGAGACTCCAGTCATCGAAAATCTTATAAAGGTCGCTCAGATAGTGGGCGGCAGCATAAGAGGCTTTCACTGGGTCGCGACGCTCGTCAATGAGCGAGTTAACCTCCAGTCCGTAGCGTTTGCCTGTGCCTATCATGAACTGCCAGAGGCCTGTGGCTCCTACGCGCGAGACTGCTGTAGGGTTAAGGGCAGACTCGATGACAGGAAGGTATTTGAGCTCGAGGGGAAGGTTGTACGCTTCTAAGGCTTCCTCGAAGATGGGCATATAGAAATTGCTTGCTCCCAACATATAGCTTACTGAGCGGCGCAACTTGCCGCTGTAGCGGTCGATGAACTTCTGTACCACATCGTTGTAAGGCATCTCGATGATGGTAGGTAGGCGCTTGAGTCGATCTATGTAAACCTCTTTGTCGAAGACTGGGTTGACATCGCGATAGTTGCAAGATGTATCTTGCATCATATAGGCCTTGGCATTATAGAGATGAAGCAGACTGTCGAGGTTGTCCTCCATTCCAACGGGAACTTCTATCTCTTCCTCGTTTCCTTGTTTGTCGGTGACTGTGATTACATCTTCTTTCTTCTCTTCTGTGTCGTCTGTCTGCGCCAGCGTCTGTGCAGGCAAACTAAGTAACATTGCAACTGTTAGTAATAGTATTTTCTTCATTTATATTATTCTTTCTATTCTATTCCATATAGTTTTTATAGGATTCTTCACGACTTTTTATCCCTTCATTTCATGCTATCATCCTAAAACGTGAGCGAGCACTGTATGCCTAAAGTGCTGGATCGGAAGGGATTGCGACTCTGTGGGTGGCAGTTCATGAAGGCTGGATCTACCCGGAGAGTGAGGTCGTCGGAAATGTCGAACTCGGAGAGCGAGGCATCCACGTAGGCATCGATGATGGAAAAAGCGTAAACGCCAATCATGACAAACACGCCCATATCGCGCCACCGGCGGTAACGGTCTTTTCGCTTGCGAAAGATTTCCTTGTATCGGTCCATGTTGCTGGCATCAATGGTGGCTCCTAAGTGCAGGAACTGGTTGTAGCTGTCGGTTGTGGGGTCATCGTCCATGATGTCCATATAGGCTTGTGAATAGTCGTGATACATCTGGTTGTTCCACGTGATGGCATAGGCACAGCCCACGAAACCACCATATATGATGGGTAGTTTCCAGTATTTGCGATTGTATATCTGTCCTGCTCCTGGCAGAACAATGGCAAGCCACATGGCACGCTTGATGTCCGGTCGCCAAGTAGACCAGTCGCGCTTGTTCTTTTTATTGGATAACTTGAGTATGTTGTTGAACTTGAGACTGTCTTGGGCGGAAAAAGTCGTGTCGGCTGGTGCCACTACGACTGGCAACTCTTTGTCTGCAGATGAGTTCTTGGACTGGGGGACTACAGTAGACTCCCCAATTGTAGCAGACTGTCTGGTCGTGGTCGTCTTTTGAGCCTGAACTGCCCATGGTAAACATGCCAATAAGACAGACATACAAATATGTGATATTCTCAATTTCACCTAATTAATTTTGCTTTAATTGGTCGAAAACGTTCATGATGTGCTCTAATTCCTCCTCGTTGGCAAAGGGGATGCTGATTTTTCCCTTGCCCTTGGGGGAGCAGGTAAGCTGAACCTTGGTGTTGAGGAATTGCGAGAGGCGGTTTTTCAACAGGGTGAATTCTTCGGGCAACTCGGCTTTCCCCTTGATTACCTTTTTGGCAGTTTCGTTGTCCTCGCTGTCCTTTATTTGCTGTACCATTTCTTCTACCTTACGCACGGAGTAGCCGTTCTTCTGAATTTCGTGGAACAGCTTTATCTGGAGTGAAGGACTGTCGAGCGCCAAAAGGGCACGGCAGTGCCCCATGTCGATTTCTTTCTTCTGGAGTGCCATCTGCACCTGGGCCGGCAACTTAAGCAGGCGTAGATAATTGGCCACTGCGGCACGGCTCTTTCCCACGCGCTCGGCTATCTTCTCCTGGGTCATCTCGTTGTTCTCCATCAAGTGCTCGTATGCCAGTGCTATTTCTATGGCGTTGAGGTCTTGTCGCTGAATGTTCTCTACAAGAGCCATCTCCATCACGCTCTCATCGCTGATGGTGCGGATGTAGGCTGGTATGGCTCTCAGCCCAACCAACTGGGAGGCGCGCCAACGACGCTCTCCCGCGATAATCTGGAAGCGGTTCTCGGCCACTTGCCGCAAGGTGATGGGTTGGATGATACCTATGGTCTTGATACTTTCTGCCAACTCTTGAAGTGCTTCGCCATCGAACTCGCGGCGAGGCTGGTTGGGATTGGCTTCTATTTGGTCGAGAGGAATCTCGTTGATGGTACTGCTGCCCTGGGTGCGCACTCCTTCGGTGGAGATAAGTGCGTCGAGACCTCGTCCGAGGGCATTGCTTTTAGTTCCGTTGTTGTATTTCTTGTGTACTGCCATTTTTCCTATTTCTTAGTAAAGGAGTGGAGAGAATCTGCTGCTTGGGTTATTGGGAAAAATCCCATTCTTGAGTTAGCGAGGATGTTCTTACTCTTTTTACTTTATGCGTTTTACTTTCCTTTATGCGTTTTTGTTGATGATTTCTTTTGCCAGCGCCAAATGGTTCTTGGCACCATTCGATTCGGTGTCATAGAGGATGACGGGAAGACCATGGCTTTGGCTCTCGCTCAGCTTTACGTTGCGTTGGATGACAGTCTTGAACACCAACTCCTGGAAGTGTCGCTTCACCTCATCATAAATCTGGTTGGCCAGGCGAAGACGGCTGTCGTACATGGTGAGCAGGAAGCCCTCAATCTCAAGTTTTGTGTTGAGCTTGCTCTTTATAATCTTGATGGTGTTGAGCAGTTTGCTGATGCCTTCCAGGGCAAAGTACTCGCATTGAACGGGGATGATGACGCTGTCGGCGGCTGTTAATGAGTTGACCGTGATAAGTCCCAAAGAAGGCGAACAGTCGATAAGGATGAAGTCGTATTCGTCGCGGATAGGGGCGAGCAGGTTCTTGATGACCCTTTCGCGGTTTTGGAGGTTGAGCATCTCTATCTCTGCGCCAACAAGGTCGATGTGGCTGGGGATAATGTCGAGCCCATCGATATCGGTAGTATAGATGGCGTCACGAACATCGGCATGGTCAATAATGCACTCGTACAGAGAGCAGTCTACCTCCTTGATGTCTACTCCTAAGCCACTGGAAGCGTTGGCCTGTGGGTCGGCGTCTACGACGAGGACCGACTTTTCCAATGTGGCCAATGATGCAGCCAAATTGATGGTGGTTGTCGTTTTGCCGACACCACCTTTTTGGTTGGCCAATGCGATTATTTTTCCCATATTCTTAATTTTCTATATTAAAAAACATCACAAAATTTCTGCAAAGATACATATTTTATGCGAGAAAGACGTTTCTTTAAAGGTTTTTTCGTACTTTTGCACCAAAAAGAGTGATATTTTTATGGAAAATAAGAAACCTTTAATATTAATATCCAACGATGACGGCTATCATGCCAATGGCATCAAGACGCTTGTTGGATTTCTGAAAGATTGGTGCGATGTGCTCGTTGTGGCTCCTGAGAGTGGACGGTCGGGCTATGGATGTGCTTTCTCGGTAACGTCGCCGTTGCTGTTGAAACGCAGGTATAATATGGGCGATGATGTGGAGGTGTGGTCGTGCTCGGGAACTCCTGTCGACTGTGTGAAGATCGCTCTTGACCAATTGCTGGCTTCTCGTGTCCCCGACTTGATACTCAGTGGCATCAATCACGGCGACAACTCGAGTGTGAACAATCATTATTCGGGCACGATGGGTGTGGCTAAGGAAGGTTGCATGAAGTACATTCCGTCGGTTGCGTTCAGTAGTTGCAACTATGACGTGAAGGCCGATTTGTCGCCTTTGCGTGCTGGGGTGGTGAGCATCGTGAGGAGAGTGCTTGAGGAAGGACTTCCCAAAGGAACCTGCCTCAATGTCAATTTCCCCGTCAATCCCCCTTTCAAAGGCTTCAAGGTTTGCCGTATGACATGGGGCTCGTGGATCAACGAGGTGGTAAAGGAACGTCATCCTCGGGGCTACGATTATTACTGGATGGTGGGCGAATATCGCAATGATGAGCCCGAAGCCGTCGATACGGACCAATGGGCGCTCGCCCATGGATACATAGCCATTACTCCCACTAAGATTGACGTAACAGACTATGAGTGGCTGAAGAGTAATTCGTTCATCAATGCGCAAACTTCAGAACTTGACGGTTAACACGGAACATTTGATAAAAGGATGAAATATTATCTGATAGCAGGAGAGGCGAGTGGTGATTTGCATGCCAGCAGGCTGATGCGCTCGTTGAAAAAATATGACGAATTGGCAGAATTTAGGTTCTTCGGCGGCGACTTGATGGCTGCCGTGGGAGGAACTCGTGTCAAGCATTATAGGGAGATGGCTTATATGGGCTTTGTGCCAGTTTTACTGCACTTGAGAACCATCTTCTCGAATATGAGAAAATGCAAGGAGGATATCGTGGCTTGGAACCCCGATGCTGTAATCTTAGTTGATTACCCTGGCTTTAATCTCAATATAGCCAAGTTCTTGAAAAAGAACACATTGATACCTGTCTACTATTATATATCTCCAAAGATATGGGCATGGAAGGAATGGCGTATCAGGAGCATCAAACGAGATGTGAGCGAGATGTTCTCAATACTGCCTTTCGAAGTGTCTTTCTATGAGCAAAAGCATAAGTACCCCATTCATTATGTTGGCAACCCTACAGTCCAGGAAGTGGCAGAGTTCAGGGCAGAATATCATCAGACGTACGAGGAGTTTTGTCAAGACAACAATCTTGACAATCGTAAACCGATTATTGCTCTTTTAGCTGGTAGCCGACTGCAGGAAATCAAGGATAATCTTCCTGCCATGATAGAGGTGGCTGAACGTTTTGAAGATTACCAAATGGTGTTGGCTGGTGCTCCGTCGATAGAGGATGAGTATTACGAGAATTTTCTGGAAGGAACATCTGTCAAGGTGGTGAAAAATAAGACTTATCAACTCTTGTCTCACGCCAAAGCGGCTCTTGTAACCAGTGGGACTGCCACACTTGAAACCGCTTTGTTCAATGTTCCTCAAGTGGTGTGTTACGAAACGCCTTTGCCAAAACTTATCCGCTTTGCTTTCAATCACGTGCTGAAGGTTGACTATATTTCGCTTGTCAATTTAGTGGCCCATAAGAAGGTGGTTTCGGAGATGTTTGCTGATAAGTTTACGATAGACGGAATCGCCAATGAATTGTATTGTATTTTACCCGGACAGCCTGCCCGTGAGAAGATGATAGCAGAATATCAGGACGTGCGGAGAGAGTTGGGTAGTAAGGTGGCACCCGATGAGGCTGCTTCTATCATGGTTAACTTGCTGAGAAAGCATTGCGCCGAACTGGTACGTCTGGCAAAAGAACGTGCCGAGGCTGCTGCCAAGGCTGCCGCCGAAGCTGCAGAGCAGGCTCGTATCAAGGCAGAACAGGAAGCTGCCATCGCCCGACAGAAAGCCGAAGAGGCTGAGCGAGTGAGCCGGCAGGACATCAATGAGTCATAGAATAGTGTTGTTGGTATAGAAAACACTTTCTCAAGGAACGGTCTGTTGTCTTTGAGAACGTAATTGCTCTGCACCCCTATAAGTCATGAGTAAATACCTTTATACTATCTGTATTGTTTTCGGTTAGGTTATGTGGTCAACAAAAATCGTTAAACCACAATAACTGGGTCAACCTGTATTAACAATAATACTGAAAGTGGTTAACTAAAATCGTTAAACCACAATGAATTTGTTCTTCTCTTGTGGATAAATCTATGTTCTAAACTTTCGGACACAAGTTCTAAACTTTCGGACACAAGTTCTAAACTTTCGTATATAAGTTCTAAACTTTTAGAACATAGATTTTTATAGGTTAAAGAAAACATTTATATCGTGAGTTTAGTCATATTCATAGTTGACGACTTATGCAGAGTAGTTACTTGAGGAACTGGGGATAGTAAACTTCTTAAAAAAACAAAAGTATCTTTGTTGGCATGTACAAGTGTCTTTGAAAAAAAGACAGTAGTACTTATTTGCCAAAATAAGTACTACTGCAATGAAAAAATACTACCAAAAGTAAATGCTGTCGCGATGGTAAAGTAAATACTACTTCGCTGAGAGGGTGTGCTACTTGTTGTATTTTCTCAGCGCTTCTCTTACCATCTTGCCCCAAGGCTTGATGAGGTCTGGTGTCCAGTTGCCTGTAGCTTTGGCACGAGGCAGGAGCATGGAGCAGGTTTCATCCTTGTCTGAAACTGACCAGTTGACCCAGCTTACCTTGTTCGTTTCCATCACATCGAGCCATTTCTGATACTCTTCGGGAGCCAGTGGGCCGTTGCCCGAAGCTTCCATTCCGGCACATTCTGATACAAATACAGGTAACCCGTCTTTTACGGCAGCTTCCAACTTGTTGCGAAGATAATCTGTATGAGTGGCAGCATAGAAATGTAGTGTGTACATTACGTTGTTTACATTCTCTATAGGGCTTTTAGCCACGAGGTCAATGTCTTGGTCCCAATGTGGGCAGCCCATGAGGATAATGTTGTCTGGGTCGTATTTGCGTATTTCGTCGATGATAGTCTTTGCATAGATTTTCAAACTTTCCCAGGAATCATCCACAGGTTCGTTGTACAATTCGTAGAGCACATTGGGATACTTACCATACTTCTTTGCCATTTTGCCAAAGAAAGCTTTGGCTTCTTGGGTGTGCATTTTGTGAGCATGCCAGTCGATGATGACATATGCTCCATATTTGATGGCAGCATCGACCACTGTGGTTATACATTCTTCTGCAAACTGTGGATTCTCTAAATAGTTGTCTTCTATTTGAATGCCCATGGCAGCACGGATGATGTTGGCGTGCCAGTCGTTGATGAGCCATTTCACGGCTTGCTTGTTGTAGAAGCGTGGCCAGATGTTGTGCCAACCTAAGCTTACGCCTCTTAGCACTATGGGTTGCCCGTTTTGGTCGCATAGTTGAGCATCTTTTACTTGTAGTTGTCCAAATTGTTTTACGGGGGTTGCGGCCTGTGCCTGCATGATGCAGAGCATGGCAACGAGTAAGGTCAAAAGCTTTTTCATGTCTCTTAGTAAGTTTATGAAGTTGATATATAAGAATTCTAAGGAGATTTTTCTTCTTGTGTTTGCTGACGATTGTTTAGGGAGAGGATACGTTTCGCAATTTTTCAAATGTATAGAGTCCTGCGAACGTTTGTTGTTGAGGGTGGCTCATGAGTCAAGGGGGAACTCATGAGCTTTTAGCTTTTTTACACGAACAACTGCAGCGTATAGAGGTAGATGACAGCTGCAGGAATGGCCATTAGTGAAGAGTCGAAACGGTCGAGCATGCCACCATGTCCAGGTAATAGCGTGCCGCTGTCCTTTACTCCCAACGTGCGTTTGAAGAGACTTTCTACCAGGTCGCCCCATGTTCCGAAAAATACGACGACCAGACCTAAACCGATCCATCCAGCAATGCTGAGTCGGTGAGCCTCACCATCATTGGCCCAATAACCTATAATGGTGGCAGCGATCAGTACGAATATTCCTCCCCCGATGCTTCCTTCCCAGCTTTTTGCTGGGCTGATGCGTGGAAAGAGTTTATGCTTGCCGAAGAGCGAACCGCTGCAGTAGGCTCCAGTGTCGTTTGCCCAAAGGAAGATGAAAACGCTCAGTGGCAACAGCAAGTCGTAGTGTATCTGTCCATCGAAGGAAGAGTATTCGAAAGCCAGAACGTTAATCATGGATAGGGGTAGGGCGATGTACATCTGCGAGAGCATGGCGTAGGCCCAGTCGTTGATAGCATCTTTGTTGCCCGTATACAACTCGCTGATAAACAGGTAGACGATGGTGAGTAAATAGGGCACGAAGACGATGAAATTGCCAACAAAGCCTGTTCGCAACCCTGCCACAGCAAGGAAAAAATATACTCCGGCAACGGTGCAGATGAGCTGGTTGACAGTCACGTCTTCTTTCTCGTTGTTCACCAGTCCGCAGTATTCCCAAATGCTGAGTCCTGTGATGATTGTAAAGAGAAAAATCATGGCTCTTGGGTTGAGAAAGCAAGACACCATGCATACCACGAACAAGATGCCCGTGATGGATCTCACGATTAGATTCTTTTGTTTGCTGGTCATTGTGAATCCTTATTTTTATTATTGTTTGTTTCTTCAGAATTCTTGTTGTCCTGCGGCGCATCGGCATCATTGCTTTCTGCGTTTTTGGGTGAATTGTCTTCCTGCTGTGCTTGCTCGTGGGCCTTGATGGCAGCTTGCACCTCTGGCAGTTCTTTCAGTTTGTCGTCTATCTTGGGCTGTTCATCCTCCATGATTTCCTGCGAACGGCTTATCCATGGACGCTTACCGAAAATCTTCTCCACGTCTTCTGCCATGATCACCTCTTTCTGGATGAGGAGCTTGGCAAGCGCATTGTGGCCTTCCTTGTGTTCCATGAGGATTTTCTTGGCGCGTGCGTACTGTTCGTTTACCATCTTGAGCACCTCTTCGTCTATCATGCGGGCTGTGGTCTCAGAGTATGGGCGCTGGAAGGAATATTCCTGGTTGTTGTAGTAGCATATATTCGGCAGTCGGTCGCTCATACCTAAGTAGGCTATCATGCCATAAGCACTCTTGGTCGCTCTTTCCAAGTCGTTCATGGCTCCCGATGATATATGCCCGGTGAAGAGTTCTTCTGCGGCACGTCCGCCCATGAGCGAACACATTTCGTCGAGCATCTGCTCCTTGGTGGTAATCTGCCGTTCTTCTGGCAGGTACCAGGCGGCTCCGAGAGCCTGTCCTCGTGGCACGATGGTTACCTTGATAAGTGGATTGGCGTACTGGCAAAACCATGAGATGGTGGCATGGCCCGCCTCATGGAGTGCGATGCTTCGTTTCTCTTCGGCTGTCATGACTTTTGTCTTTTTCTCCAGTCCGCCCACGATACGGTCTACTGCGTCGAGGAAGTCTTGCTTGCTAACGCTCTTCTTGTCGTGGCGTGCCGCTATGAGGGCTGCCTCGTTGCACACATTTGCAATGTCGGCCCCCGAGAATCCTGGTGTCTGTCGTGCCAACAGGTCGACATCTACACTCTTGTCTACTTTTATAGGTTTAAGGTGAACCAGGAAGATGGCTTTTCGCTCATTCAAGTCGGGCAGGTCGACATGTATCTCACGGTCGAATCGTCCTGCACGTAGCAAGGCACTGTCGAGCATGTCCACGCGGTTCGTGGCAGCCAGGATGATGACTCCGCTGTTTGTTCCAAATCCATCCATCTCTGTAAGCAGAGCGTTGAGCGTGTTCTCTCGCTCGTCATTGCCTCCCATGGATGGATTTTTGCTACGGGCGCGTCCCACAGCATCAATCTCATCGATGAAGATGATACAGGGTGCCTTCTCCTTAGCTTGGCGGAAGAGATCGCGTACCCGTGATGCGCCTACACCGACAAACATCTCTACGAAGTCGGAGCCGCTCATGGAGAAGAAAGGTACGCCAGCTTCTCCTGCCACAGCTTTGGCGAGGAGGGTCTTACCTGTTCCCGGAGGTCCTACGAGGAGCGCTCCCTTTGGAATCTTGCCACCTAAGTCTGTATACTTGCTGGGGTTCTTCAGAAAGTCTACGATTTCCTGTACTTCCTGTTTGGCTCCTTCTTGTCCTGCTACGTCTTTGAAAGTGATGCCTATGGCATTTCCCTTTTCATACATACGTGCTTTGCTCTTGCCTACATTGAAGATGCCTCCGCCGGAGCCACCCATGCCGCCCATGCGTCCCGACATCCACCATATGAATACGAAGAAGAGAACCAGTGGAAAGATGTTCCATAGTATTTGGAGAAAACCATCCGAAGACTCGTTCTTATAACTAAACGAATTGATTTTCTTGGCTTGCACCATCGCGTTGGCAAACTTGTCCACCTCGTCGACCGATCCAAACTGTACCTCTACATAAGGGTTTGTTCCTAAGTTCTTTGCGGAGGTCTTGTACACCTCGCGGGAGTATTTTGGGTTGATATACAGTTTCAGTGTGTTCTCTGTCTTATTGGCCACTACGCTCAGCACATAGCCTTTTTCCACATATTGCTTAAACTGTGTGTAGGTGGCTTCTTGTGTGGCGCTTCCTCCTAAAGAGTTTGTGCCTCCGCTTAGGTAGGCTGCCATCAGTCCGACGAGAATAAGTATGTATAGCCAGTTCATGTTGAACTTAGGCATTTTGGGTGGCTGAGGTCCACCGAGATTGTTCTTGTTGTTGCCTTGTTCCATATTGAATGTTTCCTTTCCTTTTTTTACTTTTGTTTCTTGCTTTCTAAGATGTATCTAATGTACGCGCGATTGTTGTTACATCACATCGGGAATGGTTGTCAGCTTGGCATCTTCCCACAGGTGTTCCAAGTCGTAGAATTGTCTTGCTTCAGGTAGGAAAATATGCACGAGTACATCCACGAAGTCGATAGCTACCCATTGGTCGTTTCCCAATCCTGCTACATTAACAGGTTTTTCGCCCAATTCCTTTCTGCAGAAGTCGCCCACAGATTCGGCAATTGCTTCCACCTGGGTGGGGGAACCGCCTTGACAGATGATAAAGTACTTGGCTATGGTGCCGTCTATTTCGCTTAGGTCGGCAATGACAATATTGCTGCCTTTTTTCTCTTGTATTCCTTCTTTAATTGTTTCTACTAATTGTTTTGTAGTATTCATTGGGTTGTACGTTGTATTATTCGACTACAAAGATAGTGCAAAAAAATGAGTATGTGTTACTTTCCTCCAACTTTTCTGTTTTTTTAAGGTTGGTACAGCCTAAAAACACGTATTTTCTGTTGAAAAAGACATGAAAATAAAAAAAATAAAGTTTTTTGGTAAAAAAGTAGAGAAAAAATTTGTGGGTTCAGAAAAAAGTGTTACCTTTGCACTCGCAATATCGGAAAGGATATTGCAAAAATAAAAAATGGGATATGGTGTAATGGTAACACTACAGATTCTGGTCCTGTCATTCCTGGTTCGAATCCGGGTATCCCAACCACGAGCACTTTTCTTTTCGAAAGGTGCTTTTTTTTTGTTTGTGTGCTCAAGATGAACTACCCATGATTGGGGGGACTTGTCAGATTTCTAAAAAATGTCATTTCCTTAGATTTTCGCGATACTTCAGGGGTGAAGTATGTAGATGTTCCCTGACATATTTGCCAAAGAAAGAGGTGTTTGAGAAACCGAGAATGCCCGAAATTTCCTTTATCGACTTGTTCGTAGAACGCAAATAATACGTAATGTCGGATAGGGTGTATTCGGTAATCCAGTCGATGGCGGTCTTGCCGGAATGGCGTTTGCACAATATGGAGAGATATTTTGGGGTGATGCCCAACTGCTGGGCGAAATGTTCTACAGGCTGATGCTTGATTTCGCTCTGCTGCAACAATTCGAGAAAATTGTCGAAAAGATTGCTTGTCGCAGAAGACGCATTTTCCGCATCCTTTTTGATAGTTGAAGAGAAGCTGTTGCATAGTGCCAGCAAAGCACTCTTGAGTAGGGTCTCGACGATTTCTCGGCGGTAGGGATTCCACGATGTAAGCTGTGTGTAGTCGGCGTTGAGACAGAGGCGCACCAAGTCGGTAAATTTATCATAGAAGAGCATTTCTTCCTCTGTCATCTTCACCACCAACACCTTGTCAACGTACATGGCACGGTTCCAAATTCTGATATGTGAGCGCAGGATGTTCTGCAAGCCTAAGTTGGAAACGCACATGGCCGTGCAGTCAAAATCTGGCGACACATCCATGATGTCGAGCGTGTTGTTGGGCGGACACACGAAAATGTCATTTTTTTCTATCTCGATCTCCTTGCCATTGATGTTGAGCCTCAGACAGCCAGCTTGACAGGAGGCTATCATGTTCATCTGCAATCTTACGGGATCGGGATTGGACAGCACCTTGATGTTGTCGAATATAAGAATGTTCTCATCGAGATAGCGAGTGCTGAGTTCTGCACTCTGTGCGAACTCTCCCTCCTCGAAGCGTTGCTTGAAATTCTTTAGCTCATTGTTTGGCATCTTTTTATATTGTTCTTTTTCTACTTTTTCCTAAAAAGGCTCTCTGTACTTGTTCTCGTCCTTGTCTTCGAGCATGGAAAGATAGCTCTGGTAACGGCTGTTGGCTATGTGATGGTTTTCCACGGCACGGATAACGGCGCATCCAGGTTCGTGGGTGTGGGTGCAGTTTGAAAAACGGCAACCATCCGAGAACTGGAAAATTTCCTTGAAATAGCTCGTCAATTCTTTCTTCTCTATGTCAAAGGTCCCGAAGCCCTTGATGCCAGGAGTATCAATGAGGTAACCTCCAGCCTCCAGCGCAATCATCTCGCTGAAGGTGGTGGTATGCATGCCTGAGTTATGTGCATCACTGATTTCTGCTGTACGCTGGTTGGCCTCTGGCACCAACAAGTTGATAAGCGTAGACTTTCCAACTCCACTGTTGCCGCTGAGCAGTGATATCTTGTCCTTGATATGGGGCATCAATAGGTCTATTCCCTCACCTGTGGCAGCAGACAGCTCGACACATTGGTAGCCTATGTTTTCGTAAAGTTTTCGCATCATCTGCTCATAGTGTAGTTCTTCTTCGGAGAGAATGTCATGCTTGTTGAACACCAAGATGACAGGCACACGGTAAGCCTCTGCTCCAGCTAAGAATCGGTCAATAAAGGTAGTGGAGGTCTGTGGATAATTGACCGTCACCACCAATAGTGCCTGGTCTACATTGGCAGCCAATATATGGCTTTGCTTGCTCAGGTTGGGCGACTTTCGAATGATGTAATTGCGCCGGTCTTCTATGGCGGAGATAAAGGCAGTCCCTTCCTGATTGGTGATAAGCTGCACGTGGTCGCCTACGGCCACAGGGTTGGTACTGCGTATTCCTTTCAGTCGGAAATTGCCCTTTATCTTGCTTTCGATAAGCTGGCCATCATCGGTCTTGACGGTGTACCAGCTTCCTGTGTTTTTGATGACAAGTCCTTTCATCTTCCGATTTTAGACGGTCATGATTTCCTTCTCCTTATCGGCCATGAGAGCATCCAACTGCTTGATGTACTTGTCGTGCAACTTTTGCAAGTCGTTTTCGGCATCCTTCTCAAGGTCTTCTGACAATCCGTCCTTGATAGCCTTCTTCAACTTTTCCTTGGTCTCCTGACGCACGTTGCGCACCTCGACCTTAGCCCTCTCTGCAATCTTGTTGCACTGTTTTACAAGTTCTTTACGGCGTTCGCCAGTGGGCTGCGGGATGCCCAAGCGCACTATCTCGCCATTGTTCTCGGGTGTAATGCCTACTTCGCTGTCCATAATGGCCTTCTCTATATCCTTGATGGCTTTCTTGTCCCACGGACGGATAGCGATGGTGCGAGCATCGGGAGTTGTGATATTTGCCACTTGGTTAAGAGGCACCATGCTGCCATAGCTATTCACTCTCACGCCATCGAGGATGGCTACGTTGGCACGACCAGCGCGAATGTGGGAGAGTTCTTCTGCCAGATACATCGCTGCCATCTCCATGCGCTCGCCTGCTTTACTCAAAGTTTCTTTTACGTCTATCATATTTTTATTTTTGCTTTTTTGTTAATGAAATCTTTTGTCACATGTTCTTGCGTTCAAGCCACAAATTTAGGCATATTTTGTGTAACCGCCAAACTTTTTATGGCTATTTATGCGGAAAGCCAGCTTTTATTCGTCTTTTTCAGCTTGTAATCTTTCAAGTTCTGCTCCCACATAATTGGTGAGTGCTACAAACTCTTGCACCGAGAGCTGTTCTGGACGACGTGTCATAACATCGGCTGTATAGAATTCTCCACGGGGCGTTTGTCCCGGGAACATTTGTTTTAGGCTTACTCTTAGCATTTTGCGGCGTTGGTTGAAGACGGTTTTTACCAAACGCTTGAAGAGTCGTTCGTCGCAGCCCAGTTCGGTCACCTTGTTGCGTGTCATGCGAATCACGGCACTCTTTACCTTGGGTGGAGGATTAAATACGTTTTCGTCTACAGTGAAGAGGTATTCTACGCTGTACCATGCCTGTATGAGGACACTTAAGATTCCGTAGGCCTTGCTGCCTGGCTCTGAGGCGATGCGCATGGCCACCTCGCGTTGAATCATTCCCGTGCAACAGGGGATGAGATCCTTGTAGTCGAGCATCTTGAAGAATATCTGCGAAGAAATGTCGTAGGGGTAGTTTCCTGTAAGCACAAACTGCTTTCCATCGAAGAGGCGTGTGAGGTCCATACGCAGAAAGTCCTCGCCTATGATATTGTCCTTGAGGCGTGGAAAGTTTTCGTGAAGATAAGCCACCGACTCGGAGTCTATTTCTACTGCCTTTACAGGTCGTGGCTTCTCTATAAGATACTGTGTGAGTACACCCATACCCGGACCTATCTCGAGCACAGGCAGATCGGGACAAGCGTCTACTGTATCGGCTATTCGCTTGGCAATACCGAGGTCAGTAAGGAAATGCTGACCTAAGTTTTTCTTTGGCTTTACTGCTTTCATGTTTTAATTTTCTGCAAAGATAACATATTTTCCCGAGAAGGCAAGTAGTATTGGTATAAAACAGCACAAAATTATTAACTTTTCACTAAACAAAGTGAAAAAGAAAACCATGGTTATGCAGAATGGCGAGGAGTAGGGAAGAATTCGGCGCAACCGACAAACCCTGTGGGGAGGCTGTGCCAAAATATGTGATTTTATTTGGTGATGTCACCGAATAGTCTTATCTTTGCAATCACAATAATA
>ERZ808240.2202-NODE-2202-length-22046-cov-4.554727_pt1 | contig 22046 bp, 17 predicted proteins | sample MGYA00521084_ERZ808240 | MGnify/ENA primary metagenome ERZ808240 (study PRJEB31516, sample SAMN03275571) | gut metagenome | biome: mammalia-associated habitat; material: feces | host: Papio cynocephalus | place: Kenya | collected 2012-08-06 ...
GTCGGAAGGCATGGGCCAGCCCTTGGGCTTCGCAAGGCTCTTCGACTTCAACTTCGGATCGGGCATGGAATCGAAGCCGAGCTTTTGCGCGATGGGGAACGGGTCCACCGGATCGGGCCCGACCACCAGCATCGCATCGCCGAATTGCGCCACCGCCTCGGCCAGCTTGTCGGCCGCAGTCTTGCGTTTTTTCGCAGGCTTGTCGACCCCGCGCTTCTCTTGCTTGGGCGCGGGCTTCGCGGCGGGCCGTTCAGCCGGCGCAGGCTTATTCTTGCCAATTCCCTCGGGCATTGCGCGATTCGCGAAAGGATTCGCCTTCGCAGATTGCGCCGACTGAGCCTCGATGCTTGCCTCGGCCTGATCGACATGATGCTCGCCGAACGAGGGCATGGCCCTGTTCGCAAACGGGTTGCTTGCCGCAGATTGCGGCGCTGGCTGCTGGGGCGCGCTTTCCTGATGCGACGGCGCCCCGGCCATCATGCTCGCATCAGGATCGGAAAAAGGGGGCTGCTCCTCTTCCGGCATATATGCCGCTATATCGGCATCGGTATAGGGCACCACATCGTCTTCCCAAGGCGGTGCCTGATTGCCTGCCGGCGTTTGCTGCGGCGCGGGAACCGGAGCTTGGCGCTGGAAGCGCGGCGCCGGCTGACCGGCTGGCGCAGATTGGGGCACAGACGCGGACGCAGCAGCGGAATTGCCCTGGGTTATGCGGAACGGGACCACGCCGCCGAAGGCCGCAGCCAATGCGACCTCGAGCGCAGCCGTAATATCGGGCTTCTGCGCAGCCGAGAACGCGAAGGAGTTCTCGGGCGAGAACTCGATGGCGATGCCTGACGCGTCAGGCTCGGCCACTACGCGCGCCGAAAGCAGCAGCGCGCCATAGGCCGCACGCTGGCGTTTAAGGTCGGCAAGCACCGTTTGCCAGCCGCGCTGCAGCGCCGCGGGGTTAGAAATTTTTGCTTTCACTTCATCGCTCGCCGCGGCCGATGCCGCCGCAGGCTTGGGCGATGCTTGCGCGGGAGCTGCAGCGGAATGCGTCGGAGCGACGGAAGCCGCAGGCGCCACCGAGGATGCGCCCGAACGCTGGGCGCGGCGTTGCTCGAGCTGAGCGCGGAATTCGGCCGCCTTGTCGACGGGGGCCGCTTGGCGTGCGGCAGGAGCAGGCTGCGCCGGGCGCGGCTCGGGTCGGCGGAACTGTTGCTGGGGCTGCGCCGGACGCGCAGCCGCCTGAGCCGCCGACGCGGCGGGACGAGCCGGCGTTTGGGCAGCGGCCCGGTAACCAGCATTTGCCGAGGCGGGAACAGCAGCGGGCGCAGCACTCGCCGATGCGGCCGATGCCGCAGACGCAGGCGCCGCAACAGCACCCTGCGCCAGGGCGCGTTCGAGCACCTCGACGCGCGCGGCCAGGGACTCTAGCGTTAAGTCGCTTTGAGGGCGCACCATGCGCGTAAGCCCTATCTCGAACGACAGGCGCGGGTTGGTGGACGTGCGCAATTCCGTATTCAAATCGCCCAGCACGCGCAAGATATACGCCAGGCGGTCGACGCCGAACAAGCGCGCCTCGCCCGCCATGCGCGGCAGAGCATTTTGCGGAGCATTCACGGCAACCGCGCCGTCCGTCAGCGACAACACGTACAAATCGCGGATATACGATGCCAAATCGCGCACGAATCGCGCCAGGTCGGCGCCAGTTTCGACATATTCGGAAACCCAGGTGAAGCATGCCGCGGCGTCGCGCTGCGCGATGTGGCGCACGATGTCGCTCATGTCGTCCACGTCAAGCGAGCCCAGCACGTCGTTGGCCACTTCAACCGTCACGTTGCCGTCGCCGAACGCGATGAGCTGCTCCAAAATGGTAAGCGCGTCGCGCATTCCGCCCTGCGCGCGATGGGCCACCAAATCGAGCGCGTCGCCCTCGAACTGCACGTTTTCGGCCGTGCACACCGCGCCCAAGCGCGAAATGATCTCTTCGTTGCTCAAACGATGGAAGTCGAAGCGCTGGCAGCGCGACTGAATGGTTTCGGGCACCTTTTGCGGATCGGTGGTGCACATGATGAACACCACATGGCTCGGGGGCTCTTCGAGCGTCTTCAGCAGCGCGTTGAACGCCGCGATGGAGAGCATATGAACCTCGTCGATGATGTAGACCTTGTAGCGGCCGCGCGTCGGGGCGTACTGCACGCGCCCGATGATTTCCTCGCGCACGTTGTCGACGCCGGTTCGGCTTGCGGCATCCAGCTCGTACACATCGGGATGGTTGCCCTCGGCGATGGCTTGGCACTGCTCGCACGTGCCATCGGGCGCGGGCGTGGGGCCCTTTTCGCACAGAAGAGCCTTCGCCAGCAGGCGCGCCGTGGTGGTTTTACCAGTGCCGCGAGGACCGCAGAACATATAAGCATGACCAACTTTGTCCTGCTCGATGGCATTTTTCAGCGTGCGCTCGATATGGGTTTGGCCCACCACGTCTTCAAACGTTTGCGGGCGGTATTTGCGGTATAAGGCTTCCGACATCGCGTGAGTCCTTCGCATTCGTGTGGGCGCGCAAGGCGCCGTTGCATTCTGCCCCATTATAGAAGAAGCGCCCGGGGTTGCCGGGCGCTTGCGAAAGAGTTCGCCGTATTGGCAGAAGCGTGTTGATTAGATTTTCTTCGAGATGGTGCTGCCGCAGGTATAGGCCGCATCGTCGGCCTGCACCGAAGCGTTGTAGCACAGCGTCCAATCCTGATTGTACGCATCGCCGCCGGCATAAACGCCAACCACCATCTGCTTGCCGTTGGAAGCCGTGCCGACGAGCGTCGCCGTCACGCGATGCTTGCCCTCTTCGGTGGGCGCGGAATACAGCGTGCCCTTCACCGTGGCGTCAAGCGTGACATCGGAATCGTCGGTGACGCTGCGCATCGCCGCCGTTGCGGCATGGTTGGAATGCTTGCCGCGCATCCAGGTGACGTTCGCGGTTACCTCGCTCGTTTTCTCGTCAACGTTGGTGATATCGATTTTGCTCAGGCAACCGCCCGCGTCGGTATCTGCCGAGAATTGGTCGTACGTCGCGACAAGCGGGCCGTAGTCGACTTTCACCGAGTCGTTCGCGCTGGAATCGGGCGCCCATTTCGCGCCGTCGAAGCGGTACACGTACTTCATATCGCCCTGCACGCTTTCGAACCACTCTGGCTCGTAGGCCGCCGAAACGGTGCACGTTTGGTCGTCTTCGTCGAAATCGACGCTCTCGACATTGTTCAGCACGCCCTGCGGATCGTACACGATACCCGAAATGGCCTTCGTGGATTCATTGGACACCTCGAACGAAGGCGTGTATGAATCGCCGTCTTTGGTATACGTCGCCACCACGTCCATGGTGGTGCGGAACGCGCCGTTTTCAAACGTCGCCGTGGCATCGAACACGTTATCGCCGCCATCGACGACGCGAGAGCCGGAAACGTCGAAAGCAGTCAGCGCGTAATCGTCGTTATCGACGTAGGGGCTTTGCACGAAGTCGCCCGCCAGGCCTTCGGCATACCCCTCAAAATCGCTTTGCACTTGCGACTGATCGACTTCGACCTTGCTCATAGTGCAGCCCGAAATTGCCACGGCCGCGCACAGCGCAACAGCGAACGCCGCAAACTTGACCAGGGAAAAGGTTTGTATATTCGTTCGTTTCATCGCTACAGCCCCCATGACGCGACCCATTCGCCTTGGGCGTTCATCCACCCATGCACCGTGTTGCTTGCGGCGCCGCCCGTTGCTTCGGCGCTGCCGTACACCAAGCCGCCTTCCGCGACGAGAGATTGCGTATCGTCGTCGGCGTCGAAGTTATTCATGCGAGGCACGGCCGACCATGTGCCAGAATCGTCGATGATGCCCCAATCGCCGGTCGCAAAATCCTGCGCATAGGCCATGCCACCGGAAAACGGCAGCGCGCCCGAGAAGAGCGGCTGGATTTTCCACTCGCCCGATTTCGCGTCGAGGTAACCCCACAGGCCCGAGACCGAATCCTTGGCGGCGACTAGGCCGTCGCCCGCATGGTTAAGGCCGCCCCACAAATCGACGAACGTCGCCCATTGCGTGGATGTGGCCGTTGGGTCTTTCACCAAGGCTCCCGTCTTGTCCACAAGGCCGTACGCCGTGGTGCCATCGAAGCCGATATAGCCCGCCTCGGCCCACACGTCGCCGCCCTGCAGCTTCACGATGGCGTAGCCGTCGTAGAACGGACCGGCGGCGGAAATCTTCACGCCGTCGCTTTCGTGGCCCGAACTCACGCTGAGCACCTGGTTGCCCTCGCTGTCGATATAGATGGCCTTGCCGTCTTCAATGCCTTTGAAGCCGAGTCCGTCGTGGAAGAAAATAGGGGCTTTGTAGCAGTAGCGATCGGTCTCGGTAGAGCTTTTCGCCGAATCGAGCGCCCATGCGCCATTTTTGTCGATCGCCGCATAGGAGCCGTTGTGCTTGATGCCGTTCTTCTCGTCATCAAGCTTGCCCGCGACGAACGCCACGCCATCGGAAAACGACGTGGCCGCCGTGTATCCGCTGGCAACGAGCTCTCCCTGCGCGTTCACGAAACCCGCGCCCGCATCTTTGGAATACACCAGGCCCAGCCCGTCGCTGAACACGCGCGCCTCTTCATAGGCAGGCTCGATGACCCATGCGCCCGTTTGGTCGATATAACCCCATTTGTCGGTGTCGGGGTCTTGTGCGGGGAACGGGTCGTCGCCCATAATGCCGCCCGGCACATCGGAAACGCTTCCATAATCGGGGAAATAGCTTGTCGACCTGCGGCTTGACGAGTAGGCCGTTTGCAGGTCGGGCGCTTGTCCGGGCATGCTTCCCAACGATTCGAACTGGTACGGAATAACCAGCGATCCCGTAGCGTCAACGAAGCCCCACGTGCTTGTTTGCTTATCGTATACCGCATACAGCTCGTTGGCCTGGCTTTTCGATTGCTGGGCGCCTGCCGTTTGCGATTGCGCGTCGGCGGCATATGCAGGCTGGCCAGACGCAAGTGCCGACGCCGAAAAGCCAGACACGGCAAACACGCACGCAGCAAAAACGCCGACAGCCACAAGGCCGTGCAGGCGCGATGAGCTCTTCGCGAATCCCATTGCGTTTCTCCCTTTCCCTCGTTTCGTTTAATCCGCATTATAAAAATAAAGCGCACGCATGTTACGAGGTTTTAAGCGGGTAAATTATTTAGTGCCCCATCACATTAAAAAAGGCGCGTCTGTTTTGACGCGCCTTGCGGCATGCAAATATGAGCAGATCAATCTGGCGCGCTATTCCGCGTGCTTGGCGGTTTTGGTTTTGTCGCCCTTCTTCTTCGAGCCGAGCGCCGCCTTGATGGCGCCAATAAGCGCGGGGGCAACCGACACGGCAACAATGCCCAGCACGATGATCTCGAAGTGGTCTTGCACGAACGGGATGCCGCCGAAGAAGTAGCCGACTAATACGAACAGCGAAACCCACGAGATGCCGCCGATGGCGTTGAACAGCGTGAATTTGCCGAAGTTCATGTGGCCCGTACCCGCGATGAACGGCGCGAACGTGCGGAAGAACGGCATGAAACGCGTGATGACGATGGTCAGGCCACCGTATTTCGCGAAGAAGTGGTCGAGCTTGGCCATGCGCTCGGGCGTGAGCGCCTTTATTTTGCCGGAATCGATGATGCGCTTGCCGAAGAATCGAGCGATCCAGTAGTTCGACGTATTGCCCAAAATGGCCGCCGCGTAGAACACCAGCAGCGAGGCGACGATGTTCAGCCCGCCGCCATCGGCCGAGAACACGCCCGCCGCGAACAGCAGCGAGTCGCCCGGCAAAAACGGGAAGAACACCAAGCCCGTCTCGACGAACACAATAAGGAACAGCGGCGTGTACACCCACACCGCGCCCAAGGTAATAATCCAGCCGGCGATGGCGCCGCGCGGGTCGGAAAGCAAATTCAAGAAGAATTGAATGATATTCACAACTGGCCTTTCATCTGGGGTCATCCGCGAAACCATAGCGCATGAAGTCAAAACTTCGCAGAGGCGTTACCCCGATTTTGCAAAAGAGGGGCCACACGGCCCCTCTGCACATAAAATGCCCTGGATAGGCAAGGGCGCTCGTCAGAGGCCCCTTATGGCTGCTTCGTCCCCGACCTGACCAGGTTCGGAACATGGCGCCGCCCATGCCCATCCAAGGCATTTGGTCTGCTTAGTATACCCGAGCCGCCCGAGCTTTCGCGTGCGAAGGCTCGCCCTCGCGCAAAATGCACATGGCCGCGCTATACTCGCACGCACGCTTATACCTGCGGCATATGGACCGCCCCGCGCATTGCGGGCACCGCCCGCCGCCCCAATCGTTCGGAAAGGACCGCAAGCCGTGTCACGCACTGCGCACGAAACGCTCCCCCATCGCGCATCGCGCATCGCAAACGACCCGCGGGCGCTCGCCCCGCTGGTTATGGCGATGGGATTCTTGGGCGCTTCGCTTCGATACTTTTTGGAGCTGGCCATTCCTGCGAATGGCGGATTCCCCTTCGCCACGCTTTTGGTGAACGTCTTCGGATGCTTCACGCTGGAGATCATCAACCTGTACGTGAGCCGCAACATGAATCTGCCTGCGCCCGTAGTGAAATCGCTGAGCGTGGGGTTCGTGGGCGCCTTCACCACCCTTTCGGCCTTTTCGACCGAAAACCTGGAATTTCTGATGCAAGGGCGCTACGGCATATTCGCCGCATATTTCCTGGTTACCGTGGCAACCACGTTGGCCGCCGCATTCGCCGGCTACGCGACCTGTCGACGCATCGAGCGGTCACGAGGCGGCGATGCTCGATGAGTTTCGCGACGTTTTTGGCCGTTGGCCTGGGAGGCGCGCTGGGCGCACTGGGCCGACATATGGCAACCACGTATTTCAAGCCACGGCTGAAGGGCAATTTCCCGCTGCACACGTTGGGCATCAACGCCGTGGCGTGCTGCATCGCCGGCTGCGTTTTGGCAGTTGAAGCCCATATGGGAAACATCGAGCACATGGCGATTTCCATGGGATTTTTGGGCGGGTTCTCGACGCTTTCTACCATGAATTTCGAGGCGGTGAGCCTTTTGACCGGCGGGCATGCGGCGCAGGGCGCGGCGTACCTGGCAGCGACGTACGCATGTGCGCTGGGCATGGCCGCACTGGGGTTTTTCGCCACGAGCCTTCTCGTCTAGAAGAGCTTCTACAGAAACGGCCGCCGCAACTGCATTCATCGCGGCGGCCGTTACCCGGCTTTGCCATATAGGGCGCTTCAAAGTTTAGCGGCCGCAATGCGCACAAGCCGTGCCGCACTACGACGCGTCGGCCTTGGAGGCATCCACGCCGCCAATCACGCTATGAAGCACATTGCGACGGCTCAGCGCGCCAACCAGCACGCCATCCCTTGTCACGGGCACTTTCTTGATCTTGCGGCTCGCCAACACGCCGCACGCCACATCGAGCGGCGTATTCACGTCGACCGAAATCACGCGTTTGGTGGCAAGCTCCATAACGTTGAGGTTTGCGAGCGCCGCGATGCGAGCCTCGAGCGCCTCATCATCTTTCACCGAAAGGCTCACGCCTGCCTGCGGATTGCTCACGTTCAGCTCGACGCGCGAGAGGTAACGCATGATGTCGCCGTCGGTCACGTAGCCGACGAGCTTGCCCTGCGGGTCGACCACCGAAACGCCCGTGGTATCGGTCTCGGCAATCAAATCCATCACTTCACCCATCGTGGCAGCATTCGAAATGGTTGCCGCATGCGGGTTCATGGCCTGTTCGAGAGTCATTCCCGAAAGGGCTTTGTCGGCGACGCGCACAAACGCGTCGCTGGGCTCGGCGCTCGCGCGCTCGCCCTGCGCCGACGCGTCCTGCGCCTCGGCCGCGGCGGTTTTCGCCGATGCTTTCTTGTCGCGCACGAACACAACGATCAGCACCAATGCGATGCCGGCGAGAAGAGCCGTGGCGGTAAACGAGGCGTGGTAGCCGAAAAACGTTTGCTCGACGCCAGACAGCCACGTGGCCTGGCTCGATGCCGCCGCCGAAACCGAAACCAGCAGCGCCGTGCCGAACGAGCCCGCCACCTGGTTGATGGTATTGCCCGTGCTTTGCGCATGCTGGATGGCATCGTTGGGCAGCGAGTTCACGCCCCACGTATTCACGGGGGTCATGGTGAACTGGATGCCGATGGACACCAACGCGTACACCGCCGACACCAACACGATGGGCGAATCGACGCGGAAGCCGACGAAGCCGACAAGGCCGACGGCGATGACGCACACGCCGATAATCACCGGGCAGCGAACGCCGTACTTGTCAAACAAACGGCCGGCCAGCACGCCGACGAACGCGCCGATTACTGCGCCAGGCAGCAACGTGAGGCCGCTCACCGTCGCCGCGTAGCCGAGCACTCCCTGAATGTACAGGGGCATGACGGTTTCCATGCCAATAAGCGCCGCCTGGAACAGGGCAATGATGATGACCACCGTGCGATATTGGCTCGTTTTCAAAATATCGATGCGCAGCATGGGCTCGTCGAGATGCAACTGGCGATATGCATAGGCGCCGATAAACGCGAAGCCCACGACAATCAGCGCGGCAGTGACGGCCAGGCTGTTCGAGGAGCTGAACGTCGACAAGCCATACAGCAGGCTCACCAGACCGATAGTCGAGAACACGACAGAGAGCGCATCGAACTTCGTACGACGAAATTCGCCGAAGGGCTTGAGCTCTTTCACGGCAAGCAGCAGCACGACAATGGCCAGTGTGGTGACGATTCCGAAAATCGCGCGCCAGCCAACCGTGTCGACCAGCACGCCCGAAAGCGAAGGGCCGATGGTGGGCGCGAAGCCGATAATCAGGCCGATAATGCCCATCGCCGAACCGCGACGCTCGCGCGGGATGATAAGCAGAATAACGCTGAACACCATGGGCATGACGAAACCCGTTGCCGACGCTTGAAGAACACGGCCCAGCAGCAACACGGGAAACGCCGGCGCCAAAGCCGCCACCAAGCTGCCAGTCGCGAAAATCGAGAGGCCGCCAATGAACAGACGACGCGTCGAGAAGCGCCCCATAAGATACGCCGCCAGCGGGATGACGACTGCCTCGGTAAGCGCATAGCCCGAGGTCAACCATTGCACCGTAGTCGATGATACGGCAAGGTCGGCCATAATCGTCGGCAAAGCCGGCGTGAGCAGCGTAGCATTCAGCACCGTGAGAAATGCGCCGCACAGCAGCACGGCTATCATCCTGAATTGGCTCTTCGTAATTCCTAGACCCATATAACCCCCTGAATGTGGCGCACAAGCACACGCTCGTACTTACTTGATGAATGTCAATGGTATTGTATGCGTAAAAGATTGATATTTATCAAATGTTTCACAAAACAGGCATGCTCGAGACATGAAAGTGGGATAATCCCAGAACGCACCGAAGAGAGGCCGGTCATGGACAATCCCAATCAGAATCCAAATAACCCATACGACAAGCACGCACATGGCCATGAAGCAAATATCGACCTGCGCATCCCCACGCACATTGCGCGCGAAGAGGCAATTCTTGACGCTATGGGGGCCTTCGACGCGCTTGCCCGCTATACGCTTATGCAAAACCGAGATGACCTTACGAAGACGCAGGTCGACATCGTCATGCGCCTCTCGCTCTGCGGAGCAAGCAGCATGACGCAAATTGCCGACGACCTCGCCATCTCGAAAGAGCATGTCACGCGCGCGATGACCGCGCTTGTCGAACGCGGCCTTGTCGAGAAATGCCGAAACGAGAAGAACCATCGCGTCGTAGAAGCTCGGCTGACAAGCGGTGGCAACGATATCGCCACATCCATTCGACTGCACACTATTGAGCAGTTGAATAAAAAACTCGGCTCTATTTCGCCCGAAGACCGCGAGCTGCTTCTAGAAGCGTCGCAAACCGCATCGCGCATTATTCAAAAGATCCAAATACAATAAATGGTATCTATTTGATACCTAGATCGAAAAATAAATCATTCGATATGAGCAACCTGTTGGGGCGATGCCTCTTAAAGCCTCGTATGTAGATCGCAAAATCCCAGGTCATACAATCGTGAGTATTCAAACTCCATACTCAATCTTTAATAAGCTGCACATATCACATGATTTATTTTTCGCTGTTAGTTTCTTTTTGAAAGCTTTAATGCTCTGTGGGCGCTTCTTGCGGCAACTCGCTACAACATCACGGTCGCTGTGATAGCCATCGCCAGCAAAATCGCGCTTGCAGCCATGCCGGCAAAATCTCGCGCCGCAAACGGATATTCGTCGTAGCCGCTTTCGGCCGTGCGCAGGCCGAAGCCACGCATCTCGGCCGCAAGCGCGGTGGAATTCACCTTGCGAACCGAGCCTACCAGCAGCGGCACGCACAATGGGGCCATCAGGCGCACCTTGTTCACAATGCCGCCCTCGTCCATGTTCACGCCGCGCGTGGTTTGCGCCTCGGTAATGGCATGCATATCGGCCATGAATACGGGGATGAAACGAATGGTCGAGGTGAAAGTAAACGCATACTTATACGGCACGTGCGCAACCTTGACCAGGGAATTCGTAATATCGGATAGCTTGGTAACGCTAAGCGCCAAATACAGCGGGATGCTCGCGGCAATCAGACGCACGATAGTGGTGGCCGCCGCCAACAGGCCCCCTGTGCCAATGTAGCCCCACGGCAGCGCGATCAGCTGCGCGCCGGCCGGGGTGCTAAGCACCTGGATAATCGCCAAAATGAGCGAAAACAAGAACACGGCCTTGGCTAGCTTCAGCGTTGCGGACACCATATCGCATACCTTGGCAAGGGCAAGGCCAAGCGCCAGCATGCCGCACAGAAACACCAGGTTCGACGAGCAGAAGCACGCAACGCACAACACGATGGAACACACGAGTTTCGCCACGGGGTTCATGCGATGCAGAAAGCTTTCGCCCTCGACGTAGCCCAAGAAGTTCGACATGGAACAACCCTTTCTACAGAGGAATACGGTGAACTGGGGCGGGTCGGGGGGACTGTTCCCCGACCCGGATTCTGCTTCAAGCCTCGGGCTGTCTTTTACGGCTGGGCCAGAGGACTGTCCCCTAACCCAGCCGACGGCCCGCCCCAACCCGGCTCGACCCAGCTTTGGGTCGAGCCTCGGCTTGCTTTTAGCGCTTCAGAGCGCGGCGCAGAGGCAGCACCAGAATTTGCACCAGGATGGCGTTGAACGCAGCAGTGCCGAAAACCATTACGGCGTAGGTCACCAATGCCACGGGAATGGCGATGCCGTTCATGGCAGCCAACAGCAGCACGAACGTGTAGCCGGAAACTACCGTGGCCAAGAATGTGGAAACAATGGGGCTTGCGTCGAATCTGCCGACTTTCATGGGGATGAGAATGAGCAGGCCCATAGCCAAGCCGCCAAGCGTCTCGGACGCGATGTTGAGCAGCGGCGTTGCGGCCAACATGGGAATTTGGCAGATAAGGCCAGCAATCAGACCCACGACCATCGCTTGGATGGGCTTGGGACGAACCAGCAAAATAGCCAGGCAATACATGGCAATGATGAAGTTCGGCTTCATGCCGGCGAACGAGAGCACGCTGCCAAGCGTGAGCTTCAGGATGGCTCCGGCGGCAAGCAGAACGGCAACGAGAATGAGCGCCGTGGTGTCGAGCGCGCCAGCCTTTTTCTCGGCGGCGGCTACGGTGCGGGGCTGGGTGGTTGCTTCAGACATTTCGGTTCCTTTCGGGAGAGTCGCGAGGCGCGACGGGCGGTTTTCTGCAATGGAGGCGCGCGGGCCGAAACGGGCGGTTGCGCGTGAGCTGGCACTTCAGCGAGCAGGCTTGTAAACCGGGAACCGAAAAAAGGAGAGGAAACGAAAAGGCTCCCGGTCTAACCGGGAGCCTTGCAATCGCTTTTAAGGGCGCGAGCAGCTCACGATCGACCGACCGTTTCGACACCGCGCCACCACCAGTTCATGGCGTTTTTGGAAACCATGGCAGTGTTCGCGATACGAGCCAACTTCGTGCTCCTTTCCAATGCTTGGAGGCAAAGCCTCTGAATGTTCGTCGCGAACACTTTACCACAGCAAAGTGCGATAGTAATCAACAATTTTAAGTGGATTTTCTATAATAAAGTTTCTAAAAGAAACTATTATCCGATGCCGCCAAGCGCGACGCCCAAGACAATCACGATTGCGGTAAGGCCCACGAACACATAACGCGCCATGGGCTCGAACCAATTCCCAATAGGCTTTTCGCGCCCCAGCTGCGCCTGTGCCTTCGCAAAGCCCCTCGGGCACATCCAGAAAAACATGACGGCCGCGCACAACGCGCCAAGCGGAATGGCATAAATGGACACGAAGTCCATCCATGCGCCCACAGCGTTGCCATCCTCGATGAACACGCCCACGGCGAGCGCCACCACGAACACCGCCGCCACGGCCGCCCAACGCGGCAGCTTCAATTGGCTCTGCAGCGCCTCGATGGGCGGTTCGAATAGGTTCACCAAGCTGGTAAGCGCCGCACACGCCACGGCCAAGAAGAACAGGAAGCAGAACACTCCCCCGAACGGCATGTCGGCGAACACCTGCGGCAGCGTGATGAACAACAGCGGAGGACCCGACAGCGGATCGACGCCCAGCGCGAACACCGCTGGAATAACCACCATGGCCGAAAGCACCGCAGCAAGCGTCGAGAACAGCACCACGTTTTTCGCCGACGATACGACGTCGACGTCCTTCTTCAAATAGCTGCCATATACGAGCGTGCCGCTGCCGGCGAGCGAAAGCCCAAAAAATGCCTGGCCGAGCGCGAGCACCCACGTTTGCGGATTGGCAAGCGCCTCCCAACGCGGCACAAACAGATACTCGTAGCCCTCAAGTGCGCCGGGCAGCATGGCCACACGCACCAGCAGCACGCAAAACAGCACGAAGAAGATGGGCATCATGATTCTATTCAGGCGCTCAATGCCCCGCGACACGCCAAGCGCCATAACCGCCAGCGTAAGGACGAGCGCAGCCACGTGGTACCCCACGCTGCCAAACGGCCCAGCAATCGAGCCGAAGAACGCCGTCATATCGGGCTGCGTAACGAGCGTGCCGCACGCGGCCTCAATAAGATATTTGATGAACCAGCCGATGACGACTGCGTAGCCAATGGCAATGCCAAGCGCACCCAGCACGGGGATGATGCCAATCACGCGGCCGATTTTGTCGCCATTCTTCACGCCGCGCATCTGCAGCGCCTTCGAAAACGCGCCCATGGGGCCCGTGCCCATCGCGCGGCCGAACGACATCTCGCCGATGACGCCCGTAATGCCCAGCACTACGACGAAGAACAGGTATGGGATGAGGAACGCCGCGCCGCCATACTGCGACACGCGATACGGGAACAACCAAATGCCCGAAAGGCCCACCGCTGAACCGATGCAGGAAATGATGAATGCCGTTTTGCCCGTAAACGTATCACGGGCCTGAGTGGAATCGGCCATTGGGGCCCCTTTCTGAATTGCAATTCGTCCACGATAGCAGACTTCGAACCGCATTCGAACCCTCGAGCGCCGCGACGGTGTTACGAAGGTAACAGAACGGCGGCATTTAGCACTCTCACTTGAAGAGTGCTAAAAGGCTCCTATACTGCAAAGTGTCAAAAGAAAAGAGCGAGGCGATGGCCCCGCAAGAGAAAGGCAGTGAGTCATGATGTTGGTACCTGCACGTAGGAACGATTTCTTCAGTGACTTTTTGAGCGACCCTTGGGACATGGGGTTCTTCGGAAACCGCCCGCAAGGCCAGAAGCCCGCGCCGGCCATGATGAAGACCGACATCAAGGAAACCGAGAAGGCTTTCGAGCTTGATATCGATTTGCCAGGCTTCAAGAAGGAAAACGTCCACGCCGAGCTGCAAGACGGCTACCTTACCGTGAGCGCGAACACCGAGTCTGAAACCGAAGACAAGGACGAACAGGGCACCTACCTGCGCAAAGAGCGCTTCACCGGCAGCTGCAGCCGTAGCTTCTATGTGGGCGACGAGATTTCCGAAGACGATATTTCGGCGAAGTTCGAGGATGGCATTTTGAAGGTCACCGTGCCGAAGAAGCAACTGCCCGCCCCCGAAGAGACCAAGAAGGTCATCGGGATCGAGTAATTGACGCCCAGAATTCTTCCCCTTTTCCCTCTCCTTGCTTAAGAGAACGCCGACCCGCATTGCGCGGGCCGGCGTTTTTAGTTTTCCGAGACATGTTCGCGCAAAACTATTTCGACTTCAAATCGCTCAGGCCCAGCATACGTTCGATGAGATAGCCTTCTCGCACGCCGCGATCGCACACGCGCAAACGCTCGCCTTGCAGTTCGTCGAAAACCTCGACCAGAATTGCCAAGCCGCATGAAATGGTATGGATGCGCTCGGGCGACACGTGCAGCACGGCATCGACGAATTCTCGGCGCTGCTCGGTAACGGCGGCAAGCAATGCCTCGACATCGGCGCGCGAGATTTCGTCGCTCGATGCTTTGGGGTTCATCCAGGCGTTCACTTCCGAAAGCGCGCGAATCGAACCGCCCACGCCATAAAGCTCGCGAGCGGTTTTCGCACATGAGCCCGATTCGTCTGCGGAAATAAGGCCACGAATATTGCCACGAATGGCACCGATTTCTTCAGCTGTAGGCAAAATATCGGCAACGAAATGACCATACGACGAGAGCGAACCTTGCGGAAGGCTTGTGCGAGCAACGTCTGCGCCGCCTTTGATGCGCGTAATTTCGGTCGATCCGCCGCCGATGTCGATAAGCGCACCGTTCTCGAGCGGCCCGCGCGACGACGCGCCCACAAAGCCCAAATGGGCCTCATCGACGCTCGAGAGCAGCGAAATCTTGCAGCCCGCGCCTTCCTCGATGGCCGCGATGGCCTGCTTGCTATTCGAAATGTTTCGCAACACCGCCGTAGCGAACACGTCCACGCGCGACGGGTTCAAATAGCTGGCACGCTTCAAGCATTTCTTCACCGATGCGATTGCCTCGGCGATGCCTTCATCGGAAAACGCGCCATCGACGATATATGCGGCCAGCCCCGCCATGATTTTGCGGTTCATGATGGTTTTGAACTTGCGCTTTTCGATCGACACGTCGTACACGCACAAGCGCACGGTGTTCGAACCAACATCGATGACGCCAAGAATCATGGAGATGCTCCGCCCTTTGAAATTTGCCTTAAGCATTCAGTATACCGATTGGCAAAACGGACGTGTAAAGCCCATGTCAAATTGAGTGAAGGCCACGACATGACGCAAGCCATGAATACGCGACACAAACAAAGACAGACAAGGTTCCCGAGTATGTGATGTATGCCGGAATGCTGCACAGCTTATGAAGGCATGCGTTCCATGCGCGGGAACCGACCAGGCCAGACGTCCCCCTACCCCGCCAAGCCGCGCAGCAGTTCGATTTCGGCAGCATAGCCCGGCAGCTCGTTCGGAGTTTCCAAGATGAACGGCAGATCGCGCAACTGCGGATGCGTGACGATGCGCTCGAACGCGTCAATGCCAATAGCGCCTTCGCCGATGCGCTCGTGACGGTCTTTGTGCGAGCCGAGCGGGTTCTTCGAATCGTTGATATGAATGGCGCGCAGGCGACCGATGCCCAGCACGCGGTCGAATTCCTCGAGCACGCCATCGAGATCGTTCACAATGTCGTAGCCCGCGTCGTGCACATGGCACGTATCCAGACACACGCCCATGTGGTCGGAAAGCTCAACACGGCTGATAATCGCAGCCAGTTCCTCGAACGTGCGGCCCACCTCGGTACCCTTGCCTGCCATGGTTTCCAGCAAAACCGTCGTGGTTTGCTCGGGCGCAAGCACCTCGTTCAGCAGGCCCGATATAAGCTCGATGCCCGCCTCGGCGCCCTGCTTCACGTGACTTCCCGGATGGAAGTTGTAATAGCTGTGCGGCACGGCTTCCATGCGCACCAAATCGTCGGCCATGCATTCGCGGGCGAACTCGCGCGCACGCGGCTTGTCGGAACATGGGTTCAGCGTATAGGGCGCATGCGCCACCAGCGTGCCGAAGCCGTTGTCTGCAAGCAAGTCGCGCAGCGCTGCCGCATCGGCGGGATCGATCGCCTTGGCCGCTCCACCGCGTGGGTTACGCGTGAAGAACGCGAACGTGTTCGCGCCGATGGAAAGCGCGGTTTTGCCCATGGCGGCAAAACCCTTCGACGTTGACAGGTGGCACCCGATGGTGAGCATGGCGAACCTTCCTTCTTGCAAAACCAGCGCACGACAGCGTAACGCAAACGCATGAAGCAAGCGTGTCGAAATTCGAAAGCAAAACGAAACGGGGCGCCGCTTGCGGCATTCGATGCCATGCAAAGATTTTTACTCGGTCAAAACCCGTTTTATAGAGATCGTTTTACTTCTACCATGCAAGCCATCGAACGCAGGGCGACGAAAGGACCCATCATGAAATGCCTCCATTGCGGATGCAAACTCCCCAGCGATGCCGTTTTCTGCGCATCATGCGGAAAGAAAGTCGCAGCCGAAACCGCCGAGAGCGCAGCCCCGGCCCAACAAAACACCCAGCATCCATTGCCGCCCACCAAGAAGAGCAAGGGCATTATCGCAGGCATGGTTGCCGCGGTGGCAGTCGTCATCGTAGCGGCCATCGTGGGGTTCAATATGGCAAGCAACGTGCCCGAAGACATGGTTCGCCAAGCGCTGCAGAACAGTTCGACAATGACCGACGGCATAGCGTCGAACAGCTACGTGGAACCCGAACCCTACAGCCTTGACGGATTCAAAATCGACAAGCAACAAGACGAAGCCGCCGGCGACATTGGAAAAGCGCTCGTCAACAGCGACAAAGTGCGCCACGTATATTTCTCGGGTTCGATGAAAAACGGCTACTTCAAAACCGACTTCACGGGCGAGGCATACTACGTGAAGCAGGGCGACACCTGGGCAAACGTGCTTGGCCCTTCGATTACCAGCAGCAACACCATCCCGCTTAAGGGCGTCGCGCGCATGGGCGAATCGACCGATGACGATTACGCCGTTTCGAATTTCGCTTCAACCCTCGACTCCAATAACGGCAGCTACACGTCAACGGCCACGCAAGATGTAGCGTATTCGTTCTGGTTCGCCACCGACACGGCAACCAACACCTGCACCTTCGCATTCGACGGGTCGGCATGGAAGCCCACGGGCGACATCGCCGTGTCGAATATGCAGACCACAACGAACTTCGCCGGCAAGAAATTCGAATACGTTGAAACGGGGAGCTCGCTGTTCCGCACGGGAACCACCACGTCGACCATCGAGTTCACCAATGACGGCGAAAACGGCGCCGTAAGCGCAAACTACACGCTGAACTGGAAGTACTCGGGCGATACCTCGGAAGGATCAGCCGGCCAATATTACCTGCCTGTGGCGCTTTCGGGCGATTTGCAAGGCACCGTTCAGCATACGTTCGGCCAAGACGACTTCGATATCGAGTTGAACGACACCGCAAACCAGGTAACGTTCGCAGGCGGGGAATCGTATTCCACGATCTCGGCCGGCAACGGCGAGTCGAACACCCTGTCGCTTTCGGCCACCACGAACGCGAAATCGTTCGAAAGCCCCATCCAAACCACGATGTATCGCCTGAGCATGGGAACCTACGTCGAAAAGGCGTAACCGGTCGCGCGGTAGTCGCACTCTCTCCGCCGCGCTCGGAGGGTCTGACCAGATTTCTTCACAACGTTCCAGGCGTTCAGAAATCCGGCCAGACCCTCCGAGCGCTCCATCCACGTCCAGAACGTCAGCAAGCACGCATCCTTTCGGGGATGGCTCCACCGCAATTTCGAATCAAGCCGTCCGCTGACGCTTTAGCCAAGCAGAAAGAAAAAGCGCCCAGGGTCGGCGGACAGGATTTACGAACGCCTGGAACGTTGTGAAGAAATCCTGTCCGCCGACCCTGGGCGCTGGGACGCAAAAAACCGAACGCTATCGCCGCCTTCGCGCAGCTTTCACGCGACGGGCAATTTGCATTTCGGTAAACACGCCCTCTTCGACGCATCGCTTTGCAAGCTCCCCATCGCCCTGCGCGATATCGTCATCGACGCGATGCTTCAGGTCGACCCATGTGGCCAGCATATGCCGAATTTTGCCACACGCCACGCTGCGCGCTTGTTTGGGGAAATAGCTTCTGGCTATGCCTTCAATCGATTGGCCGCCGACAAACGCCTGGCGCACGTCGACCTGCAGCTGACGCGTTTTCTCGTTTTTCGCAGCCGTTTTGCACGCCTCGCTGCAGTATTTCTTGGGAACGCCGCGCCGCCCAGCAAGCGAAAACGCCTTGCCGCATTGCGGGCAGTACCCAATTTTCACCTGGCCGAGTTTTTTCGAGAAGCGGAACCACATGTAGGCCAAATAGGTATCGAAACTCAAGAAATCGTCGTCTTCGTTCGAGCGAAACAAGTCCAACCGCACGCCTTCCAAATGCAGGGAGATAATGGCCTGCACCAGCCGCCGCAATTGGGCAATGTCGCTTTGGGAAAGGCTGGATTCATGCGCGCGAAGGGCTCCCCGCGTTGTCGAAGAAGCATCGATATCGCCTTCGCCGTCCGCAAACCCCATCGAAATTTTACGTGCCTGGGAAAGCAGCACTGCGACGCGCGCTTCATCGTAATAGCACGCCAATACGGCGGCGAAATCGCGCAGCGAGATTTCTTTCTTGAACGACAGCAGCGTAACCGCAAGGTAATCGAGCCCTTCGTCGACGTGCTCGACATCGGCAACCACATAATCGAAGCCGCCGCCGACGAATTTCTTCAGCCACGGCATATCGGGCATGCATGCGACGTATCCATCGGCAACCGAAGTATCCACCGCAAACGAGATAGCGTAGATCGAAAAATCGATGCCCGTCTTCATATTTGCTACCTGGGTTTTTGCGACAAGCGGCTCGACTTCGTCGTCGGCCGTCAAAACTGCCAAAGGCTTTGCGCCGTTTACTACCTCTTGTATCACCACCACCGCGCGCGCCACGTTCGCCGCGCTTTGCCAGTCGACAAGCGACTCCCGTGTGCTTGCGCCGAACAGCGGCCCCGTTTTCGCAGCAAGGTCGAGCAACCCGCCCCGGTCGATAAAGGCGAGGTCTTCGATTGTCGCATCTGACGGACGCGGCCCGCCATCGGGCACCGCCGCATTGTCCAGCGGATTGGCCAGCGCGAACTCGAGCCACGGCGAACCGTCGCGTGCGCGATTCGCGCCGCATACGGCAACGTACCCCTGCGGGGTTTTCAGTTGATCAATCAAATCCATGGCGCATCCGTTCGTCAAGGTTGTCAAACATTATTTTACCCGCTTAATTCCCCTTTTTATGAGACTCATTTTTTATTATCCTAGCCCCATCAACAAACAAAACGAATCGAGGCGCCATGTATTGCAGCCATTGCGGAGCAAAGAACAACGACACAGCACAGTATTGTCGAGAATGCGGGAAACCCCTGGCGCAGCCCAACCAGCCCAGCAACGATTCCGCGTTCGAACACGAACTCGCTGCCGGAAAGAAACGCGAAAGCGTCGGGCAGTTTTTGCGCGCATTCCAAGCACACGTGTCGCCGCAGGCGAGCAACTACAACGAAATAAGCGCCCAGTGCGCACGCATGCATGGCATCGAGCAGCAACGCGCCCGTCTTGAGAAAAGCGCGAGATCCATCGTGCTGTCAATCGTGGGAATCGCTCTTATTGCCCTGGGCATTGCGATGATTTGCTCGTTTGTATCGTATATGCAAGCCCATATCGATGAAGTAGCCATCATCGAGAATCCCACATTGGCCGACTACATCGAGAACATCGCCGCGCTGTCGATATTCGCATGGCCCATTCTCATTGGCATCGTTTGCATCGTCGTCTTCGTGCTACGCAAAATTCGCACCCCGAAAAAGCTCGCCCAACTCGCCGAAGAATACGACGAGGCAAAATCGCGCGCGCAGCAGGCAGCGCAGGAAATTCAGCGTAACTACGAGGCATTTCCCAATCATCAGCTGGTCGCATTCAAATATGCGAACCCGTGGCTGCTGGATTCGCTCGCACGCATCGTGGCAGATGGCAAAGCCGACACGCTGACGCAAGCCATTCAGTATTTCGAAAACGAAAGCTATCAGCAAGAGATGAAGGGCATCGCGAACGCGAGTCTGTACGCGACGCAGGAAATTCTCGAGCGCACGAAATCGATTCAGCATCAGCTGGTCTACATCGGCGCCGTAAGCACCGTCGGCGCCGTGGGTGCGTGGCGCCGCTAGCCCGTTATTGACATTGGGGCGACAGGCGGCCGACGCCACCGCCCCACGCGGCAAGAAGGGCTTTAGCAGAATAATGAAAGCCCTTCTTATTGGGGAATGAATAGTTTCTTTTCGATACTTGCTATGCTTTCAAAACTATAAGAGGTGTTCCCAACAAGAGCGCAACGACCTCGAAACGCCGCCACGGCGCATATCAACGCTTCAGCCTTCGTCACACAACGAATGCCGCATGCCGAAGCCCGCAATTGCATCGCGCCCTAGCATCTTTCGCGTAATCGAGCGGCGTAAGCCGTTCGCCGTCCCATGCGCGAAAGAAGGAAACCATGCATTCCATGAACATCAGCCGACGCAAATTCTTGGGCCTTGCGGCATTCGCCACCGCAGGCGTCATCGTGCCCGTAAGCCTTTCAGGCTGCGACAACGGCGACAAAGCCGCGCCGCATTCCGATACCGCAAGCGAGATGGGCGACGTAGAATCGTCCGACGAAGCCATCGACTTCGCCAAAGAGCAGATTTACGCGAGCTACGACGTTACCGCCCGCCCCGATTTGCCCGTAAGCTACTACACCTGCAATTGGAACGCGCCGGGCGATGATGCGGACGGCGCCATCGTGGTAAGCGACATTGCCGTGACCGGCCCCGACGACGTGGAGCTGACGCTTTCCGACGGCAGCGGGAAAATCGACGCGAAGCGTCTGATGCTTTCGGGCGAAACGCACGACGACTGGTTCAAAGACGACTGGACTGTGGCCATGTTCGTGGCTAAAACCAACGACGAGGGCAAAACCACGAACGAAAACGGCGAACCGCTAGCCGATTCGGAGTTGTCGTGGCACGAAGTATCGGGCTTCTGCGACATGAGCGAACAGCTAAACGAGTGGACGGGCGAAGCCGATTTGAGCGGGATGGGCAGCTTCGAAGCGCACAATTATGCGCCGCTGCAGGGCGTAGGCTCATACGATGGCACCATGTACCGCGAAGGCGTCGACGGAACACCGACCGAAACCGACCCATGGACGATCAACCAAATCGACCCCATGTCGTTGTCTGATTTCGGCGCCACGCTTTCCAAGCAAGGCGACGGATGGCAGTCGGTTGCCACATACAACGCGAAGCTCACCGACAGCACCGCCGTGAAATGCACCGAAACGTTCGAGCTTTCCGATGCCATGCTTGGCTGGCAAGAGGTCGGCTTCGAATTCTCGGAGTAAGCGCCACCTGCCTTATAAGAAAGCCCAGGCCACACGACCCGGGCTTTCTTCTTTCGCAAACGTTTGCGTTACTGTCAATCGGCAAGCTCGCGCACATGCGCGCTCGATGCGCGCAGCTTTTCGGTCGCTGCATGCACGGCGGACGCATCGTCGGGCGCTTGTTTGGCGGCTTCGCGCGCCTTCTTCCCAAAGCCGGCGGGCTTTTTCACCAGCAAGCGACGCAATTCGTCGGCATCGGCCTTCACCTGCTTCTTCTCGTCCTTCGCGAGCTGCTTGGCCGCCTTCGACGCCAACGCGCGGTCGACCTCCGAAAGCAAGCGGTTCGCCTCGTCATGCGCGCTCATCGACTCGCGGCGCGCCTCGTCTTGCGACGCGTATTGTTCGGCATCGCGGATGGCGGCCTGGATTTCCGCATCGGACATACGGCCTGAATCGTCGATGGTGATAGATTGCTCTTTGCCCGTGTCTTTATCGCGCGCCGACACCGTGAGGATGCCGTTCGCATCGATGTCGAACGTCACTTCGATTTGCGGCACGCCCGCCATGGCGCGCTTGATGCCCTTCAGGCGAAACTTGCCGAT
>ERZ808240.2204-NODE-2204-length-22040-cov-7.333864_pt1 | contig 22040 bp, 19 predicted proteins | sample MGYA00521084_ERZ808240 | MGnify/ENA primary metagenome ERZ808240 (study PRJEB31516, sample SAMN03275571) | gut metagenome | biome: mammalia-associated habitat; material: feces | host: Papio cynocephalus | place: Kenya | collected 2012-08-06 ...
CTACTGCGGAAAGATCCGGTATCCGATGAACGGCGAGCGGATCGCGTTTGATTATGTAGCCAAAGCCGTCTAAAATGTTCTATAATGACAGCATTCAGCGGAAGCGCTGTTGAGAAAGAATAAAAGGATGGGCAGAACGTGAGAGATACAAACGAGAAGGTGTACGCAGATACTTTTTTTGATGAGGGCGTGGAGCGCAAGGACAGTGAGCCCATCAACCCGACGAAAAAGAAAATCCTAAAAGCGTCGCTTCGACTATTTTCAGAGTATGGTTTTAACGGTACTTCCACACGTATGATTGCCAATGCTGCACAGGTTAATTTATCGGCGATAGCCTTTCATTTTAAAAATAAGGAAAATCTGTATAATGAGTGCCTGAACTATATCACTCATATCATTGGAAAGTATTATGAGGAAGATTACGAGAAAATTGATCGTCTGTTTAAACAGAATGAAATGACAAAGGAAAAGGCCTATGAGTATCTCAAGGACCTGATCCGGGTGCAGATCAGAACCTCGTTTTCGAAGCAGAACGCGATTGAAAAGGAGTGGGTTTATCAGGATGGTCATTCGACCGTAGGAAATCACGAGCTTCAGCGGGTCGTTTTTGAACGTGTGGAGAGTGTCATGGCAAACCTCATTTCCGTTCTGGCACCGGTGACGAAGGATGAAGCCATCGTGGCCAGCCGTCATATCAATGGTGGCATCATTGCATTCAGTGAGCATGAGGCTCTGATGGAGCCATATCTCAGCCCAGTAGAAGATGGAAAGAAGAACCGTGCATGGGTGAGCGAGTACCTCCTGCAGAATTCACTCGCAATCATTGATCGGCTGATTCATCAGAAAAGCTTTGAATAATATGTGAAAATGGGAAGCGTAAAAATGCTTTCCGGTACGAAGCGTTACGTTGCATAGGTTTTGCAGCGTAGCGCTTATTAAAATTTATAAGAATATCCTAATGTTAATTGATTATCAAACTTGCTTCGGGTATACTATAGCTAAAGTGTGAGTCGGTCGATTGAACTGTGATTTCTTAAGGGGATCCTATGAAAAAGAAATTGGGTTTAATTGGCTCTTTGATATTTATTATTCTGTTCTATATACTTGCATGTACGATGCAGTTTCCGGAAGGAAGTGCCTTGTCCGCTGGATCGATGGTGTATGCAGGTGTCTTTTTGTCTGTCATTCTTTTACTCCTCACCAATGCACTGCCCGACTGGGTGGTGGTCATGGGTGCTTCAGCACTTATGATTCTGACCGATGCGGTCTTTCGTAAGATAGGCATCTTTGCAGAACCCGTGTTTACGACGGCCGGGCTGTTTGGAGCCTTCAGCGGATCTACCGTCTGGCTGATCATTATGGTTTTTGCACTTTCAGCTGGCATCGGTAAATCCGGACTCCTGAATCGCATTGCCATCGTCATTCTTTCCAAGTTTCCGCCGACCTATACAGGGGCAGTGCTTGCCATGATGACAACGGGTACCGTTCTGAGCCCGCTGATTCCTTCCGTCAATGCAAAGGTCAACATTCTGATTCCTTTTGCCACGTCCACGACGGAAGAAATGAAGATCGAGCCGAAATCGAAGGGGGCACTGGGACTTTTCTCTGCGTGCTATCTTCCGGCCTATCTCGGGGGCAATGCCTTCATCACAGGCTCCGTCTATGTATCGGTCATCTGTGGCTTCGTGAGCTCCTATGCGGAATCACTTGGTGCCGAGGGTGCTGTGTTTAATTTCATGAGCTGGTTCCGGGCAGCAGCCGTCTGGTTCATCGTGCTTCTTGTGGGAACCTTTATCTTCTGTGCAATCTTCTGTAAGCCGAAGGAGAAGATGGAAATCTCAAAGGACTTTTATCAGCAGAGATTAAAGGATATGGGACCAATGTCAAGAAACGAGAAGCTTGCCGCAGCGATTCTGCTCGTTGCCCTGGTTCTCTGGTCCACATCCTCGATTCATGGCATGGACACAGGCATGATTGGATGGGCTGCGATTTGCGTCATGTGCGCAACTGGCCTTCTGGCTCCGTCAGATATTAATGCGAAGGTTCCATGGTCCCTCATTATCTTTATCGGCAGCCTGCTCGGTATGGCGAACTATATGTCTTCTCTTGGGTGGAGTACAACCATTGCAGCTGTCCTTGGACCGGTACTCAGTCCGCTGGTTGCCAATAAATTCGTTTTTGTCGCTTTCCTGTGCCTTTTTACCTACGCACTTCGTTTCCTGATCATTGAACAGAATACAGCACTGGTTGTGGTCATGGCGATTTTTGGCGGTCTCATGAAAGCGGCTGGAATCAATATCTTCGTCATCATCTTTGTTGAGTTCATGAGCTCGATGTGCTGGACGGTTCCATATATGAATCCGTTTGCGATGGCAACGCTCGGTGTTGCGGGAGGAAAATATGTGAGCTTTAAGGAAATGCAGAAGGTATCCTTTGTGTATATGATCATTAATTTCATTGGCTGTCTTGCAAGCGTACCTTTATGGTATGCACTTGGATTTCTGCATTAAATAAATCAAAGCTGACGTTCATAAAATTTTCAGGGGACATACCATGGAGATACATTATCTCTATGGTATGTCTTATTTTGAATAGAGACAGATGTATACATAGATAAAAAAACGACGAAAGATGCCTTCAAAGGACATCGATTGATTTTTAAATAGTAATCGTATGGGCATAGGACAGGAGATTGGCGCAGAGAATAGAGAAAGCGACTGCTTTTGAAATAAAAATCGACCTGTTTGGTAGGAATGCACAAATTCAGTACGGTTAGTCAATGCTAACATGTGCATTATGCCATAAAATGATTGATATTTAAGTGTCAATCATATATAATAGCACATATAGGTCGAACGACCGACCACGTGATAACAGAATGCAGTAGTCCAGCACAGCTGGAAATTTTTTTACGAATCATACAGGTCGAACGACCGACTCACACACAGAGAAGGTTTACTGCATTCGAGTATCTTATTATGGAGGAAATTCTATGGAGAAACAATTCGTCAAGATGACCATCAATGGTCAGCAGTACCAGTTTATGGTTGGCGAAGGCTTCGGTATGATTCCACCATCCGAAACACTGGTACAGACACTTCGTCAGAGACTTGAGCTGACCGGAACGAAGGAGTCCTGTGATGAAGGCGCATGTGGATGCTGTACCGTGATCAAGGATGGAAATGCCATTGCCAGCTGTATGATTCTGACGGTGGAATGTGATGGAAGCAATATCACGACCATCGAGGGCCTGGAAGATCCGGTTACCCATGAGCTGGATCCGATTCAGCAGAAATTTATCAGCTGCTATTCCTTCCAGTGCGGCTACTGTACACCAGGTATCATCATGAGTGCGAAGGCACTGTTCTTAAAGAATCCGCATCCAACCAATGAGGAGATTCGTGAAGCTCTTGCTGGAAACTATTGCCGCTGCATCAGCCATTACACCGTTCTGGAGGCGCTGGATAAGCTGGCAGGTAATACATCAGATCAGTATGAAGTTGTAAAGGAAGCGGAGGAAGAAGATGTCTAACGTAAAAGATATTGGAATCGGAAAATTCAATTTTGAACCTGCAATTTCAGAGGGACGTCCACAGCCTTTCCGTCACATCGGTAAGTATCGTGTCCGTGCAGACGCGCGGGATATCGTGACCGGACGTGCCACCTTTCTGGATGATTTCTCAGTTCCGAGAATGATTTATGCACAGGTTCTGAGAAGCCCATATGCCCATGCAAAAATTACCAGCATTGATAAATCCGAGGCAGAGGCGATGCCGGGCGTTCATTGTGTGATTACCTATAAGGACATGCCGAAGGGATGGACCTTGGGCTGGCCTCCACACAAGGATCTGATGGCAGATGAAGTTTATTTCGCGGGCGATCCTGTGGCCGTGGTTGCTGCGGATACCGTAGATATTGCGAGAGAAGCACTTCACAAGATCAAGGTGGAATACGAAGTACTTCCAGCAGTATTTGATGCACTGGATGCACTGAAGCCGGATGCACCTGTGCTTTATCCTGGAAAATTCAAGAGCGGTACCAATGAAGTCGATCCTGGTGTACCTCACTTCCAGCCGGAGGGTCCGTTCTGGCAGGTCATTGAGGGGGATATCGATGAGGGCTTTAAGAACTGCAAGTATGTCGGCGAGACGATGGTAGAGTTTAATAAAATGTGTTCGCCAAATGCCCCAGAAACCCCATCCTGTATCGTACGCTGGGAGGGTGGCAATGATTACACCGTATGGGCATCCTCACAGTCACCGTTCATCTGTAAGCTCTATAATGGACCGAGAATTCCGAAGTCCAACCTTCGTGTAAAGACCTTTAATGTTGGTGGTTCCTATGGTAATAAACAGACCATTTCAGAAACCATTCTCTGCTGTGCATCCGCAGCCGTAAAGACAGGACGTCCTGTAAAGCTTGTTTTAAGTAAGGCAGAGCAGTTTGCAGCGCATGAGCAGAGACTGGGCTCCAAGATTCATGCAAAGATCGGCATGACCGAGGATGGCATCTTCGATGCTGTACAGGGCTGCTGGTATATCGATACCGGTGCACTCTGTGATGCGACGCAGGGCCAGATCGGCGTTGGCCTCGGCGAGGCACAGCTCGTAATGGCGAAGTGCCGTAACTGGGATCTGGATTCCAAGTGTGTGGTAACCAATAAGTGCCCGGCTGGTATCGTCCGTGGATACGGTGGACAGGAGCTGAACAGTTGTCTTGCAAGAGTCATGGCACACTGTATGATGCTGGCAGACAAGGATCCGGTAGAAATCTTCAAGAAGAATTATGTGGATGTTGGAGATAAGTATTACTGGCGTGACGGTCTCATCTGGCAGAACCGTGGAAGTGGAAACTACCCACATACCATGGAGCTTGCAGCAGAGAAATTTGGCTGGAAGGATGCCTGGAAGGGCTGGCTGAAGCCGACAAGAGTCGAAGGACGTATGGCCTATGGCGTTGGTGTCGGTGTCATCGGTAATGCCGATGTTGCAGAGGACAATACACAGTGTATTGTACGTATTCAGTCGGATGTGAAGGGCCGCTATGGCACACTCATCGTGCAGACAGATATCACAGAGTCTGGTATGGGACAGAGAGCGGCTGCAGCAAAGTTTGCAGCTGAGGTCATGAACGTTCCAATCGAGCGTGTATACGTAACCGATCCGGATTCCCTGTCGAATGTAGTAAACTTCGGTCTATGTGGATCTAGAGGAACCATCACCGTTGGTAAGGCCGTATCAAAGGCTGCACTCGATGCAAAGAAGAAGGTACTGGAGCTTGGTGCGCTTCATTTCAACTGTTCACCAGAACAGCTGGAGACCAAGGACTTCCAGGTTTATATGAGAGATCGTCCAGAGAAGAGCATTCCGATCAAGAAGCTTGGACCGAAGGACCTGAATATCGTAGGCTATGGTGAGCATGTAGAGCAGTTTGATGTACCGTCCATGTGTATGTTCTTCTGTGAAGTTGGTGTGGATCTGGATACCGGCGAAACCAAGATCGTTCGCTTCATGCAGGGTACCGATATCGGACAGATCATTGATAACCGTATGGTACGTATGCAGCTCCAGGGCGGTGTCGGATCGGCTTCACTCGATACGGCAACCATGGAGGAGTGTATCTATGATACAGAAGGAACGGGCAAGATGCTGACGACAGGTCAGATTGAGTATAAGTGCCGTACCTTTAATGATATGCCGAAGCATAGCTGCTTAATTGAAGAGAGCCATCCGGATACCTTTATGTTTAAGGCCATTGGTATCGGTGAAATTTCGGGTGCCGCAGGCGCTTCTGCTGCATTAATGGCGATTTCAAATGCCATTGGTGTGGAAGTCAATGCATACCCGGCAACACCGGATGTGATTCTCAAAGCAATCAAGAGCAAGGAGGATAAGAAATAATGAAGCATTTTAAATATGAAGCTCCGACCTCATTTCAGGAAGCAGGAGAAATTGTAAAGAATGCTCAGGCCGGTGATACAGCAGTGATGGCCGGCGGAACCGATTTGCTGGGTGTTTTAAAGGGAGAATTACTGGAAACCTATCCGAAGACCGTGGTTGCTCTTCGTGATATTCCAGATACACAGTATATTAAGAGGGAAGATGGAAACGCCAAGATCGGTGCGATGACGAAGCTTTCAGAAATTGCAGAATCTGCAGAGCTTGGCGGAGAGTTCAGTGCAGTGAAGGAAGCTGCCCATAGCGTAGCGTCTCCATTGATTCGAAATCGTGCCACGATCGGTGGAAACCTTTGCCAGGATGTACGCTGCTGGTTCTATCGTTCTCCGGATCAGGCTGGTGGAATCCTTGACTGTATGCGGAAGGGCGGAGATCAGTGCTACGCAATCCATGGTGAAAATCGTTATCACTCAGTCTTCGGCGGTATGAAGGTGAAGACAACACCATGTGCAGCAGAGTGTCCGGCAGGAACAGACATTCCAGCCTATATGGAGCAGATCCGTGAAGGAAACTGGGATAAGGCTGCACGCATCTTCTTACAGTACAACCCGATGCCGATGGTGACCTCTCGTGTTTGCCCGCATCCTTGCCAGGATAAGTGCAATCAGTGTGCCCATGGCGACAGCGTGAATATCCATGCAGTTGAGCGGGCACTTGCAGATTATATCATGGCACATCAGGATGCCTACTATCCGATTCCAGAGACGGAAACTGGAAAGACTATTGCCATCGTAGGTGCAGGTCCTGGTGGACTAACGGCAGCCTATTATCTTCGCAAAGCTGGAAATAAGGTCGTTGTGTATGACCGAATGGAAAAGGCCGGCGGTGTACTGGTTTATGGCATTCCTCATTACAGACTGTCCAAGGACATCGTACAGTGGTACGTCGATGCCATCACAAAGATGGGCGTTGAGTTTAAGCTCGGTGTAGAAGTCGGTGAAGGTAAGGATATTACCGTCGATGAGCTTCTCCAGCAGTATGATAAGCTGTATTTTGGAACCGGTGCCTGGAAGCAGCCGATTCTCGGCATTGGCGGAGAGGAGTTAACGCAGTTTGGTCTTAATTTCCTTGTAGACGTCAATACCTACTTAAAGAAGGCCATCGGAAATGATGTCTTAGTATGTGGTGGTGGTAATGTTGCCATGGATGTTGCCATGACTGCAAAGCGTCTCGGTGCCAAGACCGTGAAACTGGTCTGCCTCGAGCAGGAAAACGAAATGCCAGCCACGGATGAGGACATCGTGCATGCAAAGGAGGAAGGCGTTGAGATGCACAATGGATGGGGCCTTTCCAAGGTCCTGACCGATGCTTCCGGAAAGGTCATCGGACTTGAATCCATGAAGTGTACCTCGGTGCGAAATGCAGAAGGTCGATTTGATCCTCAGTATGATTATGATACGAGGGTAAACTTCGATTCGGATTACATCATTCTGGCCACCGGTCAGCGTGTAGACATTGGCTTCCTCGGTGATTTTGCGGATCAGCTGAAGACCAGTCGAGGACTGATTGATGCAGATAAGGAAACGTTCCAGACGAAGAACGAAAAGATTTATGCTGGTGGTGATGCTGTTACAGGCCCAAATATTGCGATTCGTGCGATTCGTGCTGGACGAAATGCGGCGAAGTCCATCAACCATGAATTTGGTATTGCAGAGGATGCTCGGATTAAGCATGAGGAAATGCTGCACTTTGATCGTGCAGGTGTGATGGAGAAGAATGCACATCCACAGCCGGAAAGAGCACTCGCAGATCGAAATCTGACGGACGAGGATACAGGTTCCTATGATGCTGAGACGGCAGTAGCGGAAGCAAAGCGCTGCATGAACTGCGGATGCTATTCTGTCAATGCATCCGATCTTTCACCAGTGATGGTGATGCTGGGAGCAACACTGAAGACCAGCGAAGGCCGTGAAATAAAGGCAGAGGATTTCTTCTGTACACAGCTGAAGGCCTATGCAAACCTGAATCCGGGCGAGCTGATTACAGAAGTTGAGATTCCGGAACGTCCAGGCTTTATTACGGGCTATGAGAAGCTTCGCTTAAGACCGAGCATTGATTTCGCCATTACCTCACTTGCGTGGGGCTATAAGCTCGACGGTGATACAATCCAGGATGTACGTCTCGTTTTAGGTGCGGTTGCACCGATGCCACGAAGACTTCCAAAGGTTGAAGAATTCCTGAAGGGAAAGAAGCCAGACGAGAAGGTGGCAGAGGAGGCTGCAGAGCTTGCGGTAGAAGGTGCTGCGGGAATCGGCCATAATGAGTTTAAGATTGATGAGATCAAGACGCATATCAAGAGATTTGTAATGAACATCAAGTAATAAAGTCGTATGATCCAGGCCTGCGTCATGCAGGTCTGGAATGATAAAGGAGCTCAGATGTTTACAAAAGTTTGTACAGCTGCAGAAGCAGCAGAGCTGGTAAAGGACGACGCATTTCTGGTCTGCGCCGGTAATATGAATAACTGTCTGGCTGAAGAAATCTGTGATGCCATTGAAAAACGTTTTCTGGAGGCTGGACATCCACAGAACATGACCATCATGTCGGCTTCTGGCGTCGGTGATATGGGACCGGTTGGTGGTGTTTTCCGAGGCTTTGAGCATTTTGCACACGAAGGCATGATTCGCAGAGTAATCGTAGGACACAACGGCTCGAACCATTCGATTATGAAGCTGCAGGCAGAAAATAAGGTGGAGTCTTACAACTTTCCTCAGGGCGTGATCGAGCATCTGTTCAAGGCGAGAGCCAAGGGACTGGATGTAGAACTCACGAAGGTAGGCCTTGGAACCTTCGCAGATCCTCGTCTGGAGGGCGGTAAAACCAATGCATGTACGAAGGAAGATCTCGTGCATGTCGTCGATGTTTTAGGCGAAGAGTATCTTGCGTACGAAACGCCGAAGATTGATGTTGCGTTGATTCGCGGAACCACGGCCGATGAAAATGGCAATCTGACCTGCGAGGACGAGGCGGTGCTTACCAACATTCAGGCCATCGCGATGGCCACGAAGGCTTCAGGTGGTATCGTCCTTTGTCAGGTAAAGAATCTTGTCCGAAAGGGCGCACTTCCTGCAAAGGAGGTCATCGTTCCAGGTGCATTTATTGATAAGATCATTGTTACGACGGACCCCGAGAAAAATCACCGCATGACCATGGGTGAATTTTTGAATCCAGCGTATGCCGGCAAATATAAGTATCCGGTCGCTGCCTTAAAGCCGATGCCACTTGATGTGCATAAAACGATTGCACGGCGTGCGGCGATGGAGCTCAAAATGCATGTTCCAATCAATACAGGGCTTGGATATCCAGAGGGAATTTCCAAGGTTGCTGCAGAGGAAGGACTGACAGATGATCTGATTCTCACGGTGGAGACGGGAGCTTTCGGCGGTATTCCTGCCTCTAGAACCTCCTTTGGCGCGACGACGAATGCAGAGGCCTTTGTGGACAGCCCAACCATTTTCGACCTTTATGACAGTGGGTATCTTTATGCTACCTTTGTGGGACTTGCAGAGTGTAATTCTGAAGGTTCGGTTAATGTTTCTCGCTTCGTCGATAAGTCTGGAACCGAAAGACGACCAGGCGCAGGTGGTTTTATCAACCTTACGCAGGGTGCAAAGAATGTTGTGTTCTGTGGCACAATGACAGCCGGTGGCTATAAAGCAGAAATTCGAGATGGAAAGGTCGTTATTTTGCAGGAAGGTGCTGAAAAGAAATTTGTAAAGCAGATCAATCAGGTCACCTTCTCAGGACCACATGCGATGGATATTCATCAGAATGTGTTGTATGTAACGGATCGCTGTGTATTTAAGTTGACACCAGAGGGCCTCGAGCTCGTTGAAGTGGCACCAGGCATCGACATTGATACACAGATTCTTCCATATATGGATTTTAAACCGATCATTAAGGATGTAAAGCCGATGGATCCACGCATTTTCCAGGAAGGAACGCTGAATCTGCGTGCGATTCTTGAAAACAAGTAAAGCAGGTGAGATGCTGCTTATGCAGAGAATGAATGCACCCGGTTGTACCGGCCGGGTGCATCCTTTTACGAAAGAATTGTTAAAAAATTATCCATCATGAACAGACGATATTCAGATATCTTATTAGAGGAAGCAGAGCTTTTTAAAAAGGAAACACTGGTTGGAGCCTTTCGCAAAGCTCAGCAGTATGCTCCAGATAAGATTGCCTTTTTTTCAGAATATAATACATATACTTTTCAGGATCTGGAACGAATGAGTAATCAGCTTGCCAGAGCGATTGCCATGATCGGAATCCGTCCGGGTGATTTTGTAGCAGTCATGTCGGGACGTTCTGTCGAGACGCTGGTCGGTATTCTGGGTGCATGGAAGGCAGGATGTGCGTATGTATTCCTGGATCGGGATTATCCAGAAAAACGGAATCTTGAATGTATGAAGGAGTGTGGAGCGAGACTTATTCTGACACCTCAGTTTATCGATGATGCGATCGAAAACATGGACTCCGACGAATTTGAGGATCGAAGCACCAGAGAAAGTGTAGCGGTTGTAGTCTATACAAGTGGCACGACAAGTCGGCCGAAAGGTGTGCTGCTCACGCATCGAAACATTCTGGCAAGCATTTCAAATTTTCATGAGCTTGACATTCATAGTGACGATATTTACTGTTGCTTCGCAAATCTCATGTTTGTCGCATCCGTATATGATCTGTCCCTCTGCTTATGCATAGGCTGTACATTGACCTTAATGCCGAAGGAGCTCAGAAAGAGTGTGCTTGGCATCGCCGAGTACTATATCAAAAATAAAATCACGGTTACCTTTCTGCCACCACATATGGCAAAAAAGTATCAGGCCTATGATGCGGGTACACCTCTACGGGTACTGATCTGTGGCAGTGAGCCTGCCCGGAATCTGGAAAAGCATAGCTATCGCATCGCACATGTATATGCAAGCTCCGAGGCCTGTGCCATTGTAAGTCACTACTGGATCGAAGGGGAGCAGTCCTCCTATCCGATTGGAAAACCTGTCTCAACGATCCGATCTTATATCGTCGACGAGGAGGGATATCCGGTTTCCGATGGTGAAACGGGAGAACTCTGGATCTCAGGGCCGCAGATTACGCAGGGCTATCTCGATGAGCCTGTAGCCACAGCGAAGCATTTCTGCAAAAATCCATTTACGGTGGAGCCTGGATATGAGCGAATATATAAAACGGGAGATCTCATGTCTCAGGATGCAGATGGAAATCTGATCTGCCATGGCCGTGCAGATGGAATGGTGAAGGTAAGAGGCTTCCGCATCGAGCTTTCAGCGGTTGAAACGACCATCTTAAAATATCCTGGCATTGAGGAAGTAAAGTGCGAGGTATATAAGGATCATGGTGGTGAAAATATTCTTTTCGGATATTACAGCTCAAAGAGTGAAATAAGTCATGCGGAGCTTCGAAAGTTCATGGGACAATCCATTCCATACTATATGATTCCAACGGGTCTGATTCGTGTAGAGCATTTCAAACGAAATGTGAATGGAAAGATTATCCTGCATCAGTTTGAAATCCCCGCTGAAATTGATGACCATAAAAAGTGTGCGCTGCTGTATTACTAGTAACAAAGGAAGCCTGATCCGCCATCCCTTAGAATAGAGATCGACATGGATCTGGAAATGAAAAACGCAGAAGTGAGGAAATAGCATGCCGAATTTTAATTATGGAACCGCGTTTAATATTCATGGACAGACACTGGAGTCTACAGAGGACAGGCTGTTTGACTTTGTAAGAGAGACTTTTGTGCGTAGAGGCACAGAAAGCATTCATTTAAAGGACTGTAGAGAGGCTGGCTTTCATGAAGACATTCTGTCCCGCTTTCAGAATGAAGATGAACTCATCGATGCCACAGTTCAGGACCTGATTCAGAAAATCAAAATGAACTATGATGCGATGACGGAAGAGGCAAGGGCATACCTCGATGGACGGGTATATACAGAAGACCAGAGTTATCAGAAACTGGAAAGACTGCTGAACCGACATATATGGCTGGTTTTTAATCCAAAGAACCGGAGCTATGTCCTGATGGCATCCAATGAGGTGATGCTGAAAGAACCACATCAGAAGGCCATCGCAAAAGCAATTCAGGAGCACTTTACAAAGATCCTTTATCACCTGATTCTGACGGCTGGACAGATTAAAAATGAGCGATGGGCAGCGCTGCTTGCAACTTCTGCAATCAGCAGCATTCATGTATTCGTGCAGCAGCCGGAGCTTTGTAAATGCATTTACCAAGAGGCGACGAGGCAGGACCCCAATTATTCGGAAATACAGGATTATGTGAATAATATGATTCTTCGAAACATTTACATGAACCTGGGGATCAATAAACCATTTTAGGAGAGCAGGCATGGCGTTTTTAAAAGATAAAATCACAGAGTACAGTGGAAGCCCCTATGTTGGGCATATTCCAGGCGAGATCAAGGCGATGGGAGAGCTGAATGGGACAGATGGAAAACGACTTCTGACCATAGCTTTTACAACCAGGCGAGATCTGGTGAGTGACATCGGTGTGACTGCGGAAGCTGCCTGCAGCGAAGAACTGAAGGCGGCGGCAGCAGCAGGATGTGCGCTTGCGAAGGGAAAGGCCATCATGGCTGTGGACCTGCTTACACCGGAAGATATTCTGAAGCCTTTATCTGATGAAACAGAACCTGCAGATTCAGAATATTTTGTGGCGCTGATGGCGCTGATGGCTATTAAGAACGCACTGGCAAGCTATGCCGCGTACAGGAGTGCTGAAAATGGTAAGGGATGAGTTTTATGAGAAGCTGAAGACGCGGGAAGTGAAAGATCATAAGGTCATCGGGATTATTCCGTGGAGAGAAACCTGCTATGGCTGTAAGGATGTTGCACATGGTGGACTGCATGTTCGTGCATATGTCACGGAAGGAGATGTGATCGTTGGCATCGCGCACACAAGTGAAAACCAGAATGGATTTCCACATGTCACTCATGGTGGCATCGTTTCCACCTATTTTGATGAGGTTCTCTGGCATCAGACCAAGCTGAAGGATGCCAATATCAATGCCATGACCATCGAAATGACGGTGCGATACTGGCATCCGACACCTCCGGATGTGGAAGTGAAAATCGTGGCCTTTCCTCCTGAAATCGATGGACGACATTATGTAGTCAGAGGTGCATTGATTTTACCCGATGGAACGATTTCAGCGACAGCAAAGGTGCATTACCTTACGATACGGCAGGATACCAGGATTGCGGAGGACGAGGAAAAACGTATTCTTCATGACTGGGAGCCTGAACGAAAGAGCATACGATTTTAAAGGAGAAACGTGATGAGTGAGCAGATGGATATTGAAATGAAAAAACAGGCAGAGCAGGATCAGAAGGAACTGGAAAAGCTTAGAAATCATGTAGCTTCACCAGAAGAAAAGGCGTTGGAGCATAAAGTTGAGGAGCAGCGGATCACGCTCGTGGATGGAAAGGATACGGAGTATGAGTTCATTATCCTTGATGAGCTTCAGGTAAATGGAAAGCAGTATCTGGCACTGGTATCCTGCGATGAGAAGGATGAAAAGTCTTCTGGGAATGATATGGGTGGCGACATGGATGACATAACGGTTGTCGAGAAGCATGGAGATGCCCCGAACATGAGCCTGTCAGCGGTGACGGATACCGAAGAGCTTCTTGCGGTTTCCAGGGAACTTGAAAAGAAGTATGGACATCTCACGAATGTGAAGGAAGACATTGTGTAGCTTAGATAGGTTATAATGGATATTTATGCCATTTGTAAAAATCCGGAGCATATGCTCTATGTAGAGAGCATCGTGTTCCGGATTTATGCCGCATATCAATATTTTTCTAAAAACTCTGACATGGTGAGTATTTCTGGCACTTCAATATTCAAAACTAAAAAATCCTTATCGCCAGTTAGAAATACATCAATATTTTCCATAATGGCCGTTGCAAGTATTGGAGAATCTTTCACATCACGCATCTCAGGAAATTCATTTAGATCAAGCTCCTTCGGAGTATAAACCAGTTCAAATGGCAATTCCATGAAGAATCTGTCAATGTAAATTCTTTTGGCTGGAAATTTACGTTCGGTAACCAGTCGTAACTCCTCAATTACATAATCGCACACAACAATTTGATGACTTTCAGTCAGCTTTTTTGCCAGTTCCCTGGTTTGATATGAAGGAAAGAAAATCATGGAAATAAAGATGTTGGTATCGAGCATGATTCTCATTTAACGGGTCCTCACTTCCTTCCGTATTTCCTTCATATACTCCTGCATATCCGCCTCAGTTTCGAATCCAGCTTTCTGAGCCTCTCCTGCAAAGGCTTCTTCTGCTCGTTTAAAAGCCAACATGGCGGAATTTTCAAAATAGAATCGTCCATTCTCTTCAAGAATGACAATTTTATCACCTGTTTTTAAATTTAATTTGTTCCTTACAGATATAGGAATGGTAATTTGTCCCTTGCTGGACACTTTAGCAACTTCCATCATGCACCTCCTCTATTGAATAAGTCATATTTGTTGAATTCTTTACTTTCTTTGAATTCTTTATGTTTGAATTATAAGCGCTTTAAAAGAAACGTGCAATCCGGATTTTGGAAAATAGAAGACAACTTCCTGCACGGTGACTGGCTGAAGCGGTCGCACCGTCATGGGGCATCATGGAGGATATCATGGGGTGACTTGCCCTGTGACTTGCCCTGTAACCTGCCCTGCGACTTGCCCTCCCTGTTGATACGATGTAACCCACTTCTGATTCTTCAGTGTAGCACACAGCATAAAGCTGGGAACCTGTCAGAGATTGAATGCAAAGTGGGAATGAGAATAGGAAAAATCCTCTCCTGTAGTCTGGACTACAGAAATAAAATTCCTCCCTCGATATAATTGATATTAATTAAACAATGTTTCGTAAATCAGAGAAATGAAGGAGGAACGCGAAATGAGTTTACCTGCATTTGACTATGTCAAAGCCGGAAGTATCGAGGAAGCTTCCAGACTTGCGAAGGAAAAGGGAACGAAGGCCATCCTTATGGCGGGTGGAACCGACGTGATCTTACTGATCAAGGAGAAGGTGATCCCGGCCGATACGGTCATCGATTTAAAGGGAATCGATGGGCTGGAAGGCATCGAATTCGTGGAAGGAGAAGGACTGAAGATTGGTGCATTGACGAGACTCTTTGACATTCAGACCTCCGACATCGTAAAGGCGAAGATGCCGGCGGTGGCGGATGCGGCGCATTATGTTGCTTCTGCGCAGATCCGGAGAAAGGGTACGATGGTCGGGAACATCTGTAATGCATCCCCATCCGCTGATACGGCTCCGATTCTGCTTGCAATGAATGCGAGAGTTGAGGTCCAGAATGATGGCGAGAAGAGAGAAATTGCCCTCGAGCATTTCTTTAAGGGCGTGAAGAAAACGGTGCTGGTGCCGGGAGATATCGTTACGGGCATCGTCATTCCGGCACTCGGGGAAAATGAAGGCTCCGCCTATCTGAAGCATGCCGTTCGAAAAGCGATGGACCTTGCCATTGTGGGCGTTGGATGCTGGATTCGTATGAACGGAAAGACCGTGGAAGACGCGCGCATTACCATGGGTGGTGTAGGCATTACACCGCTTCGTGCGAAAAATGCAGAGCAGCTTCTGATCGGTCATGAGATCACGGAGGAGCTTCTGGAGCAGGTGGGGGTTGCCGCTTCAGAGGAGTGCTCCCCGATCAGTGATGTGCGTGCATCGAAGGAATACCGTGTGGACATGATTCGTGTCTATACGAAGCGCGCCATCAGAAAAGCAGTCGAGAGCATCGCATAAGGAAGGGGGTACGTCGACATGGGAAAACATATTATTAATTTTAAGTTAAATGGAGTTGATCGAGAAGAGTATGTTCAGGATAACCTCACGATGGTGGATTTCCTCCGGAAGCAGATGCATCTCACCGGTACGAAGAGAGGCTGCGAAGAAGGAGAGTGCGGAGCCTGCACCATTCTTGTAGATGGACGGGCCATTACCTCCTGTACGATGCTTGCAGTGGAAGCAGATGGGCATGAAATCGTCACGATCGAGGGACTGAAGAAGGATGGCGTGCTGCATCCGATTCAGAAGGAATTTATCGATAAGTGGGCACTGCAGTGCGGCTTCTGCACACCGGGCATGATCATGTCTGCGGTTTCTCTGCTGCATGAGAATCCGCATCCGACGGAGCAGGAAATTCGAGATGGTATTGCCGGTAATCTCTGCAGATGTACAGGATATGTCAAAATCGTTGAGGCCATCGATGCGGCTGCAAAAATCATGGCACAGGAGGTGGAGTAATGGCACAGACACGAAAAGAATACTGGAGTGAAGTTCGAAGCGTATACAAGGATCCGAAGGATTACGTACTGGCAGGTCAGGGCAATGCCTATGTGCGTATCGATGCAGAAGCGAAGGTCACCGGCACGGCCATTTATACAGATGATGTGTATCTTCCGGACACCTGGTACTGTAAGCTGGTACACTCGCCTTATGCCCATGCCCTCATCAAGAGCATAGATTTTACGGAGGCGGCGAAGGTGCCGGGTGTCAAGGGATTTCTGACAGGTGCAGATTTCCCAGAGGGGCATAACCTCGGTAATCCGGAGGCCTTTAAGGAGCTTGCGGACAAGGAGCCTTTATGTCGTAAGAAGGTCCGCATGGTGGGAGATGAGGTAGCGGCCGTCTGTGCAACCACAGAAGAGGCGGCGACGGAAGCTGCTGCGCTGGTAAAGGTAGAGTATGAGCCGCTGCCGGTTCTGCTGGATCCGTTTGAAGCCATGGCTGTGGATGCAGTCCCGATTCATTATCCGGCCGATCAGCCTGGAACGGCCAATAACCTCTCCATCTTTACGGTGATGAAGGCCGGTGATCCGGATAAGTGCTTTGAAGAAGCAGATTATACAGACAAGGCCTACTATCGTACACAGGAAATGGCCCATGCGGCGATTGAGCCACATGGTGCGATTGCCAAGTACGAAAATGGCGAGTATACGATCTGGACCACCACGCAGGGTGCCTATGTTTCCAGATACTGGATTGCATGGGGCTTAGGCGTTCCAGAGTCGCAGGTGCATCTCATCAAGCCGATGGTGGGTGGTGGATTTGGTGGAAAGCTCGACGTTTTTGCACATGAGCTCTGCCCATGCAAATTTGCAGAAAGACTGGGACATCCGGTGAAGTGTATCCTGAAGCGGGATGAAGTCTTTAAGTGTACGAGAACCAGACATCCGATCTCCTTCCAGATCGAATCGGCCTTTACGAAGGAAGGAAAGCTTCTTGCGAAGAGATGTCGTCACATTCTGGATGGCGGTGCCTATGGCGGCTCTGGTATTGCAGCCAATACACTTTCCCTGATCTGTGCGACCTTCCCGTACAAGGTTGAAAATATCGACATGGTAGCCCGCCGACCGTACACCAATCATCCGGCGTCGGGTGCGATGAGAGGCTACTCAGCCTGCCAGGTGCATTTCGCACATGAAATTCATATGGATGAGGTCGCAAACCATCTCGGCATCGATCCGGTAGAGCTTCGTCATATGAACGAAATTACGCCATATTACACCGGACCTACCGGTCTCGAATTCACCTCCTGCCGTTTCAAGGAGTGTATGGATGCCTGCGCAGAGGAAATCGGATGGAAGGATCGCTGGAGATATCCGAAGGGCAGTGGTGAGGCAATCGGCTTCTCCGGCTCCGGCTTCATGTCCGGTACCGGCTTCCCTGTACTCGTTACACCGCATTACTGCTCGGCAACCACGATCGTACGTCTCAATCGTGAAGGCTATGCCGTCGTCTTTACCGGTGCCAATGATATCGGCCAGGGCTGTGATACCGTCATGACCATGATTGTTGCCGAGGAGCTTGGACTCAACATGAACGAGGTGAAGTGCGTGCAGTCCGATACGACCACGACCCCATGGGATGCCGGATCCTTTGGCTCCCGTGTAACCTTCCTGGGCGGCAATGCATGTCACCATGCCGTGGGCGATGCAAAGCTGAAGCTTCTCAAGCACTGGGCAGGAGAGTGGGGATGTAAGCCACAGGATATCAAGATGGCCGATCACCGCGTATTCATTCTAGGCGATCCGGAGAAGAATATTTCCTTCAATGAGGCCTGCTATGGCTATGAGGAGAAGAATTTCGGACGCTGTGTAGCCGGTGTCGGTGCCTACAACCATGAGGGTGATAAGGACATTTATGTAAAGAACGTCGGCAATTATGCAACCGCCTATTCCTTCTCTGCATCCGCAGCCAAGGTTACTGTGGATATGGAGACCGGTGCCGTTACGCTGGATGATTTCGTCTTCGGTCATGACTGTGGTCGACCACTGAATATCCGTGCGGTAGAAGGACAGATCGAAGGCTCCGTGCTTCTTGGCCTGGGCTTCACCTGCTATGAGGAGTGTCTGTACGATAAGGAGGGCCGTCATCTGAATCCGTCCTTCCGTGACTATCGCTTCCCGACCGCGCTCGATATGCCAAATATCAAGACGAGAATCTGCAGTGATTATGATGAGGAAGGACCAATGGGTGCAAAGGAAGCCGGTGAGGGCTCCACAGCACCGGTTGGCTCCGCGATCGGTAATGCCATCAACTATGCAACAGGCCTTGTGATCCGTGAACTCCCGATTACGCCGGAGAAGCTCTGGAGAGCGATGCGTGAGCATGAAAGAACCGGAAAGACCGAATTCGGTGCAGAGGATCTTCCAGAGAAGTTTGCGAAGATGCCGCCATTACCACAGCGGTACAATGTCTAAGTCGTGCAGTATAGACCGGGACAGATAGAGTATTGACGATCGGAAGGGTGGATCTACAGGCTGGTGGAAGTGCATATTCAGAGCGTTTATGGAATCTGAGATTCCATAAACGTTCCAGGCACTCCATACGAGACTTTCAGGTGTGTATACTCCACCCTTCTTTTGCAGCAGAACAATGGATAGACAGCATAAGAAAACGAGGTGAACATCGTGGCAAATCTGTTCGAAGCAAAAAGAGAAAAGCTCGTTCAGCAGCTGAGGGAGCTTTTGCCTTTGATTGAAGAAGAGCGACAGGCGTATATTCAGGCAGAAGGTGGACGACTGGCCGCCATCATTGGCACCGGATACTGGAATAAGGAAATCGAGGATTATGAGATTTTTCATGGCCGAAAGGGCGATGAGCTGGCGCTGATCGAAGCACGTCCCAAGGATCCGTACGAGATTACGATTGAGGAAATGCTGTGGATCACGAAGCAGTATAAGAAAATTGAACGCGTCGGGACAGAAACCTATACAAATTTCTTTAACATGATGCCGGAGGACCGAGAGAGAATCGAGCTTCTGGCCCGCATGTGGCATAAGCTGACGCATGACACCCTGTGTACGGATGCAGAAATCGAAGAGCTGAAAAAGGGACATAATGATTTTATTAATATGAAGCTGGAAGTGAAGGTAAAAGTCATCCACAACATCGTATGAGAGGAAGTACAAGATGAAATTCGAAAAGAAAGATATAGAAAACCATATGCTTCATCTTACGGTTCATGTGGATAAAGCGGAATTTGATGATGCGAGAAAAGAAGCCTATATGAATCATACGGATGTCTACCCTGTGATGGGCATTGCTTCGGGACTGGCCACCCTGCCGGATCTTGAACGTGTTTATGGACCGGCGGTTCTGTTTGATGAAGCCTTATCGGCGGTCATTCCAGAGAGATTCAATACGTATTTAAAGGAGAGTGGAAGTCGAATCTATGGGCGCCCTCAGGTCGTTGATGTACAGTTCGCCCCGGAGGGAGGCGTGAGCTTTCAGATCCATGCACAGCTTTTCCCGGAGGTAAAGCTCGGACAGTATCAAGGACTTGCCGTTCCGTATGATCGGAAGGGGCAGCAGATGGAATTTGAAGAGGCCGTTCTCCAGAGAGTATGTGAAGGCATGAAGGCGGAGCTTCCGGATGCGATGATTGATGATAAGATCGAGACGATCCTGGCACAGGAGAAGCTCAGTATCCTGCAGGATGCGGTCTATGATCTGCTGGCGGATATTCTGGTGATCCTGGATGAAGGCTATGTGGCTGCAGGTGTCAGCAGACCGAAAACACAGGTGCGGAGGGAAGCCACGGATCTCATGCTGCAGACCGCCTCAGCGGAACATGAGATGGACTGGAAGGCCTTCCTGAAGGAGCAGATTTCCGTTATGGCGGAGCGCTATCACAGCCTTCCGAATGACTTTGAAAAAACAATCGACGAAATTATCGAAAAGCGTCTGGCGGCGAAAAAGAAGCAGACGCCGGAGGAACATACAGAGGAGCTGTTTAAAGCCTATCTCGGCTCACTGGAGCTGACAGAGGAGCAGTGGAAGAATCAGCGACGTTCCCAGGCAACGAGGGAGGTCCTCCGAGACCTTCTTCTCGATGCAGTTTCGAAAAAGGAAGGGCTCGTTGTGACGCAGGATGAGGTGCACCATTTTATCGAGGAAATCGCCGATCAGTATGGTGTGGAGCCGGAGGAGGCGGAAGCCAATATTGACCGCGCGGCACTGGTGTGGAAGCTGAAGCGGGATAAGGCCCTTCGGATCATCCTGGACAGCGCTGTCACCGATGAAAAGGGAAAAGCTGCGCTTGATAAAAAGCGTCAGGAGGAAAAAGCACATCTGGAGAAAGAAGTTGAAATCAGAAATTCGATCTAATCCTTTAGAAACAGAGAATATGGGAAAACTGCTGCTTCGATTCTGCATCCCGGCCCTCGCCAGCAATCTGGTTACCTCCCTGTATAATATCGTGGACCAGATTTTCATAGGCAATGCGCTTGGAATCGTGGGCAATGCGGCAACCAATGTTGTGTTCCCAGTGGTTACACTGCTGTCAGCTCTGGCCCTTATGTGCGGTGTGGGGGCGTCCAATGCGATGAATCTGCACCGTGGGAAGGGAAATCTGGAGGCGGCGAAAAGCTGTGTCGGTGGCGGCCTGGGCCTCATGGTGCTTTGTGGCCTGGTGCTTACACTTCCGATGCTGCTGTGGACGGAGAAGCTGCTGATGCTGTTTGGCTGTACGGAGCTTGTCCTGCCCTATGCCATGGACTATGCAAGAATCACGGCCCTATCCTTTGTATTTGCTATCATTGGTGCCGCGGGTCCCTTCCTGATCCGGGCCGATGGCGCGCCGAATTTTTCGTTGGCATGCATTGTGACGGGTTCGCTTTCCAATGTGGCACTGGATGCCCTCTTTATTTTCGTTTTCAGATGGGGGATACGAGGCGCTGCATGGGCGACGGTGATCGCGGAAATGATCAGTGCGGCAATGGTTTTATGGTACATACGATTTCGATTTCAGGCATTCGAGCTGACCGCGGAGAATCTGAGACCAGATGCGCGGCTCTATCGCAGCATTGCATCCATCGGTGCCGGACCAGCCTTTAATTTCGCTACGCAGGCCCTGGTGCAGATCTTTCTGAACAATGCATTGAAAACCTATGGCGCATACTCCATCTATGGCAGCGATATCTGCCTTGCCGTGGCGGGAGTTGCAAATAAGGTGAATACGCTGGCCTCTGCCATCATTGTCGGCCTGACCAATGGTCTACAGCCGATTTCCAGCTATAACTTCGGGAAAAGGAAGTATGGAAGAGTGGCTGAGGCGTCGAAAAAGGTCGTTGCCATCGTTCTTGCAGCCGGTTGCTTTGTCTTTTTATGCTACCAGCTGTTCCCAGTGCAGATCACGGGATTTTTTGGAGATGGAGATGCCCTGTACTACGAATTTGCTGCTCGGTTTTTCCGTATGTTCTTTCTGCTGATTCCGTTATTTGGACTTCAGAGCTCCGTGGCTGGCTTCTTTTCCTCTCAGGGAAAGGTAAAGCAGTCCATCACCATCTCCCTCGTGCGGCAGGTACTGTTTTTTCCACCGCTTCTGGTTCTTCTGCCACAGTATATGGGACTTGATGGTGTGCTTCTTGCTGGTCCGATCTCGGATCTTGCCATGGCTCTCGTCGCGGGGACACTTTTTACGCGGGAAATAAAAAAGCTGGAGGTGATGGAATCGAAACAGGGCAGACTGTCCGAAAACTAGACGGTAGGCTGTCTTGACTTGAATTGATTGGAT
>ERZ808240.2205-NODE-2205-length-22032-cov-19.585976_pt1 | contig 22032 bp, 29 predicted proteins | sample MGYA00521084_ERZ808240 | MGnify/ENA primary metagenome ERZ808240 (study PRJEB31516, sample SAMN03275571) | gut metagenome | biome: mammalia-associated habitat; material: feces | host: Papio cynocephalus | place: Kenya | collected 2012-08-06 ...
TAGAAAACTTTTCTAAATATCAGTTTTAATTTTGAATACTTTTTCAGCAGTCTCATTAGTTCCTCTTTTTTTAGTCCAATCATATTTTTGAATAGACTTTTAATTTCATTTTGCAAATCAGTTGTAACACTTAAAGGAACACCATCAACAGTATGAACGTGATCAATATATCTTTCCAATGTTGGAAATGCATTTTGTAATAATATTGCAGCATCAGTATCAGCAATTTTTCTTATTATAATTGTATTGCAAAAGCCATATTTCTCAATTTTTCTATCAATAATTTTACGATATTTATCTACTTTAGAACTTATTGGAATAAACCATAGGATATTTTTATCTTTAATAGTAAAATATGTCGGCCTCTTTTTTCCTTTTTCATGATTTTGCATTAAACTACTATCATTTACGATATTAAAATATTCATCTTTTATATGATATAAATAACCTGTTTTAACCTTCATGTTTATCATCTACTTAAAAAATAGAATATCATAAGCAAAAAGAAAACTCCATCAAATTGATGAAGTTATCATACATTTTCAACCAGGATCATTTATTAGTCGCACCACCTGGAAGCGAAAAACATTGTCGACTGGAATCACTTATTACTCGCACCATCCAGAAGCGAAAAACATTTTCATCACTAACTAAGTGACAATAAAAACATACTATTATTTTATAAAAATGTCAAATAGTACATTAGTATTATATGCAAAATCTAACAATATAATTTAATAAATAAAATATTAGCCTTTTTTAATTATAGATGAAAATGTTAATCTATAACTAGAATTATTATTAAATAAGTATGTAACTAAATCATTACTCTTATAATTTTTATCATCTTTAACATAAATTTCTACTTCACTTGAAGATAAATGTTTAACTATTGCATCACCATAAATATCAGAAATAGTATATAAACCATCATTTTCTTTACTTACTGCTAAAACACTAACATTAACTGTTGCCTTATCAGGATGTTCATATAGAGAATTATAATTATTAAAATATACATAATATTCAGTTTCATCTTCATTATTATAATTTACTTCAACAGCATAAAATAAATTATTAAATTCATTATAAAAATATGAATAATAATCACTTATAACATTAGTTAAATTTGTTAATTCTTCTCCAAACATATCAAGATATGTTTTCTTAACATCTTCTACTTTTAATGAATAAGCATCACTATTTCTATCGTCAATACAATCACAGTCATTAAATGAGTTATAATCTGTAATCTTAACTTTTTCAGTATTTTCAAGAGCAACTAATAATTTTAATGTATCATCAGTTTCTCCTAAAAGAACATCTTTTCTAAATCCCTTCATCATAAAGAAACCTGCTATAATTATAAATACTGCTAAAGTATCTAGTGCATACTGCGTAGTTGCTTCAGTTGCAACATGGCCTTGTAATCTATTAAAGATAATAGCCATATGACCAAATACAAAACCAATTGAAAATATAAATCTAAATAATTCAATTGTGTTATTTCTTTCTTTTTTCATTTCTTCTCCTTTTTATTTCAATTTTAAATTCATTTTTTCATCTTTAAATAAAGCTTCATTCATTATTCTTAAATTATCAGATATTAATGGTTTAAATTCCATTTTACTTAAAATATCTTTTTCTAAATCAATTCCCGGTGCTATTTCAATTAACATTAGACCATCTTTAGTTAATTCAAATACACCTCTTTCAGTAATATACTTAACTTTTTTACCAGTTTTAATTGCATCTTTTCCAGAAAATGACACTTGTTCAACTTTTTTTACAAATTTAAGTTTATCACTATCTTGATTTATGTTAACTTTACCATCTTTAATTTCAATATCAACCTTACCGGATTAGATAATACAACATAATCTACTTCCGAACTATGAACAATTATATTTCTTGGATCAATAGTACCTTTTTTAACAATTTTTTCTACCTGGAATATAACTGTTCCACCATTATTATGAACTGCCGTTGCCATTTCTAATGTTTCTGGATGAATTGCTTCATGATCAAGTGAAATATTACCATCTTCATCAGCATATGTTCCTCTTAACAAAGCTACATTCATTTTAATAGTTGGATAAAATAAATATTCTTCATCATTAATTTTAACTAAATTAACAATTCTCATTTGTTGTGATTTTGCCTTATCATTCATTTTACAACAATCTAATCTTGGATCACAATATGCATTTAATCCAACATGCCTAATGTAGCCTGGTTCTCTTCCAGTTAACGCTCTAAACATATGTCCAAAATATCCAAGTGGCGGTGAATAACAAACAATTTTATTTTGATTAATAGAATCTAGTATAGTTTTAGAAAGCATAATAACTGAGGTGATAATTGTATCTACTAATCCCTCTGCACTTAAAGCATTTATTCCCCATTTTTCATGAGCTCCATCTCCTGCTGCCGCTGGAGTTATAATTGTTAAATTTTTGGGGGTATTGTTTTGTTCATAATGTTTACCTACTTCTCTTAAAACTGAATCTGGTGCACCAAAACCACAAAAACCACCGCCAACATCTACAACATCTTCATCATGAACTAATTTAGATACTTCATTAATACTTATAAAATTAGTCACTTATTATACTTCTTTCTATTATAGATTATAGCGTAGAAACCACCAATTTTTCACAAATAGAAGCACCAATTCATAAAAATTATATATTTATCTAAAAGCCTTTTTTCTAATTAACCAATTATAAGAATTATAATTATATCATTTTCATTCATACCTCATTTATTTTTCTAATTATTATTTCTATTTTTTCAAAATAAAAAGACTAGTTATATTTCAAACTAATCTAAATAGCAAATAATTTTATATATTTTTCTAATTTTTAGGTATCATACAACAAATTATAATTAAAGACTATATTAGTTATAGATATCATATGGATGAGTTAAACCATAAAGATTAATTTGTGAATCTATAACAAGCCAACTTCCATCATCTATTTTTACTTTATTCCATTGATGTGTCCATTTATGAGCATTTACATGCTGACATTCTAGACCAGCAGCATCACATAGAAGCATAACAGCGTTGCATCTTCCAGAACAAGCTGCTTTTTTTAAAACTAGAGCTGCATAAGCCTCATTTCCATAATTTGTTTTATATGCTTCAGTCGATTGATCGGTCTGTGCCTCAACAGTTTCATAAAGATATCTGCAAATTGCAAGTGCTTTATCTTTTTTAGTCATTCCAGGAGTAATAATTTTTGCCACTACTCTTTGTGCTTCTTCTTTGGCAAGTTTTAATCTTCCCTCTTTGGTAGATTTTGGATCTACCGATTGATTTGAATTTTTATTATTATTTGTATTATTTTTGTCATTATTTTTAGTACTATTATTATTTTTACTAGTTGATGTTTGTTTATTATTTGATTGTGTCTGTTGTTTAGTTTCAACTTTTGCCTTCACAGTTACAGTAAATTCTTGTTTAGTTTCATGTTGATTTTTGTCAGTTGCTTTAGCTGTTAATGTATACTTGCCTACTTTTGATGTATCTACATTACCATCAATAAAAACTTCTAAATCTCCATCAACTGCATCTTTTGCTTTTATACCTTCTTTAGCATCAAATTTTTCACCTTGAATAATTTCTTTATCTGAAACTCCTTCTAAAACAGGCATTTGTGTATCTTCAATTTTCCAAGTATTTTCTTTTTTAGTTATGATATTATTAAAAAAATTTAAATTACAATGTGTTTCAATCGTTATAGTTATATTTCCAACTTTTTCTGCTTTATAACTTTCTTCAGGCTTTAAAAATTTTTCATCAATTTTTACCGTATATGTTGTCCCTTTTGCAAGACTATTCAGTTCTATTAATTTTGAAGTAATCTCTTCATACGAAATAATACTTCCGTATTCAACAACATCCGAAATTTCTTTTAATGCCTTTTCATTTTGCTCATGTAATTTATTAGCAGTTTGTCTATAATATAAATATGAACAAAGTACTACAGAACCTGCTATAATTATTAAAACAATTAAAATTATTAAGAATATTTTTAATTTATTACTTCTATTTTTTTTAACTTCCATAATTTTTACAACCTTCCCATTCTTTTTATATTTAATTTCTATTATTACTAACTTAAATTAATCAACTACATTAATATCTATATTATTATTGCCAAAATAAACATCTCTATTTCCATCTAATGTATGAAATTTAATTATTGCATAGCTATCATATTTATATATAATACTTCCGCCATCTTTATACATTATCACTTTAATTTTTCCATCCTTTTCATCTTGATTAGCTTTAACAATTATTTCATTCATCGTTATTTTATTTGTTATTAAAGCCTCTTTTAATGGATATTCATTACCATCAATTTTAATATTTACCTTGCCTCCATATGCATATATATTATAATCATATTTATCAGATTCAGTTTTATCTAATATTACATACTTATTATTAGAACTATCATTTTTCTGTATTTCTTTAAAGATTATTTCAAAATTATCAATAGATTTTATTTCTATTTTTGATGCTTTAATTTGAGCAGGATAACTTTCCATAATATGACCATCATAAGTTATTTTTACATTTGTCCCTACTTCATAAAGTTCATCATTACTTTTTTTTAATGAAATAGAAATTTTATCAGCAGTTTTTCTTTCATCTTCATCTTCGTTTGGTTCCACTATAATATAAGTAGTTGTAGATTCAATTACTTTCCCAAAGAAAGAATGTTCTTCACTATTTTCTAACTTATCAAAAATAATATTTTTTAGTGTTGCTAAATCTTCTTTTGTTATTTTGGCTTGTTTGTCATCTTTTTGAATAACGCTACAATCTTCTTTTATATAATATGTTTGTTGATTCATTATTATTGTATAGGTATTAATTCCACCACAAATTTCATAATTATATTTTGAATATAGCAATATATTTTCTATAGTTTCTATATCATTCGTATCGGTAATTGTAATAGTTTCCCCCTCATACAATAACTTAATACTAACATAATCTGGTAATTCATACTTCATAAACCAACTGCCCATTTTAACACCTATATTATTTTCGTAAGGTTCATTTGGCGATACTCCAACATATCTTATAACTTTATAACCTAATCCCCAATATGTTACTCTATTACCATCTTTACTTACTACTTTAATACAAAACTTAGGTTCATGTCCTGTTGAAACTCTACCATCATCTATATAATTTGCAATAAATCCTAAGATAGTAAGTATAAGAAAAAATATTAAAGAAACAATTAATATCTTCTTCTTCATAGTGTCCTTTCTTTTAATTATTTTTTATCTTTTTCTTTATTATTTTTAGTCATATAAGCTACAAATAAAATTATACCAACAAAATTACAACCAATTGATAATCCTACTAATAAACCACTACTAAATTGTCCAAAAGTACTTGTTTCATCTCCAGCAAACACTGTGAATGCTAAATATAATAAATTACCTAAAACTATTAGAAATGTTCCTATTTTTAGTTGTTTCACTTAAATCACCTCCTATTTAATTATTTATATAAAATTTACTACATTAAATTAACGAAAATAAAGATATAACTGAAGAAACTAAATTCGCTATCATATGAATTATAAAACTCGGTATTATTGAACCATTTGCTTTCTTTTCATTTATGTATCCCATAGCAAATGCTACTCCTCCAGTAAATAATATAACTAATATTGCTTTTAAAAGTCCTAATTCACTAAAAAGCAAAACACCATGCATAAGTCCAAATAATACACTCTGAACTATATTTCCAAAAACAAATCCAAATCTACTAAATCTTTTTAGTAAAAAACCTCTAAATAATATTTCTTCTGGTAATGCAGTATTTAAACTAGCATATACTATAGCTGATAATAAACCCTTAAATTCTAGTCCATTAAACTTTGAGGTCGCAGTTTCCATTCCTTTAGCAATATAAAGAATATAAACAGTTAAAATCAAGAAAAATAAAAGTGTTATTGCTGAGAAGATAAATGCATCTTTCTTATTTTCTTTATTTATTTTTTTTATGCCAATATATTCTAAAAAACTCATCTTTTTTCTAGAAGTTATAAGCCAAAAAACAAATGGAATAAGACTAAATAATATTATTTGAAATATGCTACTTATTACTATGCTTACTAACATAATCTTTACCTCCTTTTATAATATTATTAGAATTAAAATATCTATTATTAATATCAATGTTGCTGCAATACTTGTTATATAAAAAGCACTCTTTTTATTACAATACCTTATTACGTAGGATAATTTTGGATTTTCTGGAGAGTAATGAACTTCTACTTCACTTCCAATTGGATATAACTTTTCCATTGGATTTTTTAATATTCCAATTATGGAATTTTTATTAATATTTATTATTAACCTTCCATTTTCTTCATGACATTCAACTTTATTTTCCATACTTGGTGAACTTATAGATTTAATTATGTATCCTTTATACTCCGGTCCTATAACTTTATATATTTTTCCATCAACATCATAATATACAATAGGCAAGCATACTGGAGAATATTCTCCACCTCTAGTAGCTAGAGTATATTTTTTAACCTTTCCAATTACTTTACTAGTACACTTTTTTTCTTGAACTAAATATTTATAGAAAAGAGTAAACGCTATTATATATAAAGTTATTGAAAATGCAGAAAGAAAAATACCAAATATTATTTTAATTATTTCTGTATCTTGCATATAATCACTTCCTTAATTTAATTTTATAAATTCATCTATTAAATTGCATTGATTAGCAATAAAATCTTTATATTTTTGAACATCTTTTGCTTCAATTTCTTTTGTTATATCAATCTTATAAGGATTTCCCATAATGTATATATATACTTTATTCTCTAAAATACATATTAAATATTTGCAATCATCTTCTATTATTTTATTTATTATCTTTATTATTTTATAATTTAACATATAAGAAACACATTCTTTACTTGAAGCATAGATTATAAAATTATTATTAAATTTTTCATCACAAGAACTAACTTTACCATATTTTACTTTATTAAATATTTTACTTAAGTGAAAATTTTTAAATCCTTTTTGACATAGTATTAAACTATCATTAAATTTATTTTCAAATTCATATATTACAAGTAATCCTTCAAATATAGTAGTTAAAGAAGATTCCCAATCTTGTGGAGTTTTATAATATTCCAACTTTTTTATTTCAATGTTAGCTTGTTTAAAATTAGTATTTTTATAATTTCCAGCAAATAAATTATTAGATATATACTTACTTTTTAAATCAATTATTTTAGATTCTTTTACTTCCTTTTTATCTATTCCTAATTTATGATTATATGTTAAATTAGCAATTTTAGTTTTTAATGCCTCACTAACTATTTTATCATTATAATCATTTGTAAGTTCTAATTTTACTCTATTGGCAATCTTACTAGTAATAAGAATACCAAAACATATTATAGCAATTGGTAAAAATGGTAACTTAAACTTAAGAACTGCAAAAATTATTATTGAACTAACTATTGAAATAATAATACCTGCTTTATAAATCTTAATTATCTTTTTTCTCTTATCGTTCATCAATATTTCTTCCTTTTTTTACTTTTGATATCCTTAATCCATAAATAGATATAATTAATAATGGTAAATGAAGTATTCCCATCCACCAATCTTTTATATTAAAGCCAAACCAAGTCATCATATTAAATATTCCAAAGGATAATCCAACAAAAGATATTATATTAATAGTAGCTTTATCAATATTTTTTGAAAATAATATCAGCATTCCAATAATTACAGGTGTAATCATACAATAAGTTACTCCAGCTTCATTTGTAAATATTGTGCTTATACTTGGCATTATATTATTATTTTCAATAATATATGGCATTAAAAATGCTAAAATCATTAAAGGTATTATCCACAAAGCTTTTTTATTTAAATCTTCTTTTGATATTTTACTTTTACTTTTTATAACATCATTAAAGCAACATATTGAAACAATGTATTGAATAATCATATTTCCTATTATAAATGTAAAGCCATACTCGGTATTAGACATATTTTGAAATAGTCCTACAAATAATAAGATTATACCATAATATCCTAAAATATATTTGCCTGATTTTTCCTTCATAAAAAGTGGTAGTAAGCAAACTACTAATAAAATTATTTTAGTAACAATAAGACCAACACCAATATTATTAATATATGGATGCTCTAACACACTTCCTATAACATTCGTTGTATATTGAGGGTTATACTTCTGCTCTGTTATTAAAGGACAAAACATAATTAAAACTAATAATATTTTAAACCATTTTTTATATATAATTTTTTCCATAATCAATCACTATCCTATAATTATTTTAAATCTAAAGCATTTTTAGGGCAACCATTAATACAGTTGCAACAAAGTATACATTCAGTACCATTCTTTCTTTTTCTTGAGTCATTTAACATATCTACATTCATTGGACAACTTTTTATACATTTATGACAATTAATACATTTACTATGATCACATTTAACTCTTAAATATGAAAAGTAACTAGATGGTTTTAGAAAAACAGTAACAGGACATATATATTTACAAAATGCTCTATTATCTTTAAATATAAATGCGAGTATTATTCCTAAAGCATAATATACAATGTTTCCAATTACAAAAGCCCAAAACATTATATTTTCTAAATTATCTACTTTAAATATAAATAATGCTGATACAAATGTTAATGATAACAAGAATACAATATATCTAATCCATCCAAGTTTTTTTCTATCATCTTTGGGAATTTTATATGGCAATAAGTCAAGAACCATTCCAGTCCAGCAAGCATAACCACACCATCCTCTGCCAAAAAATAATGGTCCTGCAATTTTTGCTACAAAGTAATGTATTGTTGCTGCTTCAAATACTCCTAAAAATAAATAGTACCAAAACCCTTCAATTTGCATATTTTCCCTACATATCATACCTAAATATACAAGCATATATAAACCAACTGCTAATTGAACAAAATTTCTTGCATACTTAACCTTATGTGACATTAAATACATACCAATTGATATACAAATCCCTATATAATTAAAATTAAGCAAATAAAATAAGTTTTTTGATAAAACAAATAATGATATAGCAACAATCTCAAATATTAACATTGTTATTAACATAATTTTATTTTCTTTAATCAATTTAATCATAAATTATTACCTCTTACAATTTATTGTATTTTAAGATTATCAATACACTCATCAAAAATTTCTAAAAATTTTTCTATTTCTTCTTTAGTTGTTAAATGAGAAATGCTTATTCTCACAGAAGTTAAAGCAAGTGATTCATCCTTAGTTAAAGCATATACTAATTTTGATGGAGTATTATCTGGACAGCACGATGTTTTAGTAGATATATAAACATCTTTTTTTTCTAGCATCTTTGCAAAGTCTTTAGAATTAACACCTTTAATACTGAAATTAATTGTAAATGGAATGGATTTATCAGTATTGTTTATATGAATAAAATTATATTTTTTTAAATGATTAATAACTTTTTTGTTTAAATCTAAAACATAATTATATCTATCATCTTGATTAAATAAAGCAATATCAAGAGCTTTATCTACTGAGGCAATAAGCGGTGTTACAGGAGTACCACTTCTATATATTGTTGTCGATTTACCACCACTTATTAATGGTATTAAATTAGTATTTTTCTTCTTTATTAATACTCCAATTCCGTTAATACCATAAAATTTATGTGGTGAAAAGGTTATTAAATCTACATTACTATAATCTATTTTTACTTTACCAATTGCTTGTGTAGCATCAGTATGAAAATGAATGTTAGGATACTGTTTTAAAAGAATTGAAATTTCCTCAATAGGTTGTACTAAACCAATTTCACTATCAACAGCAACAATACTAACTAATATTGTATCTTCTCGTATTAATTTTTTTAATTCATTTATATCTACTAGGCCTTCTTTATTAATTGGAACTAAGTCAACATCAAACCCTTTATCTTGCATAACAGTTGCTGATGCAATAATAGAATTATGTTCTAAACTACTTATAATAATATGTTTACCTTTATTTTTATATTTTTCACACACACCTTTAATTGCCATATTATTAGATTCTGTAGCACCACTTGTATAAATAATTTCTTCTTTTGAAACTCCAAATTTTTTTGCAATATTTTCTGTTGCCTTATCTATTACATTTTTAGCGTCTTTTCCAATTTTGTGAACTGAATTTGGATTCCCATAATATTTCTGGGATATATCATAATAATAATCTAATACTTTTTTATCAATAGGAGTATTAGCCGCATAATCTAAATATATCATTTCTTCTCTCCTTAAAAATTTAACATTAACCAATCAGGTTTAAAAATTAAAAGTAATCCCATTACAATCATTATAATTGAGCTAATTAATGTACATAATTTATTATATTTATTTGTTATTCCCGTTGCCTCAAGAGTAATCATTGATATAGCAAATACAAATACATCATCTATTAAATAAAATAATATATATATTAATAAATATATTATTTTCGCCATTCCCTCAATTTTATTTATTGACAATATTTCAGTAAATATTAATGGAAATCCCAAAGAACAAGCAAGTTCAATTAAATTAACCGATATCGCTAATATAGAAACTCCAATTATTGTTAAAAGAAAATTCTTACTATCAATAATCCTATGAATTTTTGTAATTAATTTTTTTCTTTTTTTATTATCAATTACTGTACAACCAGTTTGTTCCTTTCTAATTTTTAAATATTTTTTAAAGTTAAATATACCTGCAAATAAAATAAATATTGCTATTGATATTTTCATCCATTTAAGTGTTGCCACATTTATTGCAAAATTAATTCCAACCATTGATAAAAAATATACAAAACCTGATATCAAAAGAAAATTTAATCCAAGAATCCACGCCTTTTTTCTATTTTTTATACCAAATAACATATTAATTAAAAATAGTAATATCCACATAGCACAAGGATTAAAACCATCTATGAAACCAAGAATAACTGCAACAAGGGGAATAGAAACCGTTTTTATGTTAATAGTACCTAATAAAGGTAATTTTATTTCATTAGGATTATTATCTAATTCAACATATTCTTTAATTTTATTTTCAATTCTTGAACCGACAACATCGGAAAAACCAATAAAATAATCATCCCCAACTATACTTAAGGGAACACCTTTTTCAGTTATTTCAAATTCAGCTTTAACCTGCTTTTTAATATCAGCGTTTCTTTTATTATGCCATACCTCATAATAATAAACATCTACATAGTCCTTATAATCTTTTTCAATTTGTTTAAGCCATTTTCTTTCTTCTTCGCAATGAGGACATTCTTCTCCATAAAATAGATACAAATTTATTTTATTTTCTTTAATTTCTGACTTTGTAAATTTAGAAACCCTATCACTATATGTTTCTGCTAAAGCAAAAGAATCAGTTGGAAAGCATAAGAAAACTGCTAATACAATTAATAATAATCTTTTCATATGATCTCACACTCTTTTAGAAAAGTAACTAATTCTTCATACGATTTTTCACCAATAATTCTTTTATTATTGCAAATAATTACCGGAAGTTTATCACCTACATTATATTTACTTACTTCATCTTCATCTAAATCAAAATCTAATAGATCATATTTTAAATTAAATTCACTATTTAATTTCTTTAAATGTTTTTTTAAAATTAAACAAGAAGGGCACCATACTGCACTAATTACTATAAGTTTTTTATTCATCTTTTTTACCTCCACAACAATTATATAATAAAGCATATATAAGGTATATAAACAGTTAGTTGAAATAACTCAAGTATTAGTTGAGTTATATTTACAATTAATCTTTAAACCATTTTACTAAGATTGGCTTAATTAATTCGTAAATAAATATTGCTATAAAATTTAGTAAAAATACCACTAATATCAAACTAATATTTATTGATGTTATGCTTATTAATTTTCCAATAGGTGTAATAAACACTATAACTTCAATTAAAAATATCAATAGTAATCCATAATTCATTGCTTTATTAGAAAATATTCCTTGCTTAACAACAGATTGTTTTAAATTTCTACAAGATATAGAATAAACTATCTCCTGAACTACCATTGAAAGAAGTGCTAAAGACATGGCTGTTTCTTGTCCATACATTTTTAAACTAATAAAATATGTAAGAACTACGAATATAGTTTCAATGATAGCTGATGATGCTATACATGATTTTATAAATGGTGTAAATAATGGTTTATTTATTCCTCTTGGGTTTTTATTCATTATGCCATCTTCACTCTTTTCAAAAGATAAACATATACTAGGAATAGAATCAGTTACCAAATCAATAAATAAGATATAAATTGGTAAAAGAATAGTTGTTTTAGAAAATAATCCAATTATAATTGTAAATATTTCAGCAAAATTACTTGATAATGAAAATACTATATTATTTCTAATATTATTATATATTCTTCTTCCTTCTTCAACTGCGACAACTATTGTTGAAAAAGAATCGTCCATTAATACTATGTCTGATGCAGATTTTGTAACATCAGTACCAGTAATCCCCATTCCTACACCAACATGTGCATCTTTTATAGCTGGTGCATCATTTACTCCATCTCCAGTCATTGCTACAATTTTTCCACTATTTTGAAGAGCAAGGACAATTCTTTCTTTATGAGATGGATTAACTCTTGCATAAACAGAATATTTTTTAACGATATTTTTTAACTCTTTGTCATTATATTTATCAAGTTCACTTCCAAGTATTGCTTCATTATCGTTACTTATAATTCCAACATCTTTAGCAATAGCAGTTGCCGTATCTATAGAGTCTCCTGTAATCATGATAGGTCTAATACCAGCATTTTTACATAAAAGAACACTTTTCTTAACACTTTCTCTTGGTGGATCTATCATTCCTAGAATACCAGCAAAAGATAAATTATTTTCCTCTTTTTCTAATTCTTTAATATCTTTTGGTATATAATCTAATTTTTTATAAGCAAACCCTAAAGTTCTTAAAGCATTTTTAGAAAGGTTCTTAACTTTATCTAAAACCTCTTGCTTTTCATCTTTAGATAGATTTACTTTCTCAATCAAAGAATCCATACTACCTTTGCATAAAATATATACATCATTATCAATTCTATTTAAAGTAGTAAACATCTTTCTATCGCTATCAAAAGGTATATCTAATATTCTCTCACATTTTTTTCTTAATTTAAGAGAATCAATTTTTTTATTATATAGATAATCATATAAACAAGTTTCAGTAGGATCACCTACATATTTATCGTCATAAATAAGACCATCATTACAAAGAGCACATATGTAATTAAGCATTTTTTCATCTATTACATATTCTTCTTTAACAGTCATTTTGTTTTGAGTTATAGTACCAGTCTTATCAGAGCAAATAATATCAATTGCACCTAAAGTTTCTACAGCCTGCATTTGTTTTACTACTGTTTTCTTTTTTGCTAAATTAGATATTCCAACAGATAATGTTATTGTAATTACAGTAGGTAGTCCTTCAGGAATAGCAGCTACTGCAAGTGATGAACATAACATTATAATTTCTAATATTGTATATTTATTAATTAATGCCAAAATAAATATAAAAATTAAAATAATAAATACTATAAATGTTATCTTTTTAGAAAGTTCTTTTATTTTTAGTTGTAATGGTGTTTCTATACTATCAATTTCATTTAATGATAATGCAATTTTACCTATCTCAGTATTTTTCCCTGTGCTTACAACCATACCAGTACATTTTCCGTTTGTAATGTTTGTTCCTAAAAATAACATATTATTTTGTTCTTGAATAATTAAGTTTTCTTTTAAAACATCTACACTTTTTACAACTGGAACACTTTCTCCAGTTAGTGCTGATTCATCCACTTTCAAACTCTCACATGAAAAAATTCTAATATCAGCAGGAACAGTTTCTCCAGATTCTAAATATATTATATCCCCTGGAACTAATTCTTTGGTGTTTATTACTATTATTTTTCCATCTCTTTTAACTTTACAAGTACTAGTTTCATATTTTTTTAAGTCTTTTAATATTAAAGTTGCCTTCTCTTCCTGTATAAATCCCACAATAGCATTAATAAAAACTACAAAAAGAATAACGATAGTATCAGTATATTCATGAGAATAAAAATATCCATAAAAATATAAAAGTAATGCAACTACAAATAATATGATAATCATAGTATCATTAAATTGCTTTAAAAATCTTAAAATCCATAGTGTTTTCTTTTTATTTAGAATGATATTTTGCCCATAATCATTTAATCTTTTCTTCGCTTCTTTACTATCTAATCCACTAATATTACTATTCAAAATTTTAAATATTTCTTCTTCTGTTTTTGAATACACTTTTATCTCATCTCCATTTTACAATTTTTTACCTATTTAATATCTTTAAATCTCAAGTATTTTTTGCATGCCACAAATATTCCACCAACCCAAGCAAGTAAAGAAAATAATACAAGTATATAATCTTTGTTTAGTATAGCCGTATAACCCCAATAAATAAGAAATCCAAAATAATATATAAAGAATGATATTACACTTATTTTACTAAATACTTTAGCAATTTTATTTTTATTAAATATTAAACAAATATTTTTTATAAACGAACTAATTCCAAAAATCAAAAATGGTATAACTACTATTCTTGTTAATAAATCTTTTGTAGTAATTAAAATATAGCTTAAAAATATAGATACAATTAAAACCATTATTGTTTTCTGCAAATTTTCTATATTCATTCTTTCCACCAAATTATTGTTTCCAAACTAATTACAATATTTTAATTAGTATTTATTTTATATATATTTAAAATTATCAATGATGTTACTATTGTTGCAATTAAACTCACACAACAACTTAATAAACTAAAATTAAATACAAAAATTGCAGATAACCCATTTATCAAACAATGTGTTAATATACAAGGAAATACACCATTTGATATTTTTCTTATTGTTGCCAAAGCATAACTTAAAGTTAAACACATAATTCCAAATAGAAAATAATTCATATTTATATTAGCAGTCCCTTTTATAAAAAATATTGGAAAATGCCATAACCACCAAGTAATTCCTGTTAAAATAGTAGCTAAATTAAAACCAAACTTTTTTTCCAATTCAGGCTGTAATATCATTCTCCATCCTACTTCTTCATTTCCACCACCTACTAACATCATTGGTACAATTAATATAATCATAAAAATAGGAGCCCCGATTGTAAACCCATTTGCTAAACATCCAACCAGATAATAAATCAACACAAATAAAAATATAAGAAGATAAGTACCAATATTGTGTTTTATATCAAATATTTTTTTTAGCCATTCTTTAAAATTTTTAACTTTGCCATTTCGTTTTAATGAAATATAAGAGGCAATAGTTGGCGAAAATCCTCCTACAATGTGCATAATTCTTAAAAATATATTGTTTATTGTTATATCAAAAGTTTGACTAATTAAAGCACATCCTCCCCAAAAAATTATCATTATAACAAAAGTTATTATTAAAAATTCCCTCACCATTTTTTTATTCATAATATACTCCAATCTTTCACATAAATTACAATTTTTATAATAAATAACTATATTAAAATTATTTATAAAATCTTAACACTTGATATTGATAATAATCATTCTTATCTAAATAACCAACAGAAATACCCTTTCCATTGTATGCTGTTTTACCAGTAGTTGATTTAGTTTTTGCTTCCTCTAATAATGTATCAATTTCAGTTTTCGACGCATCATTATAATTTGCTTTGATTAAATGTTTAGCATATGTAAGTGCATCATCACCATATTTACTAGTTTTATCTACATAAATAAGCATATAATCTACTATGTCAGTTGCTTTATCTCCTGTATATTTTTCTGGAACAACTACTAATGAAACCCCATCAAGTAATCCATACCAATACTGATTATTATATTCAGTTAAATAATCAGTTGATGCTGGATTTAATGTGCTGTTATCTACTACTTCAGTATTAAATTTTGCAACTAAAACATCGGCAGTCTCCTTTTCAACAGAGCCATACTTTTCTTGACTATCTTGTAAATCATTTTTAGCATCTTCTACACTAGACTTACCACATCCTGTTAATCCCAATATCATAACTCCACATAATAAAATAATAAATAATTTCTTTTTCATAATTAATCCTCCATTTTTATAAATTACAATTTATATTTAATTTCTTATATATTTTACAATCGAATTGTGATCATCTAAAGATATTCTATATATTCCATTATAAGGTTGTTCAATAAAGTATTTACCTTTTTTCTTATAAATAAATACAGTCGAAGATTTGTTTTCATCATATTCAAAATCTATTTTTATTTCATTTTCTACATTTATAGGACTATCTTGTACACTTTCATTAGTTGTTGTTCTTTTAACTTTACCAATAATATTTATAATATCCTTTATTTTATCCTGCTCATTTACCTGAATTATTTTTCCATTTTGTTCCAAATTTATGTTGTAAACATTATCTTCTGATGGTATATTCAAAGCATAAGAAGATTTATAAACTTTATTAAAATATAAAACCTTATTAAAATATAAAACTCCTAATATAGCACTTATACACACAAGCAATACAATTATAAAAATCAGTTTTCTTTTTTGCATATCTTTCTCCTAAACAGTACATTATCTTTTAATTTCATCAATCATATTTTTTAAGCTAGAAAAGTCTACAAAGTTTACTTTTTTATTATAACTATCTATCATTGTTTTATCTTCTGCCGTTTTCTTTTCTTCTGGTAAACTTTTTATTTTATTATAAAGTATTCTCATCATTGTTTTATGTAAAAAATTGAGTTTTGAATAATCTATTCCACCTCTTAAATGATAAATAGATGCTTTTTCGTATATTTCATTTGGAAGTTGTTTTTTCATACTATTTTCTATATTATTTATATTTTCTTTATCCGTAGGATCTGCTAATCCAACTGTTGCTATTATTATTTTTTTATTTTCACAATTAGATATTTTTTTAAATGTTTTAGTCATTCCTAAAACTCCTCCAGCATATAGTGCCCCAATATATATAATTGTTTCATATTCATTTATATTTTTTATATTTTCATAGCTTTCTGCTTTAATATTAGTCTTTTTTGATAATTCCATTGCATACTGTCTTGTAGTACCATACTTAGAACCATATATTATTATTTTCACGATTTTATCCTCCTCTACAACTACTATTTCCTAACTAATTATCAATGTACTCTAATAGTGGCTTTAAATATTTCTTATCAGTCCAATCACATTTTTTCCCATTGCACCCATTAATGCTTTCATCCATGGTTCATAAGTTTTAGGGTCTTTATTTGCAATTGCCTTTTGCAATAGTTTACATAAAGTTCTATCTTTAAATGACATTTTTTCTTCATCCCAAGCTCCCCTACCATAAAATGTAGGAATATCTTTTAAGTCTTCCTTAAGATTACGTGCTTTTACTTCATTAAATGCCTGTTTTTCAAAAGGAGATACACCAACACAAAATATAGCTAATTTTTTATTTTTTAATATATCATAATTTTTTCTAAAAAATGATAAACCTGCTATACCAGAAGCATAAATACCTCCACATAAAATTATTGTATCGTATTTTTCAATTTCTTTTATTTTTGCATTAGATGTTTCAATACAATCGAATTTTGTTTTTTCAATTAGCCAATCTACATACTTTTTAGTTGCACCGTACTTTGATTGATAAATTATTATGCCTTTTTTCATATTTTATTTCCTTACCTTTTATTTTATATTTCATCAAAATTTTTTCTTACTCTATATGAACAATAAAGACCACTATATATTTTTTTACTTTCTTTGATATTTTCAAAGTCTTTTGGTTTTATAAAGCATACTTTTTTATTAAATTTATAAATTTGTGCTTTTTCTAATACATCAGCAACAAAATAACTGCATACATATCTATTTTTCATAACAAATGGTATTCCAAAAAATCTTAAAACAATTCCTATAAAATCATATTTATATTTTATAGCATTTAATTGCATATCATTAATAATTTTATTTATTGCTTGAAATTGTTCTAAAGTAACATCTATCTCATATATTATACATATTGTATTGTGAAATTTTTTAAAAAATTCTCCTTGTCTTTGTTGTGCAATAAACCCTCCATCTAAAATTGAATCAACTCTTTTTCTTCCAAAACTATATAATGTGTCACAACCTTTATTTAAGGAAATTGCTACATGACTATACATGTATCTTGTAAAAATTTTTACTAATTTTGATGGAAACGTATTAGTATGCATTAATATTAAATATATTTTTTTCATATGTTTATCAATATTTTTTCCTCCATTGGTACACCAATATATAATTTCAATCCAAATATTTTTTCAACTTCATGTATTGAAAAATAATCGCTTGATTTATATTCTCGTTCTACAGATACACCATTTTTTAAAAAATAAGAATGTTCACCTTGATTTGTTCCATCATCATCTGGAAAATCATAAGATATTTCATAGTTATTATGATTTTTATCAATAACATAGTAAGGCTAGTACTATCTCCACCATAAATAATATTTCTTGACATATTATTACTATTAATAGGAGTTTGAATTAGTACATGGTATAAAAAACTATTTGAAATACCATAACCAGTTTCAAAAATATAATCATTTTCCTTTCTTTTCATCGAGTATAAAATCAGGTAGTAATCAGAATTAAAATATGCTTTTAATAGTGAATCTCAATAATAATCGTAACTAGGACTATTTAAGACCAATGATGATCTCTAACCATAATCATTCTTAGCATGGAATGATACATCATCAGCAGTTACATTCCAAATATAATCTACATAACCATCTTCGCCTGTATTTTCTAATCTTTCTTTGTATACCTTAACTTTTTTGATCTGTATGTTTTTTTACATATCTATACACATCTTTTTGTCCTCTTGAGTTGTGCAACCAGTTAGTAATATTATAAATAATATGACAAGTATTATTAAATATTTTGATGTTTCATGCCTTCACCTATTATTTATCAAATTTAGCAAAATTTGTTGATGTATAATACAATTACCTTTATCTATATATTTTATATCTTCTTTACCACCTAAAACCAACGCCGGTACAAAGAAAAATATATCTTTATCATTAAGTTTGCCTATTTTTTTTACAGCCTTTTTGTATAAATCTATTCTTAAAACATTTTTTATAACTTTTTTATCTACAATATACTTTTCAAAAAACTCTTGATATGAATAACTACATACTATAGTTTTTCTATAATGTATATCTAGCATAGATATATCATTTTTACCATCTTCTAGTTTTCTATAATAAAATATATCTCCAAACGCTGTTAGAATTATTGGTATTCTAGTATTATCTATTCTACCAAGCCACGCATACAAACTATTCATATAATCTCTAGGATTTATTATCTTAATTAAGCCATTTCCATAATCTCCAAAACCATATTCTTCCCATAGATTTATTATTTCATTTGGCAAAATTTCTTTAAAAAAATTCAAAATATCTTCATCAGGCTTTTGTAAATTTTCTGATGGCTTAAATTTTTTAATAAATTTTTTCATACAATTATTCATAAGTTTTTTCTCCATTTCCCGTAATAAACTCAAGCGTCATTAATGTAGAAGTATGTGGTAAATAAGAAATTTTTATAGATAAATCATCATTTAATTCTAACATTTTTTTACCCTTCTCCATCAGTTCCTCACTAATATGAAATGTATGGTACTTACCTTCCAAATCTTTTCCATAAACATCATAAAACATTAAATACTCATAATTGGTATCATCATAGAATTCAAGATTATTAAGATATGTTTCTTTTGGATGTTTAATATAAGGAATATCTAATATAATTGGTCTAGCAAGAAGAATGACTGCAATAGCACTTATAACAATAATTACTATCTTTAAAATTAGTTTTTTAAGAGGCTTATTTGGTACTCTCTTTATAGAAGATATAATTATAACTATTGCAATTAGAATAAAGACAATATTTGCAAATACATTTTGTAAAAATCCTGTTAACCCCATAGAAAAATCATCTGATAAGAACCATCTAAGTGTAATAATGAGTATTGTTGGTATACCAGCAAAGATGAAAAACAATAAACAATAAGCCTGATTTTCTCGCCTTTTAAGTATTTTTTCACTTGTTATTTTTTTATTTTTCATATTTTATTACCTTACTTTTTATTATTTGTTTTATCCATCATTAAACCTACTACTGTTCCAATACAAATTCCTATGGCTAAACTAATATTCATACTATCAGTAGCAGCTCCTATTGCAATGCCAATACTCACACCACAACACATACCAATTGCTAAATAACTATCTTATTCATTTTTTAAATTTCTATTTTCATTTCTTTTCATATCTTTTTCCTCAAAATTTAGGATTTATATTTATATAGCGTTCCAAAAAAGTAAAAATATAAATATACAACCCCATGCATTATTTGTCTCGTCCTTAATTACTAGCATACCATAAATTATTATAAATGTAGAGAGTGCCTCAAAAATAGTATATAAATCAAAACCAATCATGCCATGAATTAATATACATACGATTCCACATACAATAGCACCATAATTTAACCATTTATTTTTACTTACGAATCTATCATTTATTTTTTTAGATATCACAACATAATTAAATCCTTCTGCAAATCCCCAGACTAACGCTATTAGAGTATATCCTAATATATTAACAGGAAAACCTGAACTTAAAAAAACTCTAGTAAAAGTACAATTTTTTAAAGGCAAATACGAATCTATCTCATTGTTCATTAAAAGAAAAATCATAGATGGAATGCATACTGTTATTGATAATACAATTGTCTTAAAAAAATTGTTCTTTGTAAGTCCGTATTCTTTTAATTTTTCATTTCTATAACAAATAACAATTAAGCTCCCTAATCCAGCTAATCCAAATTGAATTAACATAATAGGAATAAATCTTAACCATATATTTACTTCATTTATCCCCGCAAAAAACATAATATTTTTACCAAAAATCAAATAAAGAATTAATGGTATTAGAGTAGCAAATATAATAATGTTTAAATCCTTATCAGCTTTTTTCTGTTTAACACTTAATTCTTTTTTCACAATTTCACTCCTGTGTTAATAAGAGTTTTTATTTTTTATTTTCATTATTTGTAGACATATATGCCACAGCTAAAATGATACCTACAAGATTACATCCAATAGATAATCCAAGTAAAAGACCACTACTGAAATTACTAATATCGCTTGCTTCATTTCCACAAAAATATATATATGCTAGATATAACAAATTTCCTAATATAAATAATAATATTCCTGTTTTTAATTTTTTCATAAATACCTCACTCTTATTTAAATTTCAATTATTTTTTAAGCCATTTTTTTAAATACTAATATTGCTTTTGCAGAATTAGTTATAGACATTGTTACTAATTCATATCCATCTTCATGCATTTCATTAGATTTCTCTTCCACTTTTTTTGCCATGGTGTCAGCTTTTGGAACATATCCTATAACAACAGTTTTATACATTTTTCTATACCTCCTAGTTATGTCAGATTAATTATTTTGATTTAACATAACTATGTATAATTATAGCACGCATTATACAAAACATAAAGGTGTCTATTGCAGAACTATTATATAAATTTTTTTAATACTATGTTTTAGAATTAAAAAAAGAGTCAGAAAGAATCTAACTCAATGTTTAATTTATTTTCTTTTTTCTATAAACAATTACTGCAGTTCCAGCAAGTCCAATAATAGATAAAATTCCAGTTGCTAAATACATTATTACATTATCACCAGTTTTAGGATTTTCTACATTTGTACTAGTACTTTCCCCTGTTGTAGTGTCTTGAGATTGATCAGTTGATGTAGGTGTCATTTTTAAAACTT
>ERZ808240.2206-NODE-2206-length-22030-cov-7.992992_pt1 | contig 22030 bp, 15 predicted proteins | sample MGYA00521084_ERZ808240 | MGnify/ENA primary metagenome ERZ808240 (study PRJEB31516, sample SAMN03275571) | gut metagenome | biome: mammalia-associated habitat; material: feces | host: Papio cynocephalus | place: Kenya | collected 2012-08-06 ...
GTTTCATCGTTCAGTGTGCCATGTAGTAGGTTGTCTTCGGGAGCTGTTTCAGTGGCTTCTGTTGCGGTGAGGTAGAATGAGTTGCCTTTGCCAGCTTGTAGCAATATGCCTGTTTCGGCAGGGACTACGTCGCCATCATTATAGCGATAGTCGTTGCAAACGCTGTTGCCATTAGCAATAACTATGGCGGCCCTAACTCCTGCAGGCAATACCTGTGCATGGTCGCTATAGGCAGTTAGGTACGAACTCTTGGCAAAGTCAATGAGTTTTGCACTTTCTTCAACTTCAGAGGTAGCTGCATCATAAGCAGACTGCAGAGCCTTGTAGGTAACTTCAGTTGCCAATTCTGCCTCAAGTTCTTCCTTAGCTTGTGTTTGAGCAGCGATGAGTGCAGAGCGAGTTGCTTCGCTAAGCGCATCAGTCATATAAGTGCGAGTATATGCATGAAGCTCGCTCCAATAGAAAAACAGGTTACCATTATTAGTTCTGTTTGTGGTTGTTGCTTCAACCATCAAGCGAATATAGCGATAAGCCGTACCATAAAAGTCGATAGGTAGTAAACCCGTATTGCCAAAATCGTAGTCGTATGCACATGTCTGGGTGCCAAGGTCAGTCCAACTTTCATCATCATCGGGGGTGTTGGTTACGTAAATATGCAAAGTAACAGGACTACCTTCATCAATATTAACTTGTCGTTTGCTATACTTCAGCGCAATTTGCTTATAAGCATTTTTTAGGTCTATCTGCAAAAAGTGATGCGCCTCTGTTGTGTTCTCTGTACTCCAAGCAGAGTGAAAATAAGTATCTAAGTTATTATCAATCAAAGCTTCTAACGAACCTTCGGTAGGTTCAATTGCATTTGACGATAGTTGAGAAACATCAGTTATCAAACCATCCTTTTCGGCATAAATAACTTCTTTTAAAACGGTTATAGGACGAATGCCCAATTCGCTTAATGCAAAGAATAAATTACCATTTGTACGTTGCATGCCACCAGTAGCTTCTACTTGCAAACGGACGTATTGATAGTTTCCTCCCAATTTTATAATTGCCTTACCGCTTTGGTTATTGTCCTCTGTATATTGGAGCGTAGTGGTATATCCGCAATCAGTCCAACTGTCCTCTTCGTTGGGGGTATTTGTGCCAAACACATGTATCTGCGTAGGAAATCCATTATTTGCCGTAAAGTTGTAGCGCTTAGTATAGTCAAGCAATAAGTTTTGATAAGCACTCTTAAGGTCTATTTGTAAATAAGCGTATGAGCTATCTGTATTTGCTGCGCTCCAGGTTGAGTGAAAGTAGGTATCCTTGTTTCCATCCACCAAATTACTTATATCGCCTTCAGTAGTCTCTTGAGCATTAGTCGATAGTTGTGATTTGTCTGTGAGTATGTTACTACCCGCTGTGTAAGTAGAAATAAGAGGCGAATAGTCGGGGGTAATTTGCTTGCTCACCTCTGCGCTTAAACTTGAAAGAGGTGCAAAATACATTTTGCTATAATCTTTCATGTCAGCCAACGCATAATGTATTTGTTTGTACGCAGTGCTAAGTGAATCATAAGCATTTATTAGCTCAGAGTCATTGTTGCTGCTTTCAGATATATGTTGTGCATTTGCCATTTGCTCTTCGTATGCAGTGCGCCTTGCCAAATCAATTCTGGTATAGAGTAAGGAGTCTGCATTCACCTCTTCACTTGCGCTTGCTATAAGGCTGTCAAGTTTTGTTCTTGCTTCACCAGCCTCTAATATAGTGAAAGATACATCAGTCAATCCGCTCAACGCAGTTTGATAAGCATCCTTTAAATTTTGTGGAACTACCACGATGGGATTGGATGCGATATTTTGAAACGCATTGCTTTCTATTGTTGGGCATGTCTCTCCTTCAAAATAAATAGTTTGCAGTGAGGAACATCCATTGAATGTCTCTTCTTTTATTGTTGTCACTGCATTCGGTATATTGATAGAAATCAAGGAAGTACAAGAACGGAAAGCGCATTTACCAATGTTTGTAACTGAACTCGGAATGGCAACAGAAGCAAGTGAATGACAGTTCTCAAAGGCGAACTCATCTACATTTGTTACCGAGTTAGGAATTTCAATAGAAGGTAAATTCGTGCACCCTTCGAAAGCTGCGTAACCAATACTTGTAACTGAGTTGGGAATAGTAACAGAAGTAAGAGAGAAGCAATTCCAAAAGAGTCCCTCATTAATGCTCGTAACCGAACTCGGAATTGCAACAGAAGTTAGAGAAGTGCAATTGTAAAAAGCCAAACTACCAATCTGCGTAACTGAACTCGGAATTTCGATAGAAGTTAGAGAGGAACACTGATAGAAAGCATACTGTCCTATATTAGTAATGGAATTAGGAAGTGTAACTGAAGCAAGTGAAGTACAGCCTCTGAAAGCATTATATCCTATGCTCGTAACGTCGCAACCAGCTACTCTGCTACCTATATTAGCATTGGTTATGCTCGTGTTTTCTACACCTTTTACATAAGCTGTCGCATTCTCATCGTTTATTGAATAAATTATGCCATCTTTGGTATAATCGTCAGCCCACGAGGGCAAAGAGCTAAACATGCAAACCATGAGCAAAAGCCAATGGCGTACATTTGTGGTAATTTGAATATTCATGCTTGTAGATTTTTGATTAATAAAACATTTTAGCATTAATTTTATAGCAAATATAGGCAATATTATGTAATTACCCCCCCATTTACATTAATGTTTGTTAAAGGTATACATACTACTAAATAGGACAAAATGAACAACAATATATTATATGGTAAACGAACCAGGATTATACCCCAATTATTGGCGTATGGTTAAAATAGTGTATTACCGAGGAAAACGAAGTTCTTGTGCAAAGTAATAAAGTTAAAACGCATAATACACTATATTTACATGTACTTCATAAATTCAAATAAAGTTCAGATACACAAATATTCTGGCGTACGACTACTATGTATATGTAAAAAAGCGTATAGGACAATTACAGAATATTCTGCAATTTGACCTATACGCTGCAAAAACATTTTGCTATGTTTTCATCAAAGTCCAGCTTTAAACCCATTAGCCTTTTAATTTATTTTGCTCGCTTGCATAAGGATGGCTCCTACAGATTATTGATTTCGTCAATTGTGAGATTCGTTGTTTCGGCTATTTGCTCTATAGGCATTCCAAGTTTTAATAACTTTTTTGCTACATAAACCATGCCTTCTGCTCTACCTTCTGCACGGCCTTCCGCACGACCTTCTGCACGCCCTTCTGCACGTCCTTTTTCTTCAGCAGAGTCAAGAGAATTCTTGATATCCCGATAGGCTTTCAAGCTATTTTCGTATTCACGCAGTTCGATTTTGGTAAACTTGGCAATTTCAGCTTCAGAGAAAAGGCGATCAAAAACGGCACTTTGTAGGCGCTTGGGCTGACGATCAAGGCGCGGCAGATTGCGTAGAACAAAAAGCCATTTGTCGTAATTGGACTCGAGTTGGTCTATCGTCTTATCAAACTTTGCTATTTCGATGTACTTGAATGTTAGCTTGTCATTGAAAATACGATGCGTATGCTTGTCAAGCAAACCAATGTCGTGGTTGATGCTATTATCAGAAAAGGCTGGGTCGCTCATGCTGTAGTTCAAAAGAGCCACGACATACACGTGCTTGAGCTTAAAGTTCCAATCGGCTCCCTTAGGGGCTTGTTCGCGTATGGGAAAGGTGGCATAGTAAAGCGATCTGTCCTTGAAGTATGTCTGATAGGCATTCTGCATCTCTACGATGAACTTTTCTCCGTGTTCGTTTTCGCAATACACATCGAATATAGCCTTGCGTTCAGCACAAACATCGCCCACATTTTCGCTGTTGAGGAACTTCACATCCTTGATTACCTGTTCGCCATTGAACAGAGAATTGAGAAAGTTGATCAACAAGTCCTTGTTGGGATTAGTGCCAAAGATGCGTTTAAAGCCAAAATCTGTAAGCAAACTAATATATCGTTCTTCTGTCTGTCGCATAGTATAATTCAATTAGATTGAAAATTTAACCTATTGCTTTAATATTTTGTTTTTTGCCCTTTACTTTTCTAAATTATTTCGTTTATTTAAATGCTTGATTTCGTCAATTGTGAGGTTGGTAGCTTCGGCAATTTGCTCTATGGGCATTCCGAGGTTTAATAATTTTTTTGCAACATAATTCATGCCTTCAGCACGACCTTCTGCACGGCCCTTTTCTTCAGCAGAGTCAAGAGAATTCTTGATATCCCGATAGGCCTTTAGGCTGTTCTCGTATTCGCGCAGTTCGGTTCTTGTGAATTTTGCTATTTCGGCTTCAGAGAATAGCCGGTTGAAAACGGCATTTTTCAAACTTTGAGGTTGGCGGTCGAGGCGTGAGAGATTACGCAGAATATAGAGCCATTTGTCGTAGTTAGATTCAAGCTGTTCTATCGTCTTGTCGAACTTGGCTATTTCGACATATTTGAATGTCAGTTTGTCATTAAAAACACGATGCGTATGCTTGTCAAGCAAGCCAATGTCGTGGTTAATACTATTATCAGAAAAGGCAGGGTCGCTCATGCTGTAGTTTAGAAGAGCCACGACATACACGTGCTTGAGCTTAAAGTTCCAGTCGGCTCCCTTAGGGGCTTGTTCGCGTATGGGAAAGGTGGCATAGTAAAGCGATCTGTCCTTGAAGTATGTCTGATAGGCATTCTGCATCTCTACGATGAACTTTTCTCCGTGTTCGTTTTCGCAATACACATCGAATATAGCCTTGCGTTCAGCACAAACATCGCCCACATTTTCGCTGTTGAGGAACTTCACATCCTTGATTACCTGTTCGCCATTGAACAGAGAATTGAGAAAGTTGATCAACAAGTCCTTGTTGGGATTAGTGCCAAAGATGCGTTTAAAGCCAAAATCTGTAAGCAAACTAATATATCGTTCTTCTGTCTGTCGCATAGTATAATTCAATTAGATTGGAACATCAACTTGATGCTGCAAATATAAGATTTTCGTTCTAATTTACGAATTGATTAAGGTTTTTTCAAGCAAGTTGATATTAGTAGGTGTTTCAAATCATATATAAGAGCAACTATTTGAACCACAATATCTTAAGCATCCTATATACGCAAAAAAGTCTCAACCCTAAAAAAGAGTTGAGACTTTATTAGTTGTATCAAAAAAGCTGAGTAGGCAAGTTACTATACCTTGATTTCAACTTCAACACCACAAGGCAATTCAAGCTTCATCAATGCATCAACAGTCTTAGAAGTTGAACTGTAGATGTCGATAAGACGCTTGTAAGTAGAAATCTCGAACTGCTCACGGCTCTTCTTATTAACGAAAGTAGAGCGGTTTACAGTGATGATACGCTTGCGTGTAGGAAGGGGGATAGGACCGCTTACAACGGCACCTGTAGCCTTCACGTTCTTTACGATCTTCTCAGCTGACTTTTCAACGAGAGTGTGATCGTAGCTTTTGAGCTTGATACGAATTTTTTGACTCATTTTGTTTATGTTTGTTTTATTTATGAAACGCCTTGCAAGGCAACAGGATAAGAGTCATTCGTTATCCTGTTCCTTTTCAAGGCAAAAAGTATGATTTATTCTTAATCAGAATGTGCTTTGACGTTCAGATTACTTTACGAGGTCTACGCGACCCTTAATCTCTTCAAGTACGGCACGAGCGATGCTTGAAGATACAGGAGCGTGGTGATCGTATTGCATAGAACTTGAAGCACGACCTGAAGTAATGGTACGGAGAGCTGTTACGTAACCGAACATCTCTGCCAATGGAACCATTGCCTTAACGACACGAGCACCGCTACGGCTTGTTTCCATACCTTCAACTTGGCCACGACGCTTGTTCAAGTCACCGATAACGTCACCCATGTTCTCCTCTGGAGTAACAACTTCGAGTTTCATAATAGGCTCCATCAATACAGGACCAGCTTGAGCACAAGCGTTCTTGTAAGCTTGAAGGGCTGCAATTTCGAATGACAATTGGTCAGAGTCTACAGGGTGGAATGAACCATCGAGAAGCTCAACCTTGAGGCTATCCAATGGGAAGCCACCGAGCACACCGCTCTTCATTGCATTCTCAAAACCTTTTTGTACTGAAGGGATAAATTCCTTAGGAATATTACCACCAGTAACCTTGTTGATGAATTGCAAGCCGCCTTCCTTGAAGTCTTCGTCTACAGGACCAACGTTTACAATGATGTCTGCAAACTTACCACGACCACCTGATTGCTTCTTGTAAACCTCACGGAGATTAACTGTCTTAGTAATAGCTTCCTTGTAGTTTACTTGTGGCTTACCTTGGTTACATTCAACCTTGAATTCGCGCTTCAAACGATCGATGATGATGTCCAAGTGAAGCTCACCCATACCAGAAATGACAGTCTGACCTGTTTGTTCGTCAGTCTTAACAGTAAAGGTTGGGTCTTCTTCTGCCAACTTAGCAAGACCTTGTGAAAGTTTGTCAAGGTCCTTCTGAGTCTTAGGTTCAACTGCAATACCGATTACAGGATCGGGGAAGTCCATAGATTCGAGTACGATTGGAGCATCCTCGTCGCAAAGAGTATCACCAGTGTGGATATCCTTGAAACCTACACCTGCACCAATATCACCAGCTGAGATTACCTCTACTGGGTTTTGGTGGTTAGAGTGCATTTGGAACAAACGTGATACACGTTCCTTCTTGCGTGAACGAGTATTGTAGATATAAGAACCTGCCTCAATCTTACCTGAGTAAACACGGAAGAATGTCAAACGACCAACGTAAGGGTCGGTTGCAATCTTAAATGCAAGAGCTGCAGTGTGTTCGTCTTCGCTTGGTTTGCGGTCTTCTTCTTCGCCTGTATCGGGGTTAGTACCTACGATGTTTGGAGTATCAAGAGGAGAAGGGAGGAACATACATACATAGTCGAGCAATGTTTGTACACCCTTGTTCTTGAATGAAGAACCTTGAGTCATAGGAACGATATCCATTGCAAGTGTACCCTTACGGATAGCTGCAATGATTTCTTCTTCAGTGATAGAAGAAGGATCTTCAAAGAACTTCTCCATCAAGGCTTCATCGCATTCAGCAGCAGTTTCAACCATCTTGTCGTGCCACTCTTGTGCTTCGTCTTGAAGTTCAGCAGGGATATCGTCGATTTCGTACTCAGCACCCATTGTTTCGTCGTGCCAGAAGATAGCCTTCATCTTGATAAGGTCTACGATACCCTTGAAGTTCTCTTCAGCACCAATAGGAATTGAAATTACGCAAGGATGAGCACCTAAGATAGCCTTCATTTGGCGTACAACCTCAAAGAAGTCGGCACCCGAACGGTCCATCTTGTTTACGTAACCAATACGTGGTACGTTGTACTTATCAGCTTGACGCCATACAGTTTCTGATTGTGGTTCTACACCACCTACTGCGCAGTATGTAGCCACAGCTCCATCGAGCACACGGAGTGAACGCTCTACCTCTGCAGTAAAGTCAACGTGTCCCGGAGTATCAATCAAGTTGATCTTGTAAATTTGGTTGTTCCAATGCCATTGGCAGGTTGTAGCTGCTGATGTAATGGTTATACCACGCTCTTGTTCCTGAGCCATCCAGTCCATCGTTGCACCACCATCGTGAACCTCACCGATCTTGTGAGTTTTACCTGTATAGAACAGGATACGCTCAGAAGTAGTGGTCTTACCGGCATCGATGTGAGCCATGATACCGATGTTACGAGTCAAATGTAAATCGTGCTTTGCCATCGTTTAATGTATACTCAATGTTAAATTTAGAATCTGAAGTGAGCGAATGCACGGTTAGCTTCAGCCATACGGTGCATATCTTCTTTACGCTTGAATGCGCCACCTTGTTCGTTGTAAGCGTCCATAATCTCTGCAGCGAGTTTGTCTGCCATAGTCTTACCACCGCGTTTACGAGCGAAAGCAATCATGTTCTTCATTGAAACAGATTCCTTACGATCGGGACGGATTTCTGTAGGAACTTGGAATGTTGCACCACCGATACGACGGCTCTTAACCTCTACTTGAGGAGTAATCTTATCGAGGGCTGTTTTCCAGATTTCGAGTGCGCTCTTTTCTTGATCTTTCATCTTCTCGCCTACAATATTCAATGCGTTGTAGAAGATTTCGTATGAGATAGTCTTCTTACCATCATACATCAAGTGGTTTACGAACTTAGAAACTTTTTGGTCACCGAACACGGGATCTGGAAGAATCACGCGCTTCTTTGGTTTTGCCTTTCTCATTGTGAGTTAAAATGGTTTTGTTAGGGCTGCAAATTGGTTCTTCAATTCCTCATTTGGATATTTACTCAACCTCTGCAAACCAAATTATTAAATAAAATATTGATGATTATTTGCACCCTTCATTGGGGAGGATGCTTCTTTTTTTCTGTGTTTACAGAAATATGGTTAGGGGAGTAAGTGTATCAAATATTGATAAATTATCTTTTATTTTTCTACACCCTTTATCTATAAAAGCTAAAAGCACAACATCGATTGGTGATGTTTGGTTTTGGCTTACTATGTTTCTTCCCCAAAATTTCAGTGGACTTGCGTGTGTGATGCGTTATTTGACGACATATCACACACGCTTATCCATGAAATCATTTTTACTTCTTAGCGGCCTTAGGACGCTTAGCACCATACTTAGAACGGCGTTGAGTACGATTAGCTACACCAGCAGTATCAAGAGTACCGCGTACGATGTGGTAACGTACACCAGGGAGGTCTTTTACACGACCGCCGCGTACCAATACGATGCTGTGCTCTTGCAAGTTGTGACCTTCACCTGGGATGTAAGAGTTTACTTCCTTTGAGTTAGTCAAACGTACACGAGCTACCTTACGCATTGCTGAGTTAGGTTTTTTAGGTGTGGTGGTATACACACGCACACAAACGCCACGGCGCTGAGGACATGAATCGAGTGCAGGCGACTTACTCTTGTCTGCTGCTACGCTTCTGCCCTTTCTTACCAATTGTTGAATAGTAGGCATTGTCTTTTATTTTTTATTATTATATATTGTTTTATTTTTTTCGGATAATAAGAGATGAATGTGTACACTACACCATTCGGACTGCAAAGTTACTAACTTTTATCGGAACCACAAATAAAAAGAAGGTCTTATTGTACATGTTTTTTATGCTTTTCTGTTTTAGGGCTTACAATATTGAACTAATTAGTACACGTTGAGACATCACTGCTTTTAGAATTCAGTTTTGTTGGATTGATATACTGGCTACAAAAAATTAATTATTTTCGTGAACTTTTATTGATATTTTGAAATGACGGAATAGAAAGAAAATATAAAAAACATGCCATAAAACGCACACTTGCATATTACAATTTTACTCCACCTATTTCGTTTTGAACCAAGGATACGTGTCCTTATGATAAGACAAAATGAGGTGCGTAATCACAACAAAGCTAAGCAACTGATTATCAACAGCTTACAAAAACACTCAAGAATCAAGAAAAATAAGCAAAGAATAACGTCGCTTATTTTTCTTGATTCTTGAGGGTTTAAAAAATTCAACTCAACCTCTAATAAGAGTTTGAACAGATAGGAGTTAATTGCAGTTTGAAGAGCAACTTATACCAATGATTTTAGGCAACTCTCAAGCGAGTGGTCTTTATCGTTCATCTTTTGGCGGATGCGATAACGATAGATATTGATGCTGCGCGAGGCTATGCCTAAACTGCTTGATATCTGCTGAGAGGTAAAGTCAAGCAATATGAGTTTGCACACAAGCACTTCGCGCTTGCCAAGCCCTGGGATAGCCTCAGCCAAATGCGAATCGAAATTAGGATACAGGTGTGAGAAAAGATTGTTGAACAAGGTTACATTCTTGTCCACAGTCAGTTCTTCGGCCAACAATAGCAACTCATGACTACTTGCTGTATCGTCGTGCGAGCTTTGCAAGGTTTGGATGGTTTCTTGTTTTCGGCGTATTTCTTCTTCATACTCGCTCTTCACACTCTTCATGCGTTGCGAGAAGTTTTCGTGATTATTGATGATATATAATATCAGCGCAACAATCAACAATACAAACACGCCCACCACCACTGCAAACATCGTGTTGTGACGATAGCTTATACTCTCGGTTTTGGTTTGCTCCGACAGCAATTTTTCGCGCATCATATCTTCTGATATTTGCTGCATAATTGCCGACGAGTGGTATAGATCATTTTCTTTTTGCATTTCTATAGCGTAACGCGCTACCATGGGATAATTGCCACGACTATAATAGTAGTTCACAGCAAACTTGCCTGCACCTCTCACATGGATAGGAGGGTCGGCTGAATGAGCCAAGCTATACATACTATCAAGAGCAACTTCACATTGGGCATTGTTGCGTTGTCGGTCAAAGGCTTTGGCCATATAATAGTAGGCCTTCACTTGTGTGTTTAAAGGTGCGCCTTTTGTTACCTTTTTAAGCAGTGAAACACTTTTGACCAATTCAGCACTATCGCTACTTTGTGAAAATATTACCCCTCTATAAAAGTCTACATCGCACATACCATTGGTATAAGGCAGCATTTGAGCCAAATCATCAGCCTTTTTGAGCCACTTAATAGCATGTTTTTTATGTCCAATTTCAAAGTCAGAACGACACTTTAGCAAATAGCTCTGAATGGCTATCATTGGGTTGGTATTGCCTAATGATGCGGCTAATCTCACAGCTTCTGTGGCACGTTGGTTGGCTTGTTGTGCAAGGCCATAATCAAGGAATATGCGCACCAAAGCGTTGTACGAATTAACCGATGACAACGTATCGTGTTGTGCAGTAGAATTATTGATAGCCTCTTCTGCAAGTGTTATGGCATCGAGCAAGCGACCATGTTTGAGGTAGAGATTGCTAAGCAACGACACAATGTACTGTGTGCCACGCACATTCTCTAAATTTTTTGAACAAGCTATTGCACGTTGGCACCATCTGACGACATCGTTATAGTGCATTGGGTCGGAATAGCATATTGCAGCGGCAAATGAATAGTCGCGGAAGAGACGCTCTGACTGCAAATCGCGTGGTTTTCCATTGACATCCTCGCATTTTTTTTCGCCCTGCAGAGGTCTTTTTAAGTTATTGATAACGATGTGTTTAGCCTCTTGCTCGTGTCCGTCTAAAAAGAAAAGCGAATAGGCATATATCACGTTTACATCGCGCATACAGAATTTAGCGATGGTCTGTGTTGGCCGCGTGCGTATTTCGTTAAATGTGTCTACACAGTTTTTAGGACTTCCTATCGTTTGATATACATTAAACATCTGCAACATAGCATCTATCACTATAGGCTGTATACTGAGTTGTTCTTGCTCGGTTGTTGCATCTGCTTGCACGCATTTTTTGTAGTTTATAATGGCTAAATTTACCTTGCCTTCGGTCTGATAGCGACGAGCAAGTTTGTAGTAAGAGGACAGGCTGTCGTAGAGTTCGTTTGAGTCATCGAGTCCCACCTTGCCACCGCTAACACGGCCACATGAGGCCATTAATATAGAGAGCAACGCCGTTAAAAGCGTTATGATAAATAAACGTTTCATTATGCTGTTAGAAGAGTATATCAACGAATGTCCACAAAGCCTATCAGCATTTGCAAGCCACAAGCCATTGAACAGTTTGATAAACGATTGTTTGTTCGTCCTTTTTCTTATAATCGTTTTGCAATATTACTTCTTTTTTTTCACATATTACTTATAAATTGGTCTGTTTTTGCTTTTAATTATTGAAATTACCCCCCCCTGTTAGGTTATTTTGTTTACAAAACAATAACATAACCCCATTGTGCGGTTACGCTGTTTCAACACTCTTTTATACTAATTGTAAAAGTTATAGTTACGAGTTGCATCTATTTTATCTTTTACCAATATTAGTTATCATTTAAGGTTGGAAGATTTGCATAAAATAGCTAATTTTGACGCCCGAAAAATTATAGTATACATCCCCCACTGAAGTTAGATTATCAGATATGAACACCCACCATTACGTAGCCCTCTTTGCACTTTTAGCATGCTTATGTTGCGTTTCTCCAAGTGTCGCGCAAGTAGACTCTTTGGTGTTTAACACTGAAAATAGTAGCATTGCCGCAGACGAGAAAAATGAACTTAGATTTAACCTACAGGCTCTTGCATTTTTTAAGGACAATGAGTTCAATAGCAAAGATGTAGTAAAGGGATACACGCTTCCAGGCATGTGGATTGCCCCAAGCGTTAGCTATCAGCCTCTGAGCAACTTAAAGGTTGAGGTGGGTGCTCACATGCTACATTATTGGGGGGCCGACCGCTATCCAACGGCCAATACTGGCGACTTGACACGCAACGACAATGACAAAACAACCAAAGCTTTTCACTGTGTGCCGCTTTTCAGAGCTAATTTGCAACTATCTGATAAGGTAAACATCGTGCTGGGGTCAATCTACGGGAAAGTCTTTCATCAACTCACAGAGCCGCTCTATAACAGCGAGAAATGCTTAACGACCGACCCCGAAACAGGGGTACAACTGATATGGAACAACCATTGGTTGCATTTTGACACATGGGTGGATTGGCAAAAATTTATTTATAAAAAAGACAATAAGCAGGAGGAGTTTACCTACGGATTGTCCGCTCGGTTCTTGGCTAACCATAAGCCACAAACGGCACGAGTTTACTTTCCGCTACAGGTACTGATGCACCACATCGGTGGCGAAATTAACACCGAAGCGCAAGAACGAAGCATAAAAACATGGCTTAACGCTGCAGCAGGTGTGGGCATAAACATACCGCTCAACACGCGCATATCCACAAGCATAAACGGCGAAGTAACCGCCCACTACTATAGCCAGCAAAAGGGCACTGCCCTACCCTACAAGAATGGTACAGGCATATATGCTAAGGTACAAGCCAAGGTATGGAACTTTTGTGCCACTGCAAGCTATTGGCACAGCAACAAGTTTATTAGCATTTACGGCAGTCCGCTATTTAATGCTATTGGCAACACCGACGAGGCTAATTTGCTATCGAAGCCCCGCATGCTAACACTGCAAGCTGAATATACTCAAAACATTGGTCAAGGATTTTCGTGGGGAGTGAACATTGCTTACGACATTCACAACCAAAAGAGCATTTACCACCCCGCAACTACCACATGGGACAAAGGAAAGGCTACATCCGACCTTGCTGCGGGGATATATCTAAGGCTCAACCCAAGCTTTTTGATAAAGAAATTTAAAACAGGACAAACGCACTGATTGAAAGCAAAGAACGGCTACCTTTAGTAAGTTTGGCTCAGCATTCTTTTTACTATTCACTATTTAAAAGCTTTAGAAAATAGCACACAGACTAAAAAGTTTTTATTAACTTCGCATAAAATTACTACAACTATAAATACAATGAACACAAACAATACTAACAAAACACACGAGGGAATGGCGCAAGGCATGTCTAACATCTACGACGAAGTAAACACTTCAGTAGCCTCAGCCATCAAGCAAGATTTGGTAGCACACTTTGGTAAAGGTTTATACTATCACCTTAAGAACGGCGAAAAGCCCATCAATGCCGAGCAACAGGCCTTTATAGCCGAAACATTTGTAAAACATGGTGTTTCTACTCCACCCGTATACGATAAAGTGTTGTAAAAAGATATATTGTTTCTATATAAAAAAATGAGCAGTAGATGTTCCTCATCTTTTGATAGGAAATCTATTGCTCATTATTTGTACAAACAGGTAATTTTTTTTCACACTACCTTCTGAGGTTCGCGCTCACATCTTTGCGCAAACAACTCGTCAATAATGCCATCGGCCAAACCTATTACAGGCACATGTATATAGGCTGCACGAACGATGTGTGCTATGCGCAAAAATATCTCTGCAGCTGGTATAATAACGTCGGCTCTGTCGGCCTTTAGCGCAAAACGTTCCATGCGTTGCTCAATGGTTAGCGGGCACAATTGGTCGTAAATGGCTTGCACTGAGTAGATAGGCATGCGTTGTAGTTCTTTGTCTTTAATAGCCGTCATGCGGTATATTTTGTTGATATTTCCACCCGAACCTATGATGTTGATGTGGTCTACTTTTGTCATCATAGCTTGCAAGTCGGTTTCAAGGCGTTGCCACTCTGCGGGCTTAACTTTATCAGTAAGCAAGCGCACTGTGCCAATGTTGTACGATACAGAACTTTGCAACTCACCATTCATCAAAAAGTTTATCTCAGTAGAGCCACCACCCACATCTACATAGATGTATGCACCCGTTCGGTCGGCCATACATTCTATATGGTTGCTATACACGATATGCGCCTCTTCTTTACCATCGATAATTTCGATATTCAAGCCTGTTTCCTTATATATTTTCTTGATTACTTCAATGCCGTTGGCTGCATCTCGCATGGCAGAGGTGGCACAGGCACGATAGTCGTACACGTCGTATATCTTCATTATTTGCCGATAGGCCTTCATCAAGCGACGCAACTTTTCAGTTTTTTTCTCCGATAGCGCACCATTCTTAAAAATGTCGAAGCCTAAACGCAAGGGCACACGCATTAGCTGCATTTTTTTAAACTTTTCTTTGTCATCGGCTTCGCTATCTATGCTCTTAATAAGCAAGCGAACGGCATTTGAACCTATATCGATAGCTGCATAATTTAGTGTTGGCATAGGGTAAAGTGTTATTCTGCTTTATAACTATTATAAATGGCCTCTTGCGAGCGGAAAGGTGTAGGATCGTCGGTTTTCCATGGTAGGTTTGCTCCTGTTCCGTCTACTATACGCCCCTGCATATTGTCTGACAAGGCATAATCTATCACCTTTTTCAAGTCTTGCTTTATGCTTGTGTCGTAGACAGGGGTTACCACTTCAACGCGGTTATTGAGATTGCGTGGCATCCAATCTGCCGAACCTATAAACATTTTATCCTCGCCTCCCGCACAAAATTGGAAGATGCGTGCATGCTCTAAATATCGGTCGATAATGCCTACAATGCGTATGGTATCGCTCTTGCCTGGGATGCCCGTCACGAGTGAGCAGTTGCCTCTTACCACGAGGTCGATTGGCACACCATTAGCAGATGCTTCGTATAGTTTTTTTACCATCAGAGGGTCGGTTATATGGTTTATTTTGATGCGTATGTAGGCTGGTTTGCCAATGTTGTGGTTGCGAATTTCGTCGTTGATAAGCCTAACAAACTTGGTGCGCATCTCGTTGGGCGATACGAGCAATTCCTTATATTTGGCTGGCATATACGGATGTTCTATAAAATTAAACACCTGCACTACATCCTTCACAATGTTGCGATTAGCAGTCATCAACATATAGTCGGTGTAGCAACGCGCATTGCCTTCATGGAAGTTGCCCGTGCTCACTACGCAGATGTCTGTGCCCTTGCGCATGCCTATATGCGTTATTTTGGAATGTACCTTCAAGCCTTCTACGCCAAATATCACATGTATGCCCACATCTTGCATCTTCTTAGACCATGAGATGTTTGATGCCTCGTCAAAACGTGCCAAAAGTTCAATAACAACCGTTACATCCTTGCCATTTTGAGCTGCATTTATTAGGGCTTTTACTACTTTTGAGTCGTGTGCTAGGCGATAAAGCGTGGTTTTTATGCTTTTTACTTCCTTGTGAATTGCCGCCTCTTGCAAGAGGCGTATGTAGGAGGCAAAGTCGTGGTAAGGCACATGGATAAAGCGATCTTTCTGCCTAACAGCCTCAAGCAACGAGCCTTCGCCCATTAGTTCGGACTTCATTATAGAGGGCCATTTGGGATATTTTAAATCGTTTCGGCCACAATCTGGAAAGCTCATGAGGTCGCGGTGATTTTGGTAGCGGCCTGATGCCAATAGCGTATCGAGCTTGTCTATTTTTAGCTTTGTCAATACACGTTTCAGCACATCGCGTGGCATCTGCGCATCGTATATCACGCGGAGCGCCTGCCCCTTTTTGCGGCTCTTTACACCCATAGAAATCTTTTGCATCAATCCGGTGCGTAGGTCATTATCTATCTCCATCTCGGCATCTTTGGTAAACTTAAATGCGTATGCCTCGAACATATTATAGTTGAGTCCGGCAAATATCAATGGCAAACTGCAACGCACCACATCGTCAATATACATGATGTAGGATTTGCCATCCTTTTCGGGTAATTGCACAAAACGGCCTACTAAGTTGATGGGCAACTGAAGTATGGCATATTCAGGGTGAGTTTTATCGCTTTCCTTACGCATCTTTACGGCCAAATAAATGCAATCGTCAGGCCAATTACTGATTGTTTTTAGGGCCGAAAACCATACAGGAGCGATAAAGCCGTCTAAATTTTTATAATAGTAGTTCTTTACAAAGTCGTGTTGCTCTTCATCGAGTTGACTCTCGTTTATAAGGTAGATGTTCTCCTCCTTAAGGTCTTCTGTCACTTGGCGGATGGCATGTTCATACTGCTTGGCATAGCTTGCATTCAGTTTGTTGATAACCTTAAGCGTTTCTATTGCCTCTTGCCTGTCGCTTTTAGTTTCCTTATCGTCGCATGCTGCTATACGATTGAGCAACGCTACACGCACGCGAAAGAACTCATCCAAATTGTTTGAATATATGCCCAAAAAGCCTAAACGTTCGAGCAATGGAACGTGTTTCTTTTCGGCTTCTTGCAGTATTCTATAGTTAAAATACATCCAACTTACATCGCGTGGGACATACTCTTTGTAGCTTTTCTCGCTTTTCTCGCTTTTCTTCATTGTGCCAATAGTTATTTCTTGTTTATCTATTGGCAAAAGTACTGCGTTGGTATGTTAAAGATGTTACAGCCGCATTACAAAAGTGTTAAGGTGGTTTGGGTGGTTGCAAATGCTATCGAATAGAGTTAGCATGTTAGTAACCATGCAAAAAGAGCCATAAAGAGGCATCGCCGACACCTTTTTTATGACTCTTTATAGCTTATAAGTAGGTATTCAAAATTAATTTATATAATTATGCCCTACATTAATTGATATGCCTTAGCACATTGTTTCCGCCATAACCACAGGCTTCATTGGTCACGTAGCCCGCTACGCTCCCTCTTCAGCCTATGCTTCTGACAAAAACAATGTACAAATTCATATCAATTAATTTTGAGCACCTACTTATCACGCATCAATATTGCATAGAGAAGGTTATGCCTCTACGCATCATGTCTTTGAGTACGGGCGATAGACGCAATACAAAGTCGTCCCACGAACGTTTGTCACCTGGAGTCCATCCCACCTCGGCCAGTGCTATGGAACGTGGGTAAGCCTGGTAGTAAATGCGTTCGGGCGTATTGATACACTCGCTCCACAGTGTGCCCGCCACACCAAAGAGGTTATTCTGCTCAAACTCCTTACCCATGCCCCATGAGGGATCGAGTTCGTATGACTTTTTGAGCGGAATGATAGGCATGCCCCAATTTACTTCGGGCATATCGCCCTTGGCCATAGGATAGTCTAAATAGCAATGTTCGCCAGGACAAAGCATTATCTTAGCATTGTTTTCAACGGCTGCTTGCAAAGCCCTTTTAGTAAGTCCGTGGCGCCAAGAGAAGGTTACACAGCCTGGCTGAATTTTCTTAAAGTCGGTTTCATACCAGAACATGGGAGTTTTATCATACTTGGTGCGCAAGGTGTCGATCATACGATTAAACATATACTCTTGCAGACGCCAGTTCTCAGAACGGTCGGTTGTTGTAATGCCCAACCTCTTCTTCAACGCTTGACAGTTTGGACAATTGGTCCAACAATTGAGCGCTGGATTGCCTGCTTCGTCACCTCCTAAATGGATGTAGGGCGAGGGGAATATGTCTGCAAGTTCCTTAAACACATTGCCTAAGAAGGTGTAAGTAAACTCGCTTCCAGGGCAAAGCAACTCATTAGACACACCACAAGTAGTACGTATAGGCACTTTCTTGGCACCACACGTGAGCTGTGGAAATACGTGGATAGCTGCAACCTCGTGGCCAGGCATTTCAATCTCTGGCACCACTTGTATGTGGTACTTTGCAGCATAGGCTACAAACTCTCGCATTTGTGCTTGAGTGTAGTAGCCCGAAATGGGCACTTGCATATCGTCCATACCCACACGCGAAGAGGCTTTAGCTGTTAGTTCAGGATAGGTCTTTATCTCAATGCGCCATGCTTGATCGTCGGTGAGATGCAAATGCACGGTGTTATACTTGTAGCGCGCCATCTCGGGCACAAATGCTTTGAGGTCTTCAAAGGGGATAAACGTGCGGCAAGGGTCGAGCATCAACTCGCGTATATGTGTGCGGGGTTTGTCGGTAATGCTGAGTTGGGGAATCTTTTCGCAACACTTTGATGTGCCGTCACCACGCAACAATTGGTCAAACGTCATTAGGCCATAGAATACTCCTGCTGGGGTTTTGCCCTTTATCTCTACTGCTTTTTCTGACACACTGAGGGTGTAGGCTTCTGCATCGTCGAGCGAGGTGTCTATAGCCAACGTGAGTGTTGCAGTTTCAACAAGTTTAGGAGTTTTGAGTTTGGGCAAACGCTCGTTGAGCACGCGTTCTGCCTGTAATTTCTCGTTAGAGAGCGCTTCGCTTGCCACAACCTTCCAATTTTTATTTACCGACAATGCGGGTAGCGATGTCTCTACTTGCAAAGATGCAGGAAGCGGAACAAGTACCTTTTGCGGGTTGCAAAGCTTATTTTCGTTTGTGGGTTTGCTAAAGAAGGTGCTCCACCCCTCTGCTTTACGATATTTCCACTCACTTCCTTTGGGCACAATGAGCTTAACTTTCTTGCGGTCAATACCGTCGAACGTAGAGGCACAAGCCACTGGTGGAGTGGCAGATGTCACACGCAGCGTGCGCAATCCTGCTAAGCGAGCAAAGGCAAATTCGCCCAATGAGGGTGTACCTTCAATGGTTATAGACTTTAAACGCTCACACGACGAAAAGGCAGCATCGCCCACACGCGTCAATGTTTTAGGCAAATTTACCTGCGTGAGCGATTTGCAAGCAAAGAATGCTTGCGAACCAATGGTGCGCAAATTCTCTGGGAATAACACCTTCTCTAACACCTTGCGCGAGTGGAAAGCATTATTGGGTATTGCCTCACAATCGGCCCCACTTAAATCAATGGTACGCAGTTGATAGCAGAGGTCGCGCATCTGTCTAAAGTCTGAATTGCCCGTAGTAGACAATTTACCCGTTAGCTTTAAGCATACTGCATCGGCCTTTTCTTGTGGCTTTAAATCGCTCATTCTACTCACTGTTTGTGCTTGCAGCATTTGCAAACTCATAGCGAAACAAAGCGATAGAAGTATATGTTTCATGATTTTCTTAGAACGGTATCAAAAAAAGTTGGTATTCGCTTATCAGTATACGGTAAAAATCAAAACTTCACGCTACGACTACCATCTTCGTTTTCTTCGATAGTCACCTTAACGGCATCGCCAGGCAAAAGTTCTTCAATCAGTTCGGGCCACTCAATAAAGCATACTGCTCCTGAATAAAAGTAGTCTTCGTAACCCATGTCATACACCTCTTCAATTTTCTTGATGCGATAAAAGTCGAAGTGGTATATCAGTTCGCCCGTAGTGTCTGAGCGATACTCATTTACAATGCTAAATGTAGGAGAGTTTACAACATCAGTCACGCCCAAAGCCTCGCACACGGCTTTGATAAACGTTGTTTTTCCAGCTCCCATTTTACCATAAAAGGCAAAGACTGTGCTTTGGTCCATTGCCTCGATAAACGTTTTTGCTGCAGCATCAATGTCTGCAAGCGAGTTTATTTTTATTTCCATATAGCGTTATCTAATAAGTAGGTGTTCAAAATTAATTTATATAATCATGTTCTACATTAATTGATATGCCTTAGCACATTGTTTCCGCCATAACCACAGGCTTCATCGGTCACGTAGCCCGCTACGCTCCCTCTTCATCCTATGCCTCTGACAAAAACAATGCACAAATTCATATCAATTAATTTTGAACACCTACTTATGTTTTTAATTTTCTATGTTCAACAAATGCAGCAAACTCGTTACGCTCTCTTCCACACTCAAGCGCGAAGTGTCTAAACTCAACGCTGGATGCTGCGGAACTTCAAAGGGGGCTGAAATGCCTGTAAAATTTTTTACTTCGCCCTTACGCGCACGTGCATAAAGTCCCTTCACATCGCGTCGTTCGCATTCTTCAATAGGAGTTGAAATATATATTTCCTTAAAATCATCCTTACCAATAATGCGTTCTGCTATTTGGCGCAACTCTTCCGTAGGACTAACAAAAGCAGCAATGGTAATAATACCTGTGTCAACAAAGAGTTTTGCCACCTCTGCTACGCGGCGGATGTTTTCGCAACGATCTTCTGCTGAGAAACCTAAATTGGCATTGATACCCGTACGAATATTGTCGCCATCAAGTATGCGACAAAGCAAGCCACGCTTGTGCAATTCGCGCTCTAAGGCTATGGCTATTGTGCTTTTTCCACTTCCGCTCAAACCCGTAAACCATAGCATAGTACCATGCTGACCGAGCAATTGTTCTTTATCCTTACGCGACAACATTTTGTCAAAAATAGGATATATATTATTTTCTGAATTGTTCATAATGCAAAGCTAATCATTTTTATTGTGTTCTGCTATTTAGTGACGTTCTATTTCTGTTAGATGCTACATCAAAAGCAACTACCTCCACCTAATTTTCTTTATTATCAAGCGTCCCTTCTTTACTACCATGGTGTTGCTCAGCGCTTTGCGTATCTTGGCATCGAGGATGATAAACATTACTGCCATCAATATAAGCACAATGCCTACGCTTATACGCAACGTGATGCTCTCGCCTAACAAAAGCATGCCTAACACGATAGAGGTAACTGGCTCTAAAGCTCCCATCACTGCCGTTGGTGTAGAACCAATGCTCTTTATAGCCATAGCCATAAACACCAAAGATATTACCGTTGGGACTAAACCTAATGTTATCGCACATGCCCATTGTTCGGTTCCATGCAATAGTTGTAATTCGCCTGTAGGCGTGAGCAAGGCATAAGCTACAATACAGACCCAACAAATAGCCATTGCGAAAAACGTGAGTTTTACGCTTGACATCACAATGCCACTCTTATTTATAATGATGATATAAAGCGCATAAGCCAACGCAGAAAGTAGTATGAGCACAATACCTGGGGTAGCAATGGGGCGCCCCGAGTCGTCTTTATAAAGCAACACAATGCCTATCATCGTAAGCATGATGGCTGACACGGAAGGCCACTTTAGCCGCTCCTTAAAAAAGATAGCCATCAACACAGCTACAAATACGGGATAGGCAAATACGAGTGTTGCAGCTACACCTGCACTCATATAGTGAAAGCTTAAGAAATAGGTTAATGACGATACGGCAAACACTACACCAAGAAGCGTAAGTACACCTGCTTCCTTGCGCGTAAGCGAAAAGCTGCGTTTGCCCAAAATCATAAATAAGGCCAAAAGCAACGTGCCTATCATAAATCTGTAGCACAATACGGTGTTGCAATTGATGCCCTCTTTATAAAGCAACTTTGCGCAAAGTGGATTTACACCATAACTAATCGCTGCTATGCACCCGTAGATACAACCTTTTATTTGATTGCTTATTTTCATCATTATGTCATCACTATTTGTTTTACCATACAAAGATAGCTTAATATATTAGCACTACGAACAATGTACCGCTATTAAATCAAATAATGGCTTTTTAATGGCTATTCAGCTGCAAAAATAATGGCCGTACTAACCACTTCCCTAAAATCCAATATTATCTACTAATAACAATACATAGTACGAAATGTATACGTATATAATGCGCTGATAATCAATACTTTTTAATTTATCAAACACAAAAACAAACTATTTTGTATATCATGTGTATATAGCATATAGCTTTTATTTTTAGTTGTATACAGACAATTACGAACAAAAAATAGTTGCCTTTATCATCCTAAAATGGAGTGATATTGGCAACCATCATTTACAATGAAAAATTTCAAAATTTATATCTTAAAATGTTGTGATTTTTCAGAAAAGAGAGCATACACAT
>ERZ808240.2207-NODE-2207-length-22022-cov-22.274821_pt1 | contig 22022 bp, 11 predicted proteins | sample MGYA00521084_ERZ808240 | MGnify/ENA primary metagenome ERZ808240 (study PRJEB31516, sample SAMN03275571) | gut metagenome | biome: mammalia-associated habitat; material: feces | host: Papio cynocephalus | place: Kenya | collected 2012-08-06 ...
TAAACACAATTGCTTTAAAGGTGCTCTTTGTAAAAAACACCTTTTGTCAAAGCATATCTTCTCATCGGGTTTTCATAATAAAAGTGTATTTTTGCATGGTAGGGAAGTATTATTGATGTTTGAATATATGAACGCATTCGGACGGAATTTCAGAGTGGAAATCTTCGGGGAGTCGCACGGAGCGGCCATCGGAGTGGTTGTGGATGGGGTCAAGCCAGGGATTGAGCTTGGCGTTGAGGATTTTATGCCGGACATTCTTCGACGTAAGAGCGGGGCTAAAGGCACCACGCCGCGTGTCGAGGCGGACGAGCCGGAGATCCTCAGCGGAGTGTTTGAAGGGCACACGACGGGAGCACCGGTCGCGATCATATTCAGAAACAACAACACCCGCTCTTCGGATTACGAGGCCTTGAAGGCGGTTCCGCGTCCCGGCCACGCCGACTATGTGGCTTCGGTCAAGTGGAACGGATTCAACGACCCCCGCGGAGGCGGGCACTTCTCCGGAAGGATAACATTGCCGCTTGTCGCAGCCGGAGCCATCGCCAAGAAAATGTGCCCTGCGATTTGTTGTAAGGCTGATTTGGCAGAGATCGGAGGGGAGGCCGACAAGTCAAAGTGGAACAATCTTTTGGACAGAACAGCCAAGGAAGGCGACTCGCTTGGTGGCATAGTAGAATGCCGTGTAACAGGTGTGCCGGCCGGTCTTGGCGAACCGTTCTTCGATTCGGTCGAGTCTCTGATCTCCCACGCCGTGTTCTCAATTCCAGGAGTTCGTGGAATTGAGTTTGGCGATGGTTTCGCCTCTTCCCGGATGAAAGGCTCGGAACACAATGATCCTCTTGAACTTAAAGACGGTGTTGTGACCACGTCCAAGAATGGTTCCGGAGGAGTCAACGGTGGCGTCACGAACGGTTCCCCGATAGTCTTCCGCGTCGCCTTCAAGCCGACCTCCAGCATCGCCAGATCCCAGACCACCCTCAACGTCAAGACCGGAGAGCAGACCACCCTCAACGTCCCCGGCCGCCACGATGTCTGCTTCGCCCTCCGCACCCCCGTCATCGTCGAGGCCGTGGCCGCCATCGTCCTCGCTGACCTTGCGATGGCTTGTGGCATCTAATCTCTTGCCGATGAGTGAATATGATAACTTCGTGGTCTGGCTCATTATATAATTGTCTCTTTTTTGATATAACCCACACACCTAAAACCGTAAATCGGTGGTTACCAAGCATATGTCACTCCAGGTGCGCGGAGTTTTTCACACTTAGGAGAGGACGGTGCCCACAGAACGCGTTGCAGCGGGTGATTCTGCTCCCAGGTGCGCATGACTGCTCGCACCTGGAGTGGCAAATCATTGTCCGCCAGTCGGATGGGTTCCCAGGTGTGAGAAGCGCAGGATTTTTCATCGTTGTAACTTGATTGCATTTGCCACACGTTTCCTCCAGCCGCAACACCCGGCGCAGTCTCCGTCATCATTGAGACCAAAGATATGACTGCCTGTTGCCGTTCCATGCCAACATTCAAGTCAAGGTTGGTGGCCAGTGAGGTTATCTGTCAACGACCAGCGACATTCGGCGATCGGCCCGAACATGGTTGCCTTTTCAGAAGACGCAGTATTGCCATTTTGCAAAATAGCGGCATACGATCATGCTTCTACGCCAGTGTGGGGCACGGTCGTATGCCGACTATGGATCCGGAAACCATAGGTGGCATATCCACAGGCTTCACGTCGTACCCAGAGCGGCTTTGTGTGCCGCCATATTCACAGAATTCGGCTACCGCCGACCTGTATTCACAAATAAACGCCAGTGGGAACGACAGCGATGACATTATGTCGCAGATGATTGTCCACGCAAACAATGCCAGTGGCAGCGAGATTGCTGACAATGAAAAAGGAACGTGATGGTGAATGGGGAACTGGCTTCATTTCAGTGGCGGCGAAATTGCAGACAATGAAAAAGATGTTGCTGTAATAAGATTGTTCCGCAACTGCTTACGTGTTATGTTGGTCAACTGTGATATGGTTACTTAATATGATACTTGCACCAAACAGACGGATTTTCAGAGAACATTATGCACCAAACTTAGATTTTTGTAATGGTGCGATTGCACCAGACTGAGAAATTTAGAAGCTGTTTTGATTTGTTTGTTTGAAGGTTAAGAGCAAGCTCTTTCCCTGCTGCTCACCTCGGCAATCCGAACAAGTTCGATTGCACTCGGTTCGGGCGCCGGGTTGAGAGTGAAAAACTTCAGGTTCGACCGCTTCTTCCAAGGAGGATAGCGGTGCTATCTGACTGAAGAAGCGGGAAGAAAATGAAGATTTTTTCACCTCAAAGAACATTTCAAACAAATCAAAACAGCTTCTTAATCGGTGCGAGACGATGATGGTGAGGTTTTCTGGAGATGCAGCACACTCCTTTTGATGGGTTTTTAACAAGGTTGTTTTAAACAAGGTTGTTAAAAATGACTGAAGTAAGTATATTTGTCGTTTTCATGGTAAGGGTTGAGAGGAAATGCATTCACTGACAGAAAAAACCGGACGGAAAGATTGTTGGGAAGAATGGATCATTAACACCAAAACTTTTATATAGGTTATAAGCAATCATAGGATGAGACTGGTCATAGGTCACACGAAGTTCGAAGAGGTTTACACGCAATACTACGCGCGTTTCGTGGTTATCGCGCGGCGTTATGTGCGTGATTTTGACGCTGCGGAGGATCTCGTGATGGAAAGCTTCGCCTCGTTCTGGGAGAACCGCGACAAGATTGCGGAGGATGTGAACATTCCGGCCTACATCGCTTCCACAGTCAAGAACAACTGTCTCAACTGGTTGAACGCCAAGCGACTCCATCTTGACAAGCAGCAGGACATCCATAACATGCAGTCCAGACTTGTGGCGGCGAGCATACGTTCCCTTAAGTCCTGTGACCCATCGCGCCTCTTCTCGTCAGAGATAATCGAGATTGTGGGACGTGAGATGGACAGGATGCCTCAGGTTACGCGTCAGGTGTTCGAACTCAGCCGCTTTCAGGACAAAACCTACGCGGAGATCGCTGACATTCTGGGAATATCCAGCCGTCGAGTGGCCTCCGAGATGCAGCGTGCCCTGTCCATCCTGAGGGCGGCTTTGAAGGACTATCTGCCTCTTCACCTTCTGCTTTGGTTCTTTCCTTTCTCTTGATCGGAGTCCGAGGTTTTTCAAGAAACGAATCATTCTCGGGAATATTCAAAAAGCCCTTGGAAGCGTAGGAAAGAAGTCGATAAGAATCGCCAGGTCATTCTTTAGGGAAACATATTCAAAAAAACTCAAAAAAAGTGTAAGCCCCTGTCAGTTGTTTGTTAATATATTACTATGGACAGAAACACACTGATAGATTTCATGCTTTGCCGCACCACTCCTGAACAGGAGCGGGAGGTGTTGGACTGGCTTGACGAAAGTCCTGAGAACCAAAAGGAAATGGATGCTTTGGACGAGACGTTCAACGCTATGGCCCTGCATGCTCCGCTGGAGACTTCCAAGCCGAAGAGCGGAAGGGGCTTCGTCAGGATATTCCGTTATGCCGCTGCCGTTGCCGCTTGCATCGCCCTTGTCGTCGGAGGAGGTTACCTTTTCAGTTCATGGAGGATAAACCGCTTCGCCGGACAGACTGTCGCATTTAGCTCGCCGGCTGGAGAGACGGTCAACATCACCTTGCAGGACGGCACACAGGTCTGGTTGACTGGAGGATCCACCCTTGAGTACCCGGTGGCATTCACAGGAAGAAGCCGCAACGTGTCGGTGGACGGCGAGGCTGTGTTCGATGTGAAGCACCGGGACGGCAATTGTCCTTTCGTGGTGAACACATTCGCTGGCAAGGTCGAGGTTCTGGGCACCAAGTTCGATGTCAGGGCGGACAAGGAGACAGGGGAGTTCTCCACAGCCCTGCTCAGAGGACGGGTACGGATGTCAAGCAAGACCGAAAGCGTTGTCCTTGAACCTGGACAGGTGGCTGGAATACAGGATGGAAGGCTGAAGGTGCAGGAGATGGAGAGCGCTGATGACTACCTGTGGGTGGAGGGAGTCCTTGTCTTGAACACACCTTCTTTGGAGAAACTTTCCGAAAGGCTTGAGCGGATCTATGATGTGAGTGTACGTATCGATTCCAAGTCTGTCCCTGCGGTCATGAACCGAGGCAAGATCCACACTTCCGACGGACTTGAGCATGCGCTCCGGATAATTCTCGCAGGCACAGGCCTGTCGTACGAGATTGACTATGAGACCAGGCAGGTCCACATCCGATAAGGATATTCATTAAACCATAATACCATTATAAATGATTAACACTAACCACTTGCGGGCGGGGAGGGTCATCGCTTTCGCCGTACTGCTTTGTTCTTTGCTTTTGGTGCCGTTGACTACCCGGGCCCAAAGCGTGCAGGTCACTCTCGACAAGAAGGATGCGACAATCAAGAGTTGCATGGATGAGATCGAAAGGCAGACCGATTACCTGTTTGTCTATGGCGAAAAACTTGATCTGTCACGGAAAGTGACTGTCAAGTCTGGGAAGAGGCCGCTCAAAGAGGCTCTGGACCAGATTTTCAAAGACTCAGGCATCACTTACAGAATCTCAAGCGGCAACATTGTCCTTGAGGAGAAGAAACCTGCGGCTGTGGCGGCCGCACCGTCTGCCACACGGATAAAAGGCCACATAACCGACTCCGCTGGAAATCCGGTGATCGGAGCGTTTGTTGTCGTCAAGGGCACTACCGTGGGAACCAACACTGACGCTGATGGAGCATATTCATTGAATATTCCGTCGAGTGTTTCTGCCCCCGTGGTAGTCGTAAGCTGCATCGGGTATGACACCGTGGAGGTGAAAGTCGGTGATGATGAGAATGTTGATGCCACGCTTAAGGACTCCGCTGAATTCCTCAACCAGGCGGTGGTGATTGGCTACGGTACCCTTGACCGCAAGGAGGTCACCAGTTCGATCGCCTCCCTTTTTTCGGAGGACATGATGAAAGGTGTCGGAGGAGCTGACATCACCAAGGCTCTTCAGGGAAAGATCGGTGGCCTTGTCATCGGTCAGACAAAGGGCGTGAACTCGTCTCCGTCACTACAGCTCAGAGGTATGGCCTCCATCGCCGCCGGACACGAGCCGTTGATTGTGATAGACGGATTTCCTGGCGGAGACATCCGTTCGGTGAACCCTGAGGACATCAAATCAATCGATGTGCTCAAGGATGCCTCGGCGGGAGCCATCTACGGAACAAGAGCCGCCGCCGGTGTCATTCTCATCACGACCAAGAGCGGCACCGACACAGAAGGAAAACTCAACCTCACCTACAGCACGGAGCTGCTTCACAGGCAGGCCTATGCCAAACCAAATGTCATGTCTGCTGAGGAATATGTCGCCAATGGTGTAGGCAAGGACTATGGCAGCCGCACCGACTGGTGGGACGAGGCCATCAACCACAGGAATTTCTCCCAGAAACACAATGTCGCCATCAATTTCGGAACCCAGAAGGCCAGTGTGTACTCTTCGTTCTTCTACGAGAAGCAGGATGGCATAGCCTCCGGAGAGTGGAGAAAGGACTACGGCGGAAGGCTCAACGCCAAGTACACGATGTTCGACGGCTGGCTGGAGATCAGGACCAATGTGGATTACCGTCAGGCCAACAGAAACGCCCAAGGGGCATATTTCGGACAGACTTTACTGAACAACCCGACCAGATCGCCGTACGATCCGGATTCAGTCACCGGCTACAACATCTGGACTGGCGAGCCGAATGACTACAACGTCATCGCTGACGCGGCGCTGAATGATGTGAACTCCGTGGTCAAATGGTTCAAGCCGGAGGCCGCTCTTAAACTGAACATCCTTCCGGTCGAGGGCCTTTCCTACAGGCAGACGATCGGCTATTCCAACTATCAGACGGAATCGCACCAGTACAAGTCGATGCACCACAGGGAGAATGTGATCAACAACATAAGCGGCTCCGCCTACCTCGGTTTCGCCAAGACGGAAAGGATCAACACCGAGGGCTATTTCTCCTATGACAGGATGTTCGATGACGCGCACAAGGTCAATGCTGTGCTGGGATATTCCTACAACCAGTATGACGGTGAGTCGTTCGGCATGTCCAACAGCAATTTCACCGTCGATGGAGTGAAGTACTGGGACATCGGCAAGGGATCGTACCTGAATGCCGGAAAGGCCACGATGAATTCCTCGAAGGAAATCCGGGAGAAACTGCTTTCCTACTTCGCGCGTGTCAACTATTCCTACAAGAACCGCTACATGCTGTCGGCTACCTTCCGTCGTGAGGGTTCGTCAAAATTCGGCCCGAAAAACCGTTGGGGTAACTTCTGGGCTGTGTCCGGAGGCTGGAGCATAGCCAACGAGCCGTTCATGCATGGTGTCAGGTGGGTTGACGACCTCAAGCTCCGCGTCGGTTACGGCGTGACCGGAAACAACGACTTCAGCGCGGCGTATTCCGGCAACTTCATCGCTGCGGACGAGAACAGGTGGATCCTTCCGAACGGAACGTGGAAATACACTTATGGTCGAGGCGAGAGCGTGAACGAAAATCTTGGCTGGGAGTCGAAAGCCGAGCTCAATCTTGGACTGGATTTCTCGTTCTTTGACGGAAGGCTCTACGGCAAGGCCGATGTGTTCAGAAGGAAGATATCATCGATGCTGTTCTACGTTCAGGTGCCGAACCCACCGTTCATTCGTGGTTACCAGTGGCAGAACATCGGTTTGCTGGAGAACAAAGGATGGGAGTTCGAACTCGGAGGAGACATAATCCGTTCCAAGGATTTCAAGTGGAGTTCTTCCGTGAATCTGAGCCATTCCGCGAGCAAGGTTCTGTCGATTGATGGCAGCAGCACCCGTTGGGACGGTGGTCAGCTCCCAGGTCCGAATTCGACCGGAAAGGCGATAATCCTGGAGGAAGGCAGCACGGTCGGCCAGTTCTATCTGTTCGAGTTCGCCGGCTTCTCCAAGTCAGGCCAGTTCCTGATCAAGGACAGAAACGGAAAGACAATCCCAGCCTCGTCAAAGGTGGCCAACGACAAGAAACTTCTGGGCAACTTCACTCCGAAGATGATGTACGGCTGGAACCACACGTTCTCGTACAAGGACCTCGATCTTGGCGTGAGCATGCACGGATGGCTTGGTTTCGATGTCTACAACACCTATGCGATGTGTCTTGGAATCGCGAGGCGCAACGGTGAGTGCAATGTCCTTCGAGACGCTTACTCCACATTCAGCCACATCAAGGATGAGAAGCTGATGAGCGACTACTATCTGGAGGAGGGTTCGTTCCTCAAGATCGACGCTATCACGCTTGGCTACAGGCTTGACATCAGCAGGTGGACGAAATATGTCGATTATCTTAGGATTTACGCCACCTGCGGCAATGTCGCCACGTTCACCGGTTACACCGGACTCGACCCGGAGGTCAACATCATCGGGTATGACGGCGGCGTGGATGATTACACAAAGGCCTATCCTATGACGAGGACATGGACTCTTGGTGTCCAACTCAAATTCTGATAATCAATATTCTAAAACAATGGAAACCAATATATTCAAAAAGGTGGATTTGGCCATTTCACTTGTTGCCGCTGCCGGGTGCGACATCGAGCCGGTTTACTTCAATCAGGTCGCTCCGGACACTTTCTACGACTCGAAGGAAGCTGTGTGGCAGCGCTTCTACCGCCCGTTCACGCACGCGAGGTACACCTTTGCCATGAACTCCGACTATTTCGCTGTTCAGGAATTGACCACGGATGAGTTCATCTCGCCGGTCAGGGGCAGCCAGAACGCTGACAAGAGCAACATCTTCTACAAGATGCACTATCACGATTTCCCGCTTTATTTTTCCGCGAGCTATTTTGTTTATAACAACAGAATGCTCGGAATCTCAAGATGTTGGGCTACGCTTGACGATTTGTCTCAGGTCAACCTGAAAAAATTCGGCTTTCCAGACGGCACTTTCGACAACTGGAAGGCCCAGATGGAGGCTATGGTGGGAATATACTATCTTGAGGGATTGGACTGCTATGGCGGCCTTCCTCTGTATCCCGGCAGCGCCAAGGAGGAGAAGCCTCGCTCCACAGCCAAGGAGACGTTCTATTTCATTGAGGATCTTTTGAAGAAGTCCATCAAAGGGCTGGAGGCGAAGAAAGCCGGTGAGAAAGAGCAGGGTGACATCCGTCAGGCGGCCGCCGCTATGGCTCTGGCAAGGCTCTACTTCAATGCGGTGTCGTACATAGGAGTCGATATGTACGATGAGGCCGCGAAGGTCTGCGAGGACTTGATCGCCGGAAAATACGGCGCTTATGAACTTGACGCTGACTGGACCACCACCTTCGGGTTCAACAACGAAAACTCGAAAGAAATCATCTGGTCGATTCCGAACGAGAGCTCACAGCTGGAGACGGATGCCTACGAACTGTGGACAAGGCAGATGCCGGCCAACATGAGGAATTACCTCGGAGGCCTTACCAAATCCGCCGGAAACAACTACTATTGTCTCACACCGTCTTTGGACGGCACAGGCAAGCCGTACACCTACAAACTGGGCTCTCCGTTCTCGAAATTTGAGGACACGGATGTCAGGAAGAAGCCTTACCGCTACCTCGGCAACGGTAAATACGAGGGAATGTTCTTCTTCGGCGAACTTGTCAATCCGGACAACCCTTCATGGAAGGTGACCGGAACCCAGGAATATTACGGCAAAACACTGAACCTTGTCGATCAGGTAGCCCAACTTTCAAAGGGAAAGACGGAATCCAACATGAACACCGGAGAGGAGAATTCCGGAATAAGAATCATAAAATATTGTCCGCGGCCGAGTTCCAACGACGCGAGACTGCTGTTCAATCCGGACATCCCTTTGATGAGGCTTTCCGAGGCGTACTACACGCTGGCGGAATGCAAAATGAGGAAGGGTGACAAGGCCGGAGCCGCCAAACTCATCAACGAAGTGCGCAAGCGCTATTTTGAGGGTGGCAATGACCCGAATCCGGTGACAGCCGGGAATCTGGACCAGTGGAGGATGCTGGACGAGTGGATGGTCGAGTTCCTGGGCGAGTGCAGACGTAGAACGGACCTCATAAGATGGAACCAGTATATCACCGGAGAGTGGTGGGACCACCAGCCGGACGGAGGAGTGAATTCCTACAAGAAACTTTTCCCGTTCTCGGCGACACATCTTCAGATATCGAAGGTGCTTGAACAGAATCCGGGTTATGAAGGACTTTAACAATCAATCACATATTATGAAACACAGAATATTGCTGCCTGTTCTGGCCGCTCTGGCTATTGCCGGATGCACCAGAAACCTATACGGAGTTTTGCCATCGGACGATGGCGATGACAAGCCGTTGGTGAAGACTGCCTTCACCAGGGGCGTGAATCTTGCCTCCTGCTTCGATGTCTCGAAAGGGAATGACGCGTCCAACATCTGGATGGGCTACATAAATGATGAGACCTTTCAGCATCTGGTGGAGATGGGAATGGATGTGGTCCGTGTCCCGATGACCCTTGGGCGTTTTGCAGGTCCGGCGAGCTCGGACTACAAGCTTCAAGATGCGTTCTGGAAGAATCTTGACATACTCCTTGATCTTGGAGACAAGTATGGCATCACCGTGATCATCGACAATCACCAGGGCGGCTATGTCGCCGCCTACCCGGATGACCACGCGGAGGGCTTCATGAAGAGCGTGTGGCGACAGATCGCCACTCATTGCAAGGATCGCTCATCCAAGGTGGTGTATGAACTTCAGAACGAACCTGACGGTGATTGGTGGAAGGATCATTGGCACGAGCTTCAGGGACAGTTGATCGAGGAGATCCGCAAGATAGACACGTCCCATTCGATCATCGTCACCGCAAACCCGGGAAGAAGCATGTCGGAGCTTCCTGAATATGAGGATGACAACCTTATCTACACCTTCCACTTCTACTCTCCGATGGTGTTCACTCACCAAGGTGCGTCTTGGACTGATCTTAAGAATATAGGAGGAAAGGTGCCATACCCATGGAACGACAAGTTCGACGGAGAGGCCCTTGCCGGCAATGTCTCAAACTCTACCTACAAAAAGAATCTTCTGGACTATGCTTATCTGGGAACCGAACTAAGCGTGCAGCAGGAGATGGACAACATAATCACCGAGGCGAGACGCAGGAATGTCAGGCTGTTCATGGGTGAGTTCGGTGTTATAGGACAGTTTGAGACCACAAAAGGTGCCCCAGCCGAGGACCGTTGCCGCTGGCACGAGTTCGTCAGGAAATATGCCGAACAGAATGGTATCTCTTGGACCGTATGGAAATATTCCGGAGATTTTGGGCTGTTCAATGTGGAGCGAAACCCCAAATTCAACAGAGACCTCAATCTGGATTTGATAAAAGCCCTTGGCTTCCAGATTCCTCCGGTCTATCAGGGTGGCGATGATGACGAGAGCGGTTACACCAAGATGGTCCTTTACGACGATGCGTTCGGCAAGGGACTCAAGGTTCTTGACCCTTCAAAACTTACTTACCTCACGATTCCTTGCAAGGATAACCCGGCAGTCGGCGAGAACTGCATAAAATGGGATATAACCAAGAACTGGGCGGACATTTATTTCTCGTTCCTGAGCGGCGAGGAGGATCTCACGAGATTCAACCTGCACAAGACTTCCATCCGTTTCCGTTTCAGAGCCGAGATGAAGAATGCGAAGTCCATGGCCTGGAGCATCTGGTTCCGCAACGACAAGACCAAGTTCAAGGAACCGTCCGAACAACAGAACTGGGTCGCCGCCTACCGTATCACATCGGCCAACGTCAAGACTGACGGCGAATGGTGCGAGGTTAAGATTCCGCTCTCTGATTTCGACTACATCCAGTCCGACGGGGCTCCGTACGAATCCTCCAAGGGACATTTCTCTTGGGCGAAGGTTCAGCTCATCCGGTTTACCCCAGAAAATTTCACCGGTCCGATAGGCGCGACATTCTATGTGGATGACGTTATGATTGTCGGTCCGCTTGATCCTGATTGGACTCCTGAAAACCCTGACCCTGATCCAGATCCTGGCAAAGAGGACCCGGATTCCGGCAAGGACGCAAGCGGATCCATTGAGGATTTCAAGACGTTACCAGAAGTTGAATTTTAATGAGAATTGTTATGAAAGCGCATAAACTGTTGATAGCCGGCCTGGCCGTTCTGGGCCTTGCCGCTTGTTCTAAGGAAGAAACCGGGACTGTTCCGGAGCCGGACGGATTGAGGACCTTCACCGCAGGCTTCATCGAGACAAGGACGAACCTGGCCAAGAATGACGCCGGAGAGTTCACCAAAATGGTGTGGAGCGCCGGAGACAAGATCGGCGTGTTTGACAAGAATGGAAAGCCTCAGCCTTTCACGACCAAGGAAGGCGGCACGTCCGCCACTTTCACTGGTACTGCCACCGCTCCGTCTGACACTTGGAAAGCCTTCTACCCCTACAATGAAAAGGCGTCACTCACTGAATCTGGCGACCTTGTCTCAAATATTCCTGAGGTGCAGTTCGCTAAAAAGGACGGAGTCTCCGACAATGTCACACTTCTGGTTGCCTCATGCGACGCGTCGAAGAACCAATTCCTGTTCACGCAGGTTTGTGGTCTGATCAAGATTGACCTGCCTGAAGGATGCGTGTCTGTGACTTTGGAGAACCCGGACAACACCGAACTTGACAAGGACGGTGGTATGACCGGTAATGTGGGAACGAAGTTTGCGAAGACCACAGCCTATTCCTGGGGATTCCGTTACAGTGGCGTGACTCTGCTTTCATCTGACGGAGAGGGACTTGAGGCCGGTACTTACTATATGGCGGTACGTCCGTTCAAGTACACAGGCAAGCTCCTGCTGACCATGCGGCACAAGGACGGAAAGGTCTATATCGCTGAGAGGAATGTGACTGACTTCTCGGTGCAAAGAGGTGAAATCCTGTCTTTGAAGGTTAATCCAGAGTGGACCACCGATAGCGGTGTGCAGCTTTACATAGGGCGTGACGGAGACAAATTCTACGTGAAAACCGCGACAACCTCATCGTCGGTTCAAATGTCTAAGGATGTGAAGTTTATGGGTGTTCCTGCTATAAGGTGGGAACTGACCTCGGAGGCGCAGTGGAGTGGAATCCTGAATGTGGAAGGGTCCAAATACATTGACATCAAACCCTATTCAGACGGGAACTATGCCATTGAGTATTACGTTAAATGCGAGGATTCGGCCTTGGATGCGGGCAACAAGTACGACGAGTTGTTTTGGAATATGATTGAAAACGACAAGTACTATCCTGTCTACAGGCGTTCGGGCGGCAACAAAGGCAGATTATACCTTGGCATCTCGGACAACCAGTGGCACAGGATCACCTTCCCTCTGACACCGGATTATTGCTCCAAGTTTTATCAGGGCCAGCTGTGGCGTGTGAAACTGGGCATAAACCCGAATTCAGAGGAAATGGCGAAGGCCTACAAGGGCTCTGTGTTCTATTTTGGAGGCTTCAGGCTTGTCAGGAAAACCGGATCGGCTGACTGATGGGGAAAAAGACGATTGTTAACCTTTTGACGGTGGTGCTGCTCTGCGTGGGATGCGCGCGGAGCGGCCTGCCTGTTTATCTTGACCCGTCGGCCTGCATCGAGGAACGTGTCGAGGATGCTTTGTCCAGAATGACGTTGAAGGAAAAAGTGTCGGTGCTGAGCGCACAGTCCAAATTCTCGTCTCCGGGAGTGCCTCGCCTGGGAATCCCTGAGGTCTGGATGAGTGACGGCCCGTTCGGAGTCCGCGCCCAGACTTTATGGGATGAGTGGAAACCAGCCGGACAGACCAACGACTCCTGCACCGCCGGCCCTAACCTTACCTGCCTCGCAGCGACATGGAACAGGGACATGGCCTCCGAGTACGGCTCTTTCCTCGGTGAGGAGGCACGGTACCGTGGCAAGACCGTTCTGCTCGCTCCGGGCGTGAACATATTCAGAACCCCGCTCTGCGGGCGGAATTTTGAATATCTTGGCGAGGATCCTTGCCTTGCCTCAGACATGGCTGTGCCTTACATCAAGGCAATACAGAAAAGCGGTGTCGCGGCCTGTGTGAAGCACTTCGCCCTCAACAATCAGGAATCGTTCCGCAGTTCTGTGAATGTCGTGGTGGATGACAGGGCTCTCCGCGAGATCTATCTGCCGGCGTTCGAGGCGGCTGTAAAAGATGCTGAGGTGTGGGCGGTCATGGGGGCTTACAACCGCTACAAAGGCGAGTACTGCTGCCATAACCGGTACCTGCTGAAGGATATTCTTAAAGGTGAATGGGGCTTTGATGGGGTAGTGATCTCGGACTGGGGAGGAACTCATGACACCGATCAGGCGGTGGATAACGGTCTTGATATGGAATTCGGGACCGGAACCGACGGATTGTCAACTAACTGGAAAGATTCTTATGATGCATTTCATCTCGCAGGACCCTATCTTGAGGGACTTCGGGAGGGGTTATATTCAGAATCAGGGCTTGACGACAAGGTCCGCAGGGTTCTTCGTCTGATTTTCCGCACCACGATGTCCGGAAGGACGGATTTCGGCTCCTTTGCCTCTCCCGAGCATTTCAGGATGTCACGGGATGTCGCCCAGGAAGGGATTGTCCTGCTGAAAAACGAGAACCGCGCGCTTCCTCTGGATCTCCCGTCCGTGAAAAGGATTCTTGTCGTAGGAGACAACGCCACCGCAAGGCATTGCTGGGGAGGAGGTTCCATGGGTGTCAAGACGAAGCGCGAGATCACTCCTCTTGAAGGAATCCGCACTCTCGTTGGTGACAAGGCGGAAGTAGCTTTCGTCCGTGGCTACCGGCCGGTCGGGAACGGTTTGGAGCCAGACGATGCAGTGGAGCTTCGTGAAGAGGCGGTGGAGGCCGCGAAAAAAGCCGATATAGTCCTCTTTTTCGGAGGTCATAACCGTTGGGCGCACCAGGACTGCGAAGGAATGGATCGGGTAAGTTATGAGTTGCCATATTTCCAAAACCAATTGATCGAAGCCTTGGGCAGGGTCACCGACAGGTTGGTGGTGACCCTTGTCTCTGGCTCTGCCGTTTCCATGCCATGGCTTGATTCCGCTGATGCCGTCCTTTACGGTTGGTACGGAGGCAGCGAGGCAGGAAATGCGCTGGCGGATGTGCTGTTCGGAAATGTCTGTCCGTCAGGGCGGCTTCCGTTCACGATTGCCCGGAGGTTGGAAGATTATCCGCCTCATTTCCTCGGCAACTACGACCCGGAAAATTCCGGTGATGTGGTGTACTCTGAAGGCATTTTTGTGGGTTATAGGTGGTTTGACAAGATGGGGACGAAGCCGTTGTTTCCGTTCGGATTCGGGCTGAGCTACACGGATTTCGAGACCGGTCCTGTTGAGGCTGGCGGAAAAAACATCCGGGAGGGTGGCCGTATGAAGTTCAAGATTCCTGTCAGGAATGTCGGAGGAATGCGTGGCGCCCAGACAATCCAACTCTACATACGTGACATCGAGTCCTCCCTGCCACGCCCCGTGAAGGAACTCAAGGATTTCGGAAAGATCTGGCTGGACCCGGGCGAGAGCGGAACGGTTGAACTCGGCATTGACTCCGATGATCTTCGCTTTTTCGATGACTCCGTCCAGGCCTGGGTTTCAGAGGCCGGTGAGTTTGAGGCGATGTTCGGAACCTCGTCTGACGACATATTCCAGACAATCAGATTCAAGTTAAGAAAATAAACAATATTCAATGAAAAAATACCTCACCATCGCCTTGCTATTCCTTGCGGGGCTTGCGCTGGACGCTCAGGAATATGTCCGCGTCGCCGCCTATGATTCCTCCGATGAGGCTAAAAGGTCAGCTGACGTGGTCTGCACCGGCGAAAACGATGAACTGACAATCCAGAAGATTCTGGATGAATATGACGGCGTGACAAACCGAGGCTGTCATATTCTTTTCTACGATGGCAATTATAATATTGACGGATTCCACGAGGATGACAGGTTCTTTATGCCGACCGCTTTGCGTGTCGGGAAAACAGCGGGAGTAGTGCTGAGGGGAATTGATGAGAGCGGTCTCCGCAAGAATTCGGGTGTCCTGTTCAATGTGCGCCCGAAGGCCTACGAGGGACGCGACACCTCCGTGCAGGTGAGTGTGATAGCCTGCTCAAAGGAGAATATTCTAAACAACAACCATTTGACTATCAAGAATATGTCGATGATCCTTCCGGACATCAAACATAAGGTGATTTGCATCAACACCTTCAATGCCGGAGCCGCTATCCTTGAGAACATACGTCTGTACTCCAACGGTTGCGGACGCGGAAAGATGCCGGTCAAAGGGTCGGTGGGAGTCAGAGGCTCCAACATAAACCCGAACGGAGTGGGACACCATTGGAATGACATCATAGCCCAAGGGTTCTATGAGGCGTTCCAGATCGGAGGGGAACATCTTGTGGCCACAAACCTGCTCGCCTACCAGAGTTACTACGGCTACACATTCGGTAACTATGATGTCGTGGAACGTTCGAAAGATTCCAATTGGTTCGGGGTGTGGGAGCATCCGATCACGCTGATAAACTGCGCCGAGGAACTGTGCGCATCACTGCCTTTGTTCAATGTCTGTGGCGGGTCCCGCAGGCCTAATTCCCGTGGCTATCAAGTGATTGATCTTATTTCCCACACGATTGAGTACCGGGAGAAAGAGAACCCTACTTTGGCTCCGGTGCTTCCGGCACGTGAAGTCGTGCCTGGAACATGGTGCGGCAACATCACATTCTGCGGCAACAAGTTCGCCGAGAGCATGGAGAATGCCGTTGACGCTCCGTTCTGGGAGAAAGGATCCGGTCAGAGATTCTTCACCCGCAATTCCGCACACTCCCTTTCCGGCACCTCGGCTGAAAGGGAATCATACCTGCCGATGTACATGCAGCAGTATTATGACACTGACCTTGAAAAGCTTTTGATTTACAACGGTTCCGACTGGGTGGATGCGATGGGTGAGGTGGCCGGTCCGCTGAAACCCGAATTTGACCGTGCGCTCATCCCGCAGCCGGTGTTCGACGCCGAGCCGGGCTATGTAGAACTCTACTGGAAGGCGTGGGAGCAGGCCTATGACCATGTCAAATGGCAGAAAGGGCTTGTCCAGCCACTTTATATGGACGAAGGTCTGTGGGATGACACAATCTGGATCTGGGACTCGGAATTCATGGTGATGTTCTGCAAATATGCCCCGAAATTGTTCCCCGGCATTCAGACGCTGGACAATTTCTACTACACGATGCTGGAGGACAAAGGTTCATCCCTGCGCATCCAGCATCCGGACAACCCTCCGTTTTTCGCCTGGGTTGAGAACGACTACTACAAGCTCACTGGGGACAAGGCCCACATCACTGACCTTCTGGAGAACAAGCGTTTCCTGCAGCGCTATTGGGATTTGTTCCAGAGTCTTTGCCCCGAACTGAAACTTCAGTTTGACCACTATCCGATGTCCTTGAGGTACAGGGGAATCGGCTATGAGTGGAACGGCATCTCAAGTGGCATGGACAACACCCCTCGCACACGGGCGGGGAAAGGGATGCTTTGGGTTGACGCCATCTCACAGCAGGCTCTTTCCGCACTCTACATCTCCCGCCTCGCCAAAGCCGTTGGAGACAGGCGTACCGAAGGTGAGTTCGAGGCGAAATGGAAGGCTCTGAGGAAGACTGTCAATGAATATTACTGGTCGGATTCTGACGGGTGCTACTATGACATAGTCCCGACGGGAGAGCCACGTGCGGACTCTTTGTCAAAACAGGCATGGAAAACCACCGGAATCCTCACGCCCGCATCATTCTGGCCTATGCTCGCTGAGATTCCGACCAAGGCCCAGGCCAGGCGAATGGTTGATTTCGCCCTTCAGCCATCAAAGCTGGGAGGAGAATATCCTTGGGTGACCGTTTCCCGTGACGATCCTGATTTCAACGCCGAGGACGGGCGTTACTGGCGTGGTTCGGTCTGGCTTCCGACAGCCTATATGGGCATCAAGGCTTTGGAGAAATATGATTTCCTACACGCCGCTGACAGCACTGCGGAAAAAGTTCTGAACCAGATGCTTGAAACTTACCGGGACTATGATCCCCACACAATATGGGAATGCTATTCCCCTTCCGCAGCGGCTCCGAGCATAAGCGGCAACGGCAAACGTGTCCGTCCTGATTTCTGCGGTTGGTCCGCGCTTGGTCCGATCTCTCTGTTCATAGAGAATGTGCTGGGCTTCCATGACATTGACGCCGCCGGACATGTTGTGCGCTGGGATATTCATCAGACCTGCCGTCACGGCATTAATAATCTGAGTTTCGGAGAGATTACGACAGATCTGCTCTACGATCCGGCCACCGGCCTCGTCACCGTCCGCAGCAACGCTCCGTACCGGCTGATTCTGAACGGCCGCACCCACCGCGTCCCTGCCGGCGAGACTCTGATAAGACCTTGACACAGAATCTTTCACTTCAAAGAACATTTCAGACTAATCAAATCAGTTCTTTAATTTTACTAAATGATGAATATGAAGTATTCGGCAATCGCGATAGTCTGCCTTTTCACACTTTCGTGCGGAACCTCCGTTCCCGTTTACAAGCGGGCTGACGCACCGATCGAGAAACGGGTCGAAGATCTTCTCTCAAGAATGACGTTGGAGGAGAAGATCCTTCAGATGAACCAGATAACGCTCGGAAAGAACCTGAATGAGAACAACATCGGGAACGAGACCGCTGAGCCTGTCTTGGGAAGCTACATCACCTATGTAGCCACTGACAGTGAGAATCTTAACGCCATGCAGCACCGCGCTGTGGAAGAGACTCGGCTTGGGATTCCCGTCTTGTTCGGCTATGACGCCATTCACGGTTTCCGTACCACCTATCCTATTCCTCTGGCTCAGGCTTGCTCCTGGAATCCGGAACTGGTGGAGAAGGCCTGCGCCGTCTCGGCCCGCGAAACCCGTATGACCGGAATCCATTGGACATTCTCTCCTATGGTGGACATAGCCAGAGACGGTCGCTGGGGACGTTGCGCAGAAGGGTACGGTGAAGATCCTTACACAGCATCCGTTTTCTGTGCGGCCTCGGTACGTGGCTATCAGGGGGAAGACCTGAGCGATTCGACTAAAGTTGCGTCCTGCATCAAACACTACATTGGCTATGGCGCGTCGGAGGGTGGACGGGACTATGTTCCGACCGAGATTTCTGACCAGACCCTTTGGGACACCTATATGCCTCCGTATCAGGCTGGAATAGCAGCCGGTGCCGCTTCCGTGATGAGTTCGTTCAACTCCATCAACGGAAAGCCAGTGACCTCTGACCGCCATCTGCTGAACGATGTCCTGAAGGAGAGATTCGGCTGGGACGGAATGGTTGTCTCTGACTATGATGCTGTGAAACAGCTTGTCTATCAAGGTGCCGCGGCTGATCATAAGGAGTGCGCGAGGTTGGCGGTGAACGCCGGTCTTGACATGGACATGGCGGATCTTTGCTATTATCGTAATCTGGCTGAGCTTGTGGCCGAGGGCAAAGTGAGCGAGAAGGTCATCGACGAGTCTGTACGCAGGATTCTGCGCCTGAAGTTCCGTCTTGGCCTTTTCGAGCGTCCTTATGTACGCGCTTCCAGACCGGAGGAACGATTCTCCTTTCCGGAGGACTTGAAGACGGTCGGAAGTCTGGCCGAGGAATCGATGGTGCTGCTGAAGAACAACGGAGTGCTCCCGCTTGGAGAGAAACCGGGAAAGATAGCCTTGATCGGCCCGATGGCAAAGGATCTCTGGGGCCAGATCGGTTCCTGGGGCGGCCATCCTCTAGCCAAGGATGTGGTCACCTTGTACAGGGCCATGTGTGACGAGTTCGGAGAAAACTCTGTCCTTTATGCCCGTGGATGTGATTTCGACGGAGACGACAGAAGCGGTTTCGCCGAGGCCCTTGATGTGGCGACACGTTCTGATGTGATCGTGCTTTGCCTTGGAGAGCTTCCGCAGTGGAGCGGTGAGAACGGGATACGTTCGACACTTGCGTTGCCTGGCATTCAGGAGAGCCTTGCCCTTGAACTCAAGAAGACCGGCAAGCCGCTTGTCCTTCTTCTGAATAACGGCCGTCCTCTTGAATTATGCCGCTTGGAACCCGTGTCTGATGCCATTCTGGAGCTCTGGCAGCCCGGCATTTCTGGAGGCGGACCGGCGGCCGGCATACTTTCGGGCCGGATCAACCCGTCTGGAAAACTGGCGATCACGTTCCCGTACTCGACCGGTCAGATTCCGATCTATTACGACCGCCGTCGGACCAGCCGCCCGTTCATGGGTCACTACAAAGACATTCCCAAGGAGCCGATGTACTGGTTCGGCCACGGCCTGAGCTATTCGAACTTCGTCTATGGCGACATCCGCAAGGTCTCGGACTCTCCTCTTGTGTTCGAGGTCGATGTGACGAATGACAGCCCGCGTGACGGCAAGGAAACCGTGCATTGGTATGTCAGCGACCCGGTCTGCTCTGTCACCCGCCCCTACAAGGAACTGAAATTCTTCGAGAAACGCCTTATCCGCTCAGGCGCGACGGAAACATTCCGCTTTGAGGTCGATAAACTCAGAGATCTCGGCTACATCGATGCGACCGGCGACCGCCATTTTGAGCCCGGCCTCTTCGAAATCCTGGTCTCCGGCAAGAAACTCGACGTGACCCTCAAATAGCCCGTGGCGGCCAAATGACTCATAATCAATGAATATCCCACCTCTCCTCCCACCCGTTTCGTCCAGGAGGAGAGGTAATCATTGCCCTCAATGTCAACTACTTGGCCGCCACGACAATGACTTGTTATTAATGATACAAGCTCCAACAATCTGCTTTATATGTGGCAAACCTAAGATTGGCAGTGGCCAGCTTAGAGGTAACAGATGTGTTTATGCACATCCTTTTTTGCGGGTTTGTAGAGGGTTCATTGAGGTTTAATCTAAATGGTCACGATACCAGTTATCAATTTCGTCTGAACTTGCCCCTCCCGACAACGTTTAGGCTTCAAAATGTAATCGAAAGAGGCCGCCAGTCTCCATTCGACAACGTGATCGTCAGAAAATGTGGCTGACAACCACCGTCTTACCATATCGGGCAGCGGAAAGCACTACAAATTTCGATGGGTGGGTGTGATATGGTTTATAGTCAAATAATTAAATTGTTGTCTTTGGTATGATTTGGCTGAAGACAAAGGCTTATCTATCTGATTAATATTATCTTACGTGCCACTCGTTCAGAATCAGCGAGTGACGGGAAATGTGCTTATAATCAAATGAATATACACTTACCTTTGACAAATCCTTACTAAAGAGAAATGTATAAAGTATTTGCTGTTAATAAATTATATTACACGTCACTTCATCGACCACCCCTGAAAGATAGCCGACATTATAGTGCATTAGTGTCTATGACGGCAAAGACTTTCATTCTTCCGATCTTGCGTGTTGAATTTCCTCATTGATCTCCTCAAGGGACATCTCAGGAAAGGCTCCAGCTTCAGACAGCGCTCTGATGGTCTTGAATGCCTTATACCTTTCTGTAAGTTTTTCGGTTTTGTCGCCTCGGACCTCAAATGGAATTTTTCCTCGTTGAACCACTGCTTTTGCGAATATGTTCATGGCAGTGTTGGCGCTCATTCCAAATTGGGAGCATAAGGAATCAAAAGATTCCTTTAACGAGGAGTCCATCCTGACTGCCATTGAAACTTGTGCCATAATCGTGTTCTTTTGTCAAATATGCTCAAATTTATGTCATTATGCAATAAATACGCATAAATATGAGTCTTGGTGATGTCGGGAATGCCTAACGTTCCAGACAGCCGTAGGTGTCGAGGAAGCCGGGGAAGGATTTGGCGATGCAGGTGGTGTCGTCAATGTGGATGGGGGAGTCGGCGCACCAAGAGGCGACGGTGAGGGCCATGGCCATGCGGTGGTCGTGCGAAGAGGTATATTCACCGCCCTTCAGAAGGTGGCCGTTCAGGAGGCGGCTCTCGACTGATTCGCCGGTGATGGTTAGGGTGTCGCCGTTGGCGGAGGCCTCCACGCCCATCTGGGTGAGCATATTCAGAATCGCCGTGCCGCGGTCGCTTTCCTTGCTGGACAATCTCTTGAATCCTTGAATATTACTGCGTCCGTGGCATAAGGCGGCGAGGATGGAGACAATCGGAAACAGGTCCGGGCAGTTGTTGAGGTCGGTGTCGAAGGCGCGGAGCGGGGCTTTCTGGGCGGTGATCAGGCCGCGGTGGCCTTTCGGGAAATTCGTCTCTGAGTTGTTCATGTCGCCGGCCACTTTGCCGTTTGCCGCTTCGGCAGTTTCATTGTCCACATTCTCGTCCTCCGTCTCGTCGTCGATCTGCGACAGACTGGCTCCGGCCTCCATCAGGATGTCCATGATCGAGATGTCGGCTTGAAGGGAGGTCGTGTCGAGTCCGGTCAGCTTCACGTCCCCGAACAGGGCTCCGGCAACCAGAAAATTGGCGGCGGCGCTCCAGTCGCCCTCGATGTCAAAGACTGCCGGGGAATATTTCTGCCCGCCCTTGATCTTGAATGTGATGCCGGTGCAGAGGCTCCAGTCCTGCGTCTCAAGGAAATCTTCGCCGCCTTCCATCTCACTGCCTATCTTGATGCCGAAGCGGCGTAGCACATCAGCGGTGATGAACATGTACGGGATGCTCTTGGGATCATGAATATGCAAGGTCGAGTCTCCGGGAAGGAGCGGCAGGGCCATCAGCAGGCCGGAGATCAGCTGCGAGCCGCCTTTGCCGGAAACGCTGGCCTTGCCGGAAAGCAGAGGGCCTTGGACGGTGAGCGGCACATGGACTTCAGGTTCTGGATAGAGAGGTCTCAGGACCGTTCCGAATCCGGCCATAATCTCGGCCGCGCCTTTCAGAGGTCTGGTCGGGAGGGTTCCGACTCCATCAATCTCGATTTGATTGCCGTTGCCGAGAGCGGCTGCGAGCGGGATCAGCAGGCGGGTCAGCAGGCCGGATTCCCCGACGTT
>ERZ808240.2208-NODE-2208-length-22021-cov-4.447009_pt1 | contig 22021 bp, 20 predicted proteins | sample MGYA00521084_ERZ808240 | MGnify/ENA primary metagenome ERZ808240 (study PRJEB31516, sample SAMN03275571) | gut metagenome | biome: mammalia-associated habitat; material: feces | host: Papio cynocephalus | place: Kenya | collected 2012-08-06 ...
ACAGACACGGATGTCTGTGGAAGTTCGATATGGGACAAGGATGTCCCGTATCGAACGGTAGCGGCAGATGCCGCTACCTATGTGAAAAGTCTTAGAAATATCCACTTGAAGCTTCTGGCATCGATGATGTATGTGCAGCGCCAATTTTAACTTATATTATGTCGTCAGTTTGTTAAGAATACGTGTTAAATAATAATTATTTTTTTCGTCTCTCCCTCCCTACTCCGACAAATTTTGCACTCATCTTTATGTATACTCTACTTGTTTGTTGATGCAGGATTCAATACTAAATCCTGTGTACATGAACACTAATAATACCATATACAGTGGTGCTTATAATTCATAGGTAACATGTATGTGTGTACAGATATATGGAGGTGAGGCTGGATTGTAATATATATAGATATATTGTTTGGAATTAATTATTGTATGGATCTGATAGTGCTGCTTATTGTTAACAGACTAATGCATTACTATGCATCTGTTATCCGGCTACTACTTTCTTCCACTTTAGGAGCGGCATGGTCAGTAGCTGCAGTAATAATCCCAGACAGATATAGGCTATTCGTTAATTTATGCACATATTTTATTATTACCTGTCTTATGCTTATGATAATAAACAGTCCATTTAGAATCATAAGGATTAAAGACGGTAACAGGGGTAAGTATGCTTTAAGAAATTATTTAAAAGAACTATTTAAGGGTATGATTGTAATGCTGTCTGTCGCGTGTCTTACAGGTGGTATTATGCATGCGGTTGTATATTATACATATGCTGGATGGATAATCAGAAGAATGTTAGTCAGATATAATCAGTTTGTATACATTATTTTGGTAACACTTCTTATAATGCTTGTGATGGTAAAAGCGTTTAGTGTTCATAGAAAAGCTGCAGATATGTATAAAGTCAGTGTGATAATAGGGAAAGAAAAGATTACATTGAACGGAATAATTGACACGGGAAACCAGCTTATGGATATATATGCCGGAAAGCCTGTGAACATTATGGATAAATCATATTTTGAAAATGTTCTTTATCAGATAAATGATTACAGCAGATTAAAGTATCATCTTATACCGTATAGGACAATAGCTGATGATGATGGGATGATAGAGGTTATTACATCAGATTATATGTACATATCCAATGAAAATGAAACGAAGGCTTATAAGAGTGCATTGATAGGACTTTCTGATAAGAAGGTATCGCAAAATGGGGATTATCAGGCACTTATAAATGGACATATGAGTCAGAGGTAATGTAAAAGACGGTAGAGTATTAGTCTTGGCATTGCGGTGCAGGATTGTGTCAGCGGTGCAACCATATTCCTGTGAGTTTAGAAGCACCGTAGAAATGAGGAGAGAAATGGTGATAAAAGTGGCAGTTGCAGATCGTTTTCGGTTTAAGATGGTACCATCTATAAAAAATCTATATATGTTAGGAACAAGGGAAGTTCATTATATAGGAGGAGCGGAGGTGTTACCTGCACCACTGGATGCAGATGAGGAAAAAAATGTATTGGCAATGTTAAAGACAAGAGATGATGATTATGCTAAGAAAATGCTTATAGAACATAATCTTCGTCTGGTTGTATACATAGCAAAAAAGTTCGATAATACAGGAGTTGGAGTAGAGGACCTGATATCTATCGGAACAATAGGACTTATAAAAGCTATCAATTCGTATGACAGAGACAAGAATATAAAGCTTGCAACTTATGCATCAAGGTGTATAGAGAATGAGATTCTTATGCATCTTAGGAGAAGCAGTAAGATAAGGGCAGAGGTATCTATAGATGAACCTCTTAACGTGGACTGGGATGGCAATGAGCTCTTATTATCAGATATTCTTGGTACGGATGATGACGTATGTTATAAGGATCTTGAAAATGAGGTTGAGATGAAGGCACTTAAGTGTGCACTTGGTAATCTGTCGGAGAGGGAGAGAATTATAGTCGATTTAAGATATGGACTTAGTGACAAGGATGGAGAAGAAAAAACACAGAAAGAAGTTGCTGATATGCTTGGAATATCACAGTCTTATATATCAAGATTAGAAAAGAAAATTATAAAAAGACTGAAGAGGGATATGGTAAGGGCGTGTTAGAAAGCTTTGTGTCAGTGGCACATGCTTAGTACGGATCGAAGCGGAGCGTAGATGTGGGAGTGCACAGCATTGAACAATCCGTAGGCATCGTAGTTGGGGCTTTTGCCAACAACATATAATATATAAATAAAACATAAATAATTATAACTTTCTGCTTGACATTCTTGTCTATGTCTACGAAAATATAGTAGTATGGTTAGTATAAGGGGGAGTTTGCATTATATTAATCCTTATACATGAACATCATAATATTAAGATATGGAAAGAATGATATGAAGAATAAGAATTCAGGTATTAAGTGGCATAGAATATTTGGCCTGGCATCGGTTGTGGCAGTTGTGGTTTTTGCTTGTATGGTATATGTCGATTTTGGTGGTTCTATAAACTCTAAGTTTGGAATAGGAAAAGCCAGTGCAGGGGATATATCGTCAGATAGAACAGAGAGTGAGACACAGACAGAGAACGCCAGTGATAATAAGAAAACGGATATATCCAGTAAGGCAATTGTATGTATAGATGCATCGCATGGTGGTTCAGATACAGGACAGTATGATGGGAAAAATTATGAGAAAAACCAGGTATTAGAACTGGCTAAGCTTATTGAAGATAATCTTACACAGTATGGGATAAAGGTTATCATGACAAGAACCAGTGATGAAAGTGTAGACTATACAACACGTATAAAAAAGATTAATACAGGCAAGGCTGTAGCGGTTGTATCATTACACAGGGATATAGCTAAAAAGGATGGAATAAGTAATGGAGTCAGCACATGGATATATAGTACAAAACCATCTGATTCCAATAAGCTTGCAACAAGCATAATTGACAGGTTTAAGGATTCAGGAATGAAAGTCAATGGAGTGAATACAGGTACTCCAGCTGATTCTTCAAAAGATTATTATATTAACCAGCACAGTACATCAGCAAGCTGTATAGTAGAACTGGGAAATATGTATAGTGCTGATGACAATAAGCTTGTAACAACTGCTAAAGATAATACAGCTAAAGCGATATCAGACGGAATTATAAAATACTTAGAACAGGCAGGTTATATTAATGGCTAAGATTAATCAGAAAAACATAAGAAACTTTTGCATAATAGCGCATATTGATCATGGCAAGTCAACACTTGCAGATAGAATTATAGAGAAGACAGGGCTTCTTACAAGCAGGGAAATGCAGGAACAGGTTCTTGATAATATGGATATCGAGAGGGAAAGAGGAATAACTATAAAGTCACAGACTGTAAGAACTGTATATAGGGCTAAAGATGGAGAGGAATACATATTTAATCTTATTGATACACCGGGTCATGTTGATTTTAACTATGAGGTATCAAGAGCACTTGCAGCATGTGATGGTGCAGTACTTGTAGTAGATGCAGCACAGGGAATAGAAGCACAGACACTTGCTAATGTATATCTTGCGCTGGATCATGATCTTGAGGTATTTCCAGTTATTAATAAGATAGATCTTCCAAGTGCAGAACCGGAAAGAGTTAAAGATGAAATAGAAGACGTTATAGGAATAGAAGCACAGGATGCTCCGCTTATATCTGCCAAGAATGGTATCAATATAGAAGAAGTATTAGAACAGATTGTAACAAAGATTCCAGCTCCTAAAGGAAATCCTGCCAATCCATTATCAGCACTTATATTTGATTCATTATATGATGCATATAAGGGTGTAATTATATTTGTAAGGATTATGGAGGGTACTGTAAAAAAGGGTACTAAGATAAGAATGATGGCAACAGGTGCTGTAGAAGAGGTAGTAGAAGTAGGATATTTCGGAGCAGGTCAGTTCATACCTTGTGATGAATTATCGGCAGGTATGGTTGGTTACATCACTGCAAGTATCAAGAATGTACAGGATACAAGAGTTGGTGATACCGTAACTGATAATGACAGACCAGTTGACAAGCCGCTTCCAGGTTATAAAAAGGTTAATCCTATGGTTTATTGTGGCTTATATCCTGCCGATGGTGCAAAGTATCAGGATTTAAGAGAGGCGCTTGAAAAGCTTCAGTTAAACGATGCATCACTACAGTTTGAACCAGAGACATCTATAGCTCTTGGTTTCGGTTTCAGGTGTGGTTTCTTAGGACTATTACATCTTGAGATTATACAGGAAAGGCTTGAAAGGGAATATAATCTTGATCTTGTAACCACAGCTCCAGGAGTTATATATAAAGTTCATAAAACCAATGGTGATGTCATAGATCTTACGAATCCATCCAATATGCCTGATCCATCTGAGATTGATTATATGGAAGAGCCTATGGTAAGTGCTGAGATTATGGTTACAACGGAATTCGTTGGGCCTATCATGAAGCTTTGCCAGGAGCGCCGTGGCGTATATAATGGTATGGAATATATAGAGCAGACAAGGGCACTCCTTAAATATGACCTGCCACTTAATGAGATAATATATGATTTCTTTGATGCATTAAAGTCACGTTCAAGAGGTTACGCTTCATTTGATTATGAGATGAAGGGATATGAAAAGTCTAATCTTGTTAAGCTTGATATTCTTATCAATAAAGAAGAGGTGGATGCTCTTTCATTTATCGTGTTTGCAGGAAGTGCTGAAGAACGTGGAAGAAAGATGTGTGAAAAGCTCAAGCAGGAGATACCAAGACAGCAGTTTGAGATACCTATACAGGCGGCTATTGGAAGCAGGGTAATAGCAAGGGAAACTGTTAAAGCACTTAGAAAGGATGTACTTGCGAAGTGTTATGGTGGTGATATTTCACGTAAAAAGAAGCTCCTTGAAAAGCAGAAGGAAGGAAAGAAGAGAATGCGTCAGATTGGTAATGTAGAGATACCACAGAAGGCATTCATGAGCGTGTTAAAGTTAGATGAAGAATAAAAACGAACTGGGGATATATATACATATCCCCTTTTGTGTACATAAATGTATATATTGTGATTTTCTTTCATCTCCTGCAGATGAAAAAACAAGAAAAAGATATGTCAGGGCTCTTATAAGAGAGATAAATCTGACGACAGAAGGTAAAATAAAAAGTAATAAAAACATAATAGATAAAAAAAATAATGACAACAATAATAATAATATCAGCAAGGATATAGTAACATCCATATTTATAGGGGGCGGAACACCTTCTGTAATAGATGCTTCTGATATAAAAAACATTATAGAAGCAGTAAAACATAACTATAATGTAAGTGATGATGCTGAGATAACAATAGAGTGTAATCCAGGAACCTTGGATAAAAAAAAGGCTGAAATATATCGTCAGGCTGGTATAAACAGAATAAGCTTCGGATTGCAGAGTACAGATAATAATGAACTAAGAATGCTTGGCAGAATACATACATATGAGCAATTTCTTGATAGTTTAAGGATAGCTGCAAAGGCGGGTTTTGATAATATTAATATAGACCTGATGTCAGCACTCCCCGGACAGACTATTGAAAGCTTTAAGTCTGTGCTTAACACGGCAATATCACTTGGAACCAGGCATATATCAGTATATAGTCTTATAGTAGAAGATGGTACACAGCTTGCCAGTAATATAGATAAATATCCACAGATACCATCCGATGAGGAAGACAGGGATATGTATCATATGACGAAAAAAATACTTGAAGCTGCAGGATATAAGCAATATGAAATATCCAATTTCGCTAAATCAGGATATGAATGCAGGCATAACATTAAGTACTGGGAGAGATGCAATTATGTTGGCTTTGGCATAGGAGCTGCATCTTTGTATGATAATAGAAGGTATACGAATATTTCTGATATAAATAAATATATGGATATATTATTGGGTGCAAAAGATAATGGGGAATGTAAAGAAGAATGTTGTGATAACCATGATAATGGAGAAGTGTCACAGATAAGAACTGACATAGAAGAGCTGACAAAGGATGATGAAATGTCTGAATATATGTTTCTTGGACTAAGAAAGACGAAAGGTATAGATATCAGGGATTTCAAAGAAAAGTTCGGATGCGATATATATGATGTGTATGATAAGCCTATAAAAGATAATATAGCTGCTGGTCTGCTTATAAAAAAGGATAATTACTTATATCTGTCGCAGAGAGGAATAGATATAAGTAACACAGTAATGTCAGATTTTGTTTAAATATAAATGAGCAAACACATAAAAATACACAAAATTATGTATCTTTATGTATATGCTCGTTTAAAGTATTAACTTGTATAGCTTAGTATTATTAATTATTAACCCTTTTTAGTATTTTAAGGAACTGACGAGGTGTTAATCCTGTGAATGTTTTGAATTCTCTCTGAAAATGTGCCTGGTCCGAATAGCCTAATCCTGTTATATAGGCACTGTTATTTTGTCTCTTACAAGTCAGCATATTGTCAAGTACATTTTCAAAACGTATGATTTTGCAATAATCTTTAGGTGGCATGCCGAGTGTTTCGTTGAACATTCTTAATATATGTCTTTCGGAATAGCCAAGGTTTGTGGCAAGCTCTGATATATGAATATTGCCATAAGCCTTTTTTATCATGCTGGTGAGTGTGATCATATTATCAGGAATATAACAGCACTGTTTAGCTTTTTTTAAGAATGCATTAAACATTGCGATATGTTTGGAAAAGTCATTGCTTGTTTTAAAGTTTTGTATCAGTTCGTACTCATAAGAATCTGGTGAAGGATTATATTTAAATATTTCATTGATCATGCTGGATGGATATGTATCCTTTGAAATTCCTTTGGCAAAGTAAGAACATATGTCATCAAAGCAGACACCGAAATAATGTTCATAATTTCCCAAATCATACTGCTTTCTTTTGGTAACAGGTCCGATACAGTAGAATATAGCATTATTATCTGAATGGTTGTAGCCTATAATCCATTCAGTGTGAGTAGATGGGATAATAGCAGAACTACTGGTATCAATAGCACTTTGTGATGCAAGTGCAGATAATTCGTACACATACATAGATTCTTGAATTGTTTTGGATTTGTCACTTTTTGTTAGAAATTCTGATTGGATATCAATATCAGGATTAAATAACAATGGCTGATATATATGTCGGTCGGAATAGATAGTTTTCTTTTTTTTATTATTTATTATATTGGTTGATTTATTATTCATATGTGTTCTCCCCAGACTGTTAAAATAATATTTAATGTAGAATTTTAATTACAGTGAAATCTATAATAAGCATTATTAATAAAATTAACATTACACTAATAATTACAATTTTAAACAAATCATATTCAACAAGTTATGAAAATCATAAGTTTATAAAATAATAATAAAACAAATATTAAAAAAGTCAATAAATATGTCCGATTTTTTCAATAAAAATAAAAAAAGAGATGTATAATTAACAACATAATTGAAAAACAGAGAACACAAAGGCGTGTGACTACTAATAAGTGGTTGCACGCCTTTTCTTGTTTTATTATATATTATTCGGTTAACACCTGATATTTATCGGTAAATATATGTAATGAACATGATGTTACGACGCGGGTAATTATGTGTTGTTCTGTATTTCAGTTGTCTGATGAAAACTGATCAACTTCATTGGACTTCCATGAAAAAGAATTAGGGAGGAAAAAGGTTATGGCAGTAGAACAGATAACTAACCTGATAAGTGAACAGACATTTGGAATCTGGTTCCTTATCGGAGCTGCATTCGTATTCTGGATGCAGGCAGGATTTGCAATGGTAGAAACAGGCTTCACAAGAGCTAAGAACGCAGGTAACATTATTATGAAAAACCTTATGGATTTCTGTATAGGTACAGTAGTATTCATAATCATTGGTTTTAGCTTATTACTTGGTGAAGATTTAGTAGGATTTATAGGAAAACCTGGATTTGATATATTTACAGCATATGAGAATTTTGATTTTTCAAGCTTTGTATTTAATCTGGTATTCTGTGCAACAACAGCTACCATAGTATCAGGAGCTATGGCAGAAAGAACTAAGTTCCTTTCATATTGTGTATATTCAGGAGTTATATCAGCTCTTGTTTATCCAATCGAAGCACATTGGATATGGGGCGGCGGCTGGTTAGCACAGTTAGGTTTCCATGATTTTGCAGGTTCTTGTTGTATACATATGGTAGGTGGTATTTCAGCTATTATAGGTGCAAAGATTCTTGGACCACGTATTGGTAAGTTTGTTAAAGATGAGAATGGCAAGGTAATAAAGGTCAATGCGTTTCCAGGACACAGCATACCACTTGGAGCACTCGGCGTATTCATATTATGGTTTGGCTGGTATGGCTTCAATGGCGCAGCTTGTACTACAATAGAGGATCTCGGTTCAGTATTCTTAACAACAACAATATCACCAGCAATAGCTACAGTTACATGTATGATATTTACATGGATTAAGTATAAGAAACCAGATGTTTCAATGTGTCTTAATGCTTCACTTGCAGGCCTTGTTGCTATTACAGCTCCTTGTGATGTAACTGATGCAAAGGGTGCAATAGTTATAGGTATTGTGGCAGGACTTCTTGTAGTATTTGGTGTATGGCTTCTTGATTATAAGTTACATATAGATGACCCTGTTGGTGCCGTAGCAGTTCATATGATGAATGGTATCTGGGGAACAATAGCAGTTGGTCTGTTTGCAACAAGCAAGGCACCAGGATATGCAATTGCAATGGAAAATGGAGCAATCAAGGCTGAAGGATTATTCTATGGTGGAGGATTTACACAGTTAGGACTTCAGTTATTAGGATTTGTAACAGTTGCAGCATGGGCAGCAATATGTATGACAATAGTATTCCTGGTTATTAAGGCAACTGTAGGTTTAAGAGCTTCAAGAGAAGAAGAAATCAAGGGACTTGATATATGTGAGCATGGTCTTACAAGTGCATATGCTGGATTTGAATTCGGTGCAGCAGGAATGCCAGATATAACATATGATGATATTGTATCTGTAGGTTCAGAATCAGTTGAGAATGCAGTTCCAGCCATGGTTAAGACATCAGATATTCCTGATGATAAGAAGATTACCAAGGTAGAGATTCTTATGAAGCAGGAAAGATTCGAAGCTTTAAAGAAGGCTATGAATGATATCGGAGTAACAGGTATGACGGTTACACAGGTACTTGGATGTGGAGCACAGAAGGGTGCACCTGAATATTACAGAGGCGTTCAGATGGAAATGCAGCTTCTTCCTAAAGTACAGGTTGAGATGGTTATTTCTAAAGTGCCAGTTATGGATGTTATCAATGCAGCAAGAAAAGTACTTTACACAGGACATATCGGAGATGGAAAGATATTCGTATATGATGTTGAGAATGTTGTAAAGGTTCGTACTGGAGAGATGGGATATGATGCTTTGCAGGGGGAAGATGATTAAATAAATCATTGTATAATTAAATATTTGTCTGTTTGTGATGTGATTTACTTACATATATCCAACTAAATAAAGTTGGACAACACAAGGGCGGAATTGTGCGTAAGGCGTGCAATTCCGCCCTTGTTGGTTTCATATTGTATTAATCCAATTGTTTTTAATATTATATTTTGTCAAAGGCAGTAATAAGATTTGAGTTTAGTAATAAGAAAATGCTATATCATCAGAATTGATTTTGAAGTTTTCAATCAACTATCGTCTGTTGCATTAAATAAGCAGTGTGATAAAGAATTCCGAAAGAAATTTATTGTTGAAAAAATTTTTGAAAAATATTAGAAATTCTATTTATTGACCTCTGAGGGAAATAGCAAATTGTATAATTATAGATGAAGAGGACAGAATGCACAGATGCGAAAACTGCATTGACAGTGTTTGTCTATTAGTATTTGAAAATGTTGGAAATCTAAAAATGATTATATAATAACTAAATACATGATGATAGGGGAAGAGCATTAATGAGGACAGATAAGATAGGTATTAATATTTCAAAGTTAAGAATGGAGCATGGAATTACACAAGAAGAACTTGGCAGGGATATTGGGCTTACAGCTTCTGCTATTTCAAATATAGAGTGTGGCAGGAGTGTGCCATCAGTGGATACTTTGTGCAGATTTTCTGAGTTGTTTGGGGTTAAGGTCGACACCATATTATCTGACGAATCAGACTCAGACCTGAACAAGCTTGAAATGGAAGAAAAACTTGTTACTGTTGACAGATATTTATCGGAAATAAAAGAGATGTCAGCTAATTACAGTATAGGTCATAGAAATTATGAGATTAGCAGAAAAGGAGGAGAAATAGTTTATAAAGCATCATCAAATGAATAGATAAAATATTTAATATGAGGAGGAAAACAGAATGCACAGATTGAAAAGATGGATAGATGAAGGAGTCAGTATTTATAAAGAACAATTAAAAGAGAGTCCACTTGAAACAATAGCGATATATCTTTCGTGGGTATTTGTAATTATTATTGGATTAATGGCAGTATTTGCATATATAAAATTTATTATTGATGGCGGATATCCACTGAGTGTTGCCAGAGTTAAAGAAAATGGAGCTTTTGCCAGTGCTAATTTTACAAGTGGAACAACATATATACTATCTAATAATGTGATTTGGATTATATTGGCAATAATTATTTGTATACAGACCCTGGTTTCAATTATTTTAATGTTTGCGGAAAAAGTAATATGGAAATGGATATTGTTCATTATAGATTTAATTACAATGGCATTTTGCGTTGTAAAAATATCAACGAATCACAATTATTTATTAAATAATGAAATGGGATTGATATATGCGGCTGTTATGCTTATTGCAATTATAGTTTTCTTTAAGCTTCTTATAGATAGTGATGGCAGTTATGTATTTCTTGCAGAAGGATTAGGATTAGCAGCATATCTTATTATACTGGCGTTAATTTTATTATTGGAAAATATAGTGGCGATTGGTGCATTAGCAGGAGCAATTATAATTGTAGGAATAGTGGCTGCTATATTAATATTTGGTAATAGTTCAAAGGAGAGTGCAGGAAGTACATCTTCTGGGAGTGGAGGTTCAACCTCATATAAAAGTGTATCAGGTAATGTTGGTGTGAAAAGCAGAAAGCCAGATAAAAATACAGCTAATACACCAGCTTATAAAAAAGATAGTAACCCTAACCATCATTATATTGCAAATTATAATGAAATATTGGGCATCAAGCTATATAAAGTTCATGGTGATATGGGAGATTATATTGAATTAGATAACACAATGGTGGAGAAAAAGATATGTAGTCTTGCAGATGCAGAAAGTGGAAAACATAAATTTTATAGAAAAGAATCAGGAAAAGAAATCAGAGTTCAAGAAATTCCATGGAAATAAATAAAACATAAGGGGATACATTGTGAAGAAGAAAATAATAATAGGCGTATCGGCAGCAGTAATAGTTATTGTGGCAATAGCTGCAGGCATTATAACTGGAGCTTCATCGAAGAAAAAAAGCAGTAATGATATAAATGTTTCGTGTAAGGCAGCAGTGACTAAAAATGAGGATATAACATGTTATGACTGGCTTAAGAAGTTATGCAATAAGACGGGCGTTGAAGCAGAGGATTACAGAAAAGCGGCTAAGGAATATGGATATATTACAGATAGCGATGAATTTAGTAATGATGACATAGCATCAGGCGGATTTATGGCTCTTACTTCAATGCGTGCAATGGGCGAAGGCAAAATGCAGATATATCTTGGAACTGATGATGAAATATCAGACAATACCAACATAGAGCTTGCAATTAATAATAACCTGATAGGAGAGGATTCGCTTGATAAAGGGTTCTCAGACGAAGAGGCTGATGGTATTCTTGATAAATTTGATGATTTGTATTATGGAGAATTCTGGCCTGATGATATTGAAAATGTTTCTTATAAAGAAAATGTTTCTCAGCTTCAGTTTTTTGACATTATAGATTATAAAGAGGATGAAAATATTATATATGTAGATGAGAGTGCAGCCAAAAATCTGAAAAAAGGTGACACATTTGTATTTGATTATATGGGCGAGAAAATTGCAAAGAAAATCGTTGAGAATATGGGAAATGGTACATTTTCATTGGAAGATCCTGAGATAGACGAGGTATTTAATACTCTTATAGTTTCAGATTCGGCAAGCATAGGAATTGACGATATTATTAGTTACTATGGAATTGATAATGTGAAGGTGTCGGCTGGAAAGCCTGTAACTACGCTGACAGCAGATGTGTCTGGTAATATCCATTCCAAGGGATTCGCAATAGAGGCAGCGGTAAATGATGATAATGAACTTGAAGTTACATTGACAGATAATGATACGGAGGCAGAATATGAGCTCCCTATTAAACAGAAGCTTAATAAAAAATGTGAGAATTTCTCTATAAAATGGGACGTTAATAATATAAATGTAGGAGCACAGGTTAAATATACTCTTAAGAGTGGGTTAAAATATGCATCTGTAGGTGTTGATATTGATTCAGAGATTTCAGGCGAAATCGGAGTTGAAGGTGATTTTTCAGATGGAATCCTTTTATGTCAGACACCTGCACTTATTGGTAGTAATCTTGTTGCGGTAAATGTAGCGTTATATATTGTTCCAGCAGTAGATGGCTCAGTTAATCTTAAAGTAGAAGTGCCATATTATGCAGGAGTATCATATGAAAAAGGGAAAGGCGTGAATGGAACAATGGGGCTTCGTTCATCTATGCAGACATCAATTGAGGCAGAAGGAACAATGGGATTGTATTTCAGGACAGCACCAATGCTTGTAACAATGAGATCTATTCCGTTGTTAGATGCAGAACTTGATATAGGTGCAGAAGCAGAAGCAACACGAACTGGCAGACCGAATGGACAGATATGTTCTGATGTTAATGTTAAGTGTCCTGTTTTCATAATTGGAGTTGGTGATGAAAGTGTTAAATATAAGAATAAGAAATCACTTCTTTGTACAATGGATATAAGTAAGAGTTATGAATTTACATCATTTGCAAGAAGCAAATCACTTCATTATGAAAGACTTGCTGATGGCACGAAGCAGTTTGTGGAGGAATGTACTTATAATGAGCAGCCAGAAGATGATAAGCCAAAGGAAAGTGAGGCAAGTACAGAAGCACAAACACAGGAGCAGACAAAGCAGGAACAAATAACACAGGGGACTGATGTAAAAGAATCAGGTTCGCTTCATACATATAAGACGAGAATGGCGGAATATTTTCCAGAGCAGACGACATTTTATTTTGATTATCCAAATAATTGGACAGTTATTAAGGAAGAGGTTATCAGCGGTGGTGGAGAGATAGTGAGATTAAAGAATGAAAATGGGGCAGAGTTGTATTATGAGGCATGGTCATATAAAGTTCCTGAAAATAATCAATATTATGGCGGCGCCGAATATATAACATCATCGTTGGATAAAATTGCTAATTCCAGATATAGTCCAGAAAATGATTTTGGAATTGTTAAGATTAAAATTATAAGTAGAGAGAGTAAATTAACAGGAGAGAAAGTTATAGATGAGAATGGTGCGGAACTATATGCTTTAATGTCAGGTGAAAAAATATCAGAATGTGTAAATTATGGGAATAAATTTACATGTTTTAGTTCTGGGTTTGAAGTAGGCTGTATGTTTGAATGCCAAGGTTCGAAAGTATTTATAACACAATTAAGCACTGATTATACAGAAAAAGATAGAGAGGAAATAATTGCAATATTAGAGTCATTTAGAGATACTCCTTAAAGACAATTTGTGATATAATCAACCTAAATTATCAGGTCGTGAAAACTAAAGATAAAGACTTGAGAGAAGGGGGATTATAAACGAATTTAATGACAACAGCTAGTTATATACCACTGGGATAATGTCTGCGCAAAAGACATAGTAGCAGCTTTTGGAGTTTCGTGTATAGGAGTTGTGTTGTTTGTGTTCTAGTGGCTGATTTTGATGTTGAAGAAATAATGGAGGAATTAAAGCCGTATTTACAGATTGGCAGATGGTTCAATATTGTTAATAAGCTGGATTGGTCAGGTGAATCATATGAGTATAGAGAAAACATTTCAGAAAAATATGACAGTATGTATGTGTATGGCATAGGAATGGAGTATAACCCTGATTTAGAAGAAACATATAGAGAATTGAAATATGACACTCATTTTAAGAAAAGAATGGTGCTGGTGCTTTCTGACAAACCAAGACAGAATTAAATGTAAAAAAGAGGTGGATGAATTGAAGTGTAAAAATTGTAAATACAGAACAAATATAGCAAATACTGATGAAACAGGTTCGGCAATATGCTCATATCCAAGCTCGTGGTTTCCTGTAAATATCGAAGATAACTGTCATTTTATTCCAGAAAAAAAGGAAATTACTTGTAGTGATTGTTCTAGATTGCATGAAGATATGGCGTGTTTTAGCTGCTCTGAAGATGATAGTGCAATATTTAACGGGCAATTATGTAAAGGATTTATAGATAAAAGAGAAGAATTGAATAGCATCCTTATGTTTTGGAAAGTACAAGGATTTTATGACCGTGAAAAAATAAATGAATTTATCGACAAATTTGAACAGTTATATGATAGTTTTTTTGAGCAGGAATAATACATTTGAACATGGCAGATAAATGTGAAAAAGAGGTGGACATATATTTATGGATATTACAATAGATGATAATAGAAATGTATATGTGGTTTCGGATATTCATAATTATGCAGATGGATTTAAAAGGCTGTTAAAGAAGATACAGTTTAATGAGAATGATTTGCTGATTATTGATGGAGATATATTTGACCGTGGAGATAAGCCAGTTGAGCTGTATTTTGAAATATTGAAATATCCCAATATACAGGTGATACAGGGCAATCATGATGTCTGGGTTGCAAGGCAGATTATTGAACAATTCGGACATAGAAAAACGGGAGAATATATTTCCTATAATACAGTGTCTATTATGGAGAAGCAGCTGACACCTGTTGATATGTTAAGACTTGCTGAATGGATACAGGAAAAGCCATATTATATTAATCTGACAATTAATGGCAGGAAATATCAGATAGCCCATGCACAGACATTTCTGACACCAGAATGTATATGGGATAAAAGAAAGATATATATGGGGGACGGGCATTATGACCAGTTTATCAGGGGTATGGAGGAACATGAGCAGTTTATATCGGTTGTGGGGCATACTGTAACTGATAACAGGAGAATATGGGTGTCTCCTTCAGGACGGACTATACGCATAGATTGTGGCGCTGGTTATAAATGTTATGGTAAAGAGGGAACACTGGGAGCAATAAGGTTAAATGACATGAAAGAATTTAAGTTAAAATTATGTTGGTTATAATATTAAGGAAGTGTGCGAGATAATATTTGGAGGTGCCTGATGATAGAAAATTTTATAGACAGATTTGTCCCATCTAAAGATGAAAGAGAGTTTCTTAAAGACAAGGGTGTTACATTTTCGGATGTGGAACAGGCAGAAATAATAATTAATCATGAGTGCTTAAAAAATTCAGAGAAAAAACAGGGAGTGCAAGAGTTAAAAGAAACCATATCAGATAAAGAATTGATAACGGATTTAAATAAGGCAATTGATGAAATATCGGATTGGGAGAATTGCTGGCACGAATCGGGTATGAAATGCTTTTATAGAAAATTTGATATTCCACATAATTTTAGACATGGGGATATAGTAAGAGTTGTTGATGGGAAACATGAAGGGAATATCGGAGTAATACTTGGGCTTACAGATGAAGAGTATGAGAAACTTAAAGTCAAAAAGGGTGATTACAGTGATATACAGATATGTGTTGATGTCATATTCAGAGGATATGATTATCTTGGAGAATTTTCACACTCGCATGTTAATCCAATATATATTGAGAGAATCCAGCTTCCAGAAAGTGATGCAAGGAAACATTACATTGATTATCTTGTGGAAACATATGATAAACAGTATTTATCAGATTATAATACAGCTACACTCAAAGAAAAAATAAAACAACGAATCCACATTTTGTCTGCCGTTATGTGGGCACAGGAACATCATAACCAGATTATGTATCTGGTGGATAGTTCAAAGGATAAAGCTTGTTTTCAGGAGATGCTGATGGAACATTATTATTTTGACAGAGAACAGGCATGTGCTATTTCGGATATGAGAATGAGTGTGTATACAGCATTAGAAAAAGATAGAACAAAAAAGGAAATACAGGAATTATTAATGAAAATGTAATTAATAAGAAGGAATAATTAAAGGTGAAACATGAGTATTGAGTATAATGTGCTTAATATATTAAAGGAACACAGTTCCAAAGAGGCTGCAATAACGCTGAAGGTTACTGATATCGTTACTTATATGCATAAGGATTATGATAAAAGCATTACAGATAAACAGGTCAGGAAAGCATTAAAGGATTTGACGGACTCAGAACTTAACCTGCCTGATGAACAGAAGGTAATCAGATACAGGACATATGACAATGAGCGCCGCAAGACAGATTACTATTATAACAATATAATAACCGATGTAGAGTTTAAATTTCTTATTGATTCTGTATTGTACAGTAACATTTTTAATAATGAAAGAGCAATGGATTTAGCCGGGCGGATTCAGACTTTATCAGGGAAGAATCTGAAAGATATAACACCTTATGCAAACGATTCTTTCGGACAGACCAGATATGCACAGAATACAGATGTTCTGGCAAACTGCCAGCTTATAATTGATTCCATTAAAAATGACAATTACATAGAATTTGACTGGAATGTATATGATGTTAAGAATAAAAATGTTTATCTGCATTTTCAGGGAAGAAGAACAGTGATTCCTATAAGACTTATGCTCAATAATGGAAGATATTTCTGTCTGGTAAGATACAGGGACAGCAGGAAAGTGTATACATATAGTGTTGACCTTATGACCAGATTAAGAGTAAAGGAACAGAGAAAAAGTGATGGAATAGGCTTTGATAATCTTGATATTCCATTGGAGAGAGCAGTATATATTCTGAATCACCCTTATATGATGGGCGGTGAATTAAGACCTTATATTGTCAGGATAGACAGGGAGTATTTTTCAAGACTGATAGATGATTTTTCATATGAGATAAATGTTTTGAAAGAAACGGATACAACAGTTGATATCCGTGTAAATGCATCATGCAAGGGAATGGCATACTGGCTGTGTCATCATTATGATATAGCTTCAATTGTTGATAACAAGGATAAGGAGCTGAATAAAGAATTAAAGAAGGCAGCAGAGTCTATATTAAGACAGGTACAGGATTGAAAAAAGGAGGAATACGAATGAACTACTATATTAGTGATATGCATTTCTTCCATAAAAATGTGACAAAGGAAGGCAATAATTTTGATAACCGTCCATTTAATTCCTTGGCTGAAATGCACCAGTATATGAAGGAAAAATGGAACAGTAAGATTACAAATGGTGATACAGTTTATATTCTTGGGGATATTGCCATGCGGGGTACAAATGAGGAGCTGATAGCCTTAGTTGCACAGTTAAAGGGCAGGAAAATTCTTATTAAAGGAAATCATGATGATGTGTCTGATATTAGATATAAGAATATTTTTGAAGAGATATATGATTATAAGGAAATTACTGACTACGCAGACAAAGACGCATACAAGCTTGTATTATGCCATTATCCTATACTTATGTGGAATGGACAGCACAGGGGGACAATACATTTGTATGGACATACTCATAATACTTATGAAAATGAATTTTATCAGGAATGTTTGCGCAGACTTAATATTGAAAACCTTACTAGGTCAGAGAAGTGTTGTGATATAGCAAGGGCTTATAATGTAGGCTGTATGATGCCTTATATGAATTATGAGCCACGCACACTGGAGGAAATACTTAGTAAATAACATAAAGAATAATCACATTGATATTGACTGTGGCGCATATCTGCCATGTGGAAGGCTTGAAGCCATTTGTCTGGATACAGGTTAGAAATTTTATTTCAGTGATAATGATAAGGATTGAGAATTTTGGAGGAATGTACATGAAAATATATTGTATGAGTGATATACATGCGTGCCTTGAGGCATTTGAGGCTGCTCTGGAAAATGTAATTTGTCATCTAGATGAAGATTACACAATGCTTTTATTGCTTGGTGATTATGTGCATGGTGGTGATTCTGGCAGGGGAGTACTTGATAAGATAATGTATTTGCAGGAACAATACGGTAATGATAAGGTCATGGTACTTATGGGAAATCATGAAGATATGGTAATAGGCGGCGAAAGTACCATAGATTCGATGTATGGAGGCATGCAATGGTATGATAATGAAAATGCAGATGATTTATACATAAGCTGGTTAAACAGCCTGCCAAGATATTACACAGAAGGCAATACTATATTTGTGCATGCTGGAATCGATGAAACTGTCGGTGATATGTGGGAATGGGAGACATCTGATGATATATACACCTCGAAATATCCCGCTGAAACAGGCAGGATAGAAGGTCTGGATATGAAAGTGGTTGCAGGTCATGTCTATACATCTGAGATATCAGGGGATTCATCATTTAATGACATATATTATGATGGTGAAAATCACATATACATAGATGGAGATGTGCTGTCAACAGGTGTTATCCCCGTGTTAATGGTAGATACTGATACGGATTGTTATTATCGTATTACTGATGGAGGCTGCTGGCTTCTGACGAAATATGAAGAATAGTATTGTTTAATGTCAAATGAAATGGAGGTCATTGATATATGATATATGCCATGAGTGATATTCATGGATGCATTGAAGAACTTCAAAAGAAGATAGAACAGGTTGATCTCAGAGGTGATAATCGCATTGTATTTTGTGGAGACTATATTGATTATGGCGACAGTTCATATTCTGTTTTGAAGTATCTTTGGGATTTGCAGAAAAAATATGGTACAGAAAAGGTTGTGGTTCTCAAGGGTAACCATGAGCAAATGTTTTTGGATTGGATTGAAGATTACAAAAACATATATTCAGACGGAACAGAAGAATGTATGTCTTTCAATGATTGGATTTGCACAGATTTTGAGAATGGAGCAAATACTATAAGTACATTCATATCGGAGCAACAGATGGCTTTTTTAAATCAGATAGCAAGAACATGTTCCATGGAAACAATCAGCATAGAAGCAGTTCGGATGATTCTTTCAAATCATGAAAAGCTGATTTGGTGGATTCAGCAGATGCCCTCGTATTTTGAAACAGAAAGTCAGATATTTGTTCATGCAGGAGTAGATGAAGAAGCAGGAGAGTACTGGATGTGGGGTGCATCTGATAATATTCTTCTTGGCAAGTTCCCGGCAACGAAAGGTAAGTTTTATAAAACGATAATAGCAGGGCATGTTGGAACCTGTAGCAGAAATCTTGCTGCTAATCGGAGTTATCACGATGTTTATTACGACGGAGAAAGCCATTATTATATTGATGGTTCGGTTTATAAGGGCGGAAAACTGTTGCTACTGGCTTATGATGAAGAAAAGGCAGAATATTATCAAGTGGAAAATGGCAGGATGGCTCTTGTTAATCCCTTTCGTATCAGTTTTATATGATGTTGAAAATGTTGTAAGGGTTCGTACAGGTGAAGCTGGTTACGATGCTTTACATGGTGAAGATGATTAAAATATTGGATTAGATTTTTTTAAAGGTGTGAATGTCAGAGATTGATTTGACATCCACACCTTTTTTGGTTCTTTGTCAGGGGGGAAAAAAGCCCATTATTATGTCGTCCGTATGTTAAAACACATACCAGCAATCCTACTAATTATTAACTCCGTGATGAACATCTTCTGTAGATGTTGTAAGAGGAAGGAATGTATAACCATTGGCAAGACCCCACTGGATTATACGTTCAACGGCATTGACACTGAAGCTCTTTATATCATGCTGGAGTACAACGGATACGTTATGGCTCTTCATTCCGTTTACAACGTTCTGATATACAGCATCTGTGCTTGTTGTTTCTCCTGCATCACCGCTTGATACATTCCAGTCAAAATATTTATAACCCTGGTCTGTTACGGCTTTGGTAAGTGTTGTCATAATACCATTACAGTATTTTCTGCTGACAGTGTTGGAACTACCACCAGGGAATCTTATGAGTTTAGGTCTTTGACCTGTCTGTGCATAGATGATATCAGACATTTCATTAAGATCGTTAAAATATGCATCTACACTTGAATAGATTTTCTGATAATCATGGGAAGCACTGTGAATGGCAACAGTGTGACCTGCTGCGGCTTCTTTGGCAATCATATTTTCATAACCACCGTTAACATTGGTTACAAAGAATGTGACTTTAACGTTGTACTTATCAAGAATATCTAATAACTGCTGCGTGTAAGCACCAGGACCATCATCAAAAGTAAGATAAACAACTTTATCACCTGATGCAGATGTTCCAGCCTGTTTTACAGCTTCAACAGTAACTGTTCTGTCGACAGAGGCTTCGTTGCCGAATTTATCTGTTGCAGTGTAAGTTAAAGTGTATGTTCCGGCTCGATATGTTGATATATCGCCTGAGACAGATATATCATCTGATAAATCATTTCCGTGAGAGTCTTTGGCAGTGCACCCTGGGTCATCAAATTTGGTGCCGGCCTTAATTGTTACATCGGACTCACCATTAAGTGTGATTGAAGGAGCTACACCATCATTGTATTCAATAGTACGCTTGACAGAAGTTTTATTACCGGATGAATCACTTACTGTATAGGTGACAACATTATTATCTTCAGTTCTTTTTACCTTATTAGTAATATCACCATCATAGTTGTCAGTGGCTGTAAAACCTTCTTCCTGATACGTTTCTCCTGTTTTAGGATAGTAGCCATCGATTTTGTTAAGCTCAATGACAGGAGGCTGCGTATCTACAATTTTGACCTCTCTTGATTTCTTTTCAGATAATATACCTTTTTTTGCCTTGTAATGTATGTGATACGTTCCAAGTCTGGATGAATCAACAGTACCATCAATAGTGACATCCAGAGGTATGTTTCTTGTGGCAAACATACTATAAGATGCTGTGGCACCCTGCTCTGTATATGTTGTGCCATACTCAATTGTTTCTTTGGCGTTACCATTCAGAGTAATGTTGATATTAAAAAGTGAAAGAAACAATATAATAAGGAAGAGTAATGCAACAACTATTCCGGTGATAGTTATCACAAGTTTTTTGTTCTTCTTTAAGAATTCTTTAGTAGCCATAGGTTTAATCTCCTAACATATTATTGTAGCTAAAGTATTATATTACTTTTTTTGAAAAAAATTAACACCTAAATCAAAAAAATCTTAAAAATTCTTAAGAAAATTAGATCGCATCCAAAATGTAGGTAATATTTAGGAAAAATAGAAGTTGAAAATAAAAAAATTGAAATGTTCAATTAATGTTAATAATATAACAATATAAGGCTTAAAGTTCATTAATTAAAGAAATAGTAAAATATATATCTGAAATCTTATGCAAAATATAAATGTTTTATTAAAAAAATATCATATAATTCATAAATTACAAAATTACGTACAATAGATTTGACATAATGACTTTACTTTTTTGTCGAATAATACTAAAATATCGATAAGAGAGATTAAATATCTCATATTTCGATTAGGAGGTATATATAACAATGGCTAGAGAAAAACAGTCAATGGATGGTAATACAGCCGCTGCTCATGTTGCGTATGCATTTACAGAAGTAGCAGGTATCTATCCTATCACTCCTTCCAGCCCTATGGCAGACGTTGTTGACCAGTGGTCAGCAGCAGGAAGAAAGAATATTTTTGGTAATACAGTAAAGGTAACAGAGATGCAGTCTGAAGCAGGTGCTGCTGGTACAGTACATGGTTCACTTGCAGCCGGTGCTCTTACAACAACATTCACAGCTTCACAGGGTCTTTTACTTATGATTCCTAATATGTATAAGATTGCTGCTGAACAGCTCCCTTGTGTATTTGATGTATCAGC
>ERZ808240.2209-NODE-2209-length-22003-cov-5.189129_pt1 | contig 22003 bp, 12 predicted proteins | sample MGYA00521084_ERZ808240 | MGnify/ENA primary metagenome ERZ808240 (study PRJEB31516, sample SAMN03275571) | gut metagenome | biome: mammalia-associated habitat; material: feces | host: Papio cynocephalus | place: Kenya | collected 2012-08-06 ...
CTGGGATTGTCATCTGCAGAATGCATGTTGTTCTTCTACGGAAAGATTTTCCTCACAGGGAAAGCCCTCAGAAAACGGGAGGTCTACAGCCGTTAAGAAAAGACTATGTTTTGGGATTCCTGGAGTGAACAACAGACATGAGTCTTAGTGGGAAGACATATATGGGAGATACTTCAAGGGAAAAAGGACTCGTTTATCACACAAACTTTATACTACTTTCACAAATGATTTTGTGAATTGTACTTAAGAGCAATTTTAAAGTCAGATTGCTTTGAAATATTAATAATGATAAAATTTATTTTGTAAGTTTGTAGGAAATATTAGGTTGCTGAAAAGGATGACTATCATTAAATGATTGTCTTGTATCATTAAAGATCATCACAATTAAAACCTTTTTCCAAAACGAAGCAAACATTCGAAACATGCCTGACAAATTTTCTACTAGTAATGTGTCACTAAAAACAAGATAGTAAGAAACCACAAAACAAGTCATTATGAAACGAAAGAAAAAGCCATTAAGAGTGTTCGAAGCGTTTGCTGGAATAGGAGCTCAAAGTGTCGCATTGCGCCGTGCGAACATAAAATTTATAAATGTTGGAATTAGTGAATGGTTTATTAACGCTATTCTCGCCTACGATGTGATAAACCACCCGAATGAAACCATTAAAGTTCCTTCGCATGAAGAACAAATAAAATATCTTAAAAAATTCACTTTTAGTTGGGACTCTCAAACACCGATCAAAAACATTGAAAGATTAAAGAAAGAGACAATCGAAAAACTCTATATTGCAAATAAAAGAAGCAAAAACTTTGGTTCTATAACAGAAATTCAGCCTTCCCAATTTCCGGATTGTGATTTGCTTACCTACTCTTTTCCTTGTCAAGATCTTTCAACTGGTGGAAAAACCAAAGGAATGAAAAAAGGAAGTGGCACTCGGTCAGGTCTTTTGTGGGAAATCGAAAGAATATTACAAGGGCTTAACAAATTAGGAAAACTTCCAGAATATCTTTTGCTTGAAAACGTTCCTACTTTAATCGCCCCATCAAATATCCAGGATTTAAATATGTGGTTATCAGAGTTAGAGAGTTTTGGTTACCACAATTCAGCACCAATTATTTTGTCAGGTGATGACTTTGGGGTGCCACAAGACAGAAAGAGATGCATCATTGTAAGTTCGCTTCATCACAATTTAGATTTGAAAAAAATAAAGAAACGGCCCAAGCCAAACACTTTGGATTTTTATATGAATAATTATAAAAATCCAATATATAAAAGAGAGGCCGATGAAGCCTCATTAAACCCTACGCCTAGTAGAATGGAAATGTGGGATTTGAACAAACGTGATCCAGTAACTTCCAAAACAATATTTCACACAATCACATGTAATCTCGACCGAAGTAATAACGCTGGTATGGTTAGATACAAAGGACCACAAAAAAGATGGTTCCGTCTTCTAACATCGAGAGAGTGTTTTTATTTGATGGGCTTTAACGAAGAAGAATATAGCCGTTTTCTTCAATTAGGGTTAAGTTATCGCCAAAGAAACAAATTGATAGGAAATTCCATAATCGTGAACGTCCTTCAAGCTGTATTTGAGTATATGTTGGAGGACTATCGAAATGAGTGATTTTATATTTGATTTAGATACAAAATCCTATTTCTTTAATATTAAGAACGACAACGACAAGGGGCACACAGCAACAGTAGCTACTGTTTTGAAGCAAGGAAGTTCAACCAACCCTGCTCTTCCTTTATTTCAACAGGCTAGTTCGAATATTCCTACTTTTCCAGATGGTTTATTAAGAGAATGCGCCAAAAATTCAAAATCAGTCGTTAAGATTACTAACATTTTAGTCTTTGACAAAATCTATCTGAATGGGAAAAAGCTGGATATTGATTCAGAATTCTGCATTTATTTAAAGCAAGAAATTGATCCCACCAGAATTCAGTTCGGACGCATCAAACTGCATTACCCACTATCACTCAAATTCTCTGATTACCAATACAATATTGATAATCGTAAAGTAATGAATTTGATTTCCTCTATGCTTCATGATTATGCTTTCTTGGTTGCAAAGTTTCAATTATTCCAGGAGTCCGGCAAAATTAACATAATCACTACACTTATCGGGCCTAACTCGATTCCTTATTCAAAAGTTTTCTTAAACTACAAAGGTGATGCTTCACAAAAATTCAGCAAGGTTTTCAACGAAATTGCCGATAACTACGAAATAGAAGCTCCTTTGATGAGAAAATACGGCATTCCTGGTATTGACGTCATTGATCCTCCTTCCTATTTACAAGCTTACAATTATTGCAAATCCAAAGCCATTTCCATTTTTGTCGAAAAGCAATTAAATGACTGCGAAGATATCCAAATTCATTCTGACTATCCTTACGATGTTTGTGATGTTGAAGCAATAGAAAATAATACCAAACATTATTTCTATATTTGCTTTACTGCTACAAACCAAGATTATTTCTTCCTATCACGAGATAAGACCAATCTAATTTGGGATTTCGAAGAAGCAAGCTTTGTCATCCTAGTGAAGAACGTTCTTTCTGAATCACCTATAGTGGAAAGATATTCAGCAAAAGATATACAAAATATGAGCAAAGAGATAGAGGTTTTAAAATATACAAAATGATTGTTAAGCAAAAAAATCCATCCCCTGATATGTTAATCCAGGGCCTAAGATCTATTGGCTATAGTTTTCAAACAGCTGTGGCCGATATTATCGACAATTCTATTGCGGCAAATGCCACTTCCGTTAACATTTTTTATGATTCTAACGAAGAAAATCCTTATTTTGAAATTTGTGATAACGGAAAGGGCATGGACGCTAAGGAATTCGACTCAGCGATGGATTTTGGCACCAAAAAGGAAAGAACATTTACAGACAAAAAAGAGTTAGGTCGCTTTGGGTTAGGGCTAAAAACTGCAAGTCTTTCTCAATGCAAGCGTTTGACCGTCATTACTAAATCTAACGGAATTACTCTCGGTGCTTATTGGGATATCGATGACATAATAGAAACAAATTCCTGGCAATTGACTTATTTAGATGATAATTCTATTCTTAAAATTCCTAATATTGATTATCTCAATGATACGCTTTCTGGAACCATTGTTTTGTGGCAAAAATTCGACAAATTAAAAAACACTACAAAAGATTTCAGTACAACAATGGAAAGAATCGTTCAAAACGACGTTTTAAATCATTGTGCTATAGTTTTCCATCGCTTTTATAAAACAATGCCCATTTATATCAATAACAAACAACTCCCCAAACGCGATCCTTTCCTTGATGATTTTGATAATAAAGTCTGTCGTCCGGAATTAAAAATCCCAACAGATTATGGTGTCCCGATTGTAGTCAAAGCTTATAGAATGCCAGCTGAAAACGACTTAACAAAAGAAGAAATCGAGTTAATTGGTGGAAAGTCATCTTTATTAACCGACGATGGTTTGTATATCTATAGAAATGACCGCCTGATTTCTTGGGGAAATTGGATGAAGCTCGAACATCGGAACCTATATACCCATTTGGCTCGAATCAAAATTGATATTCCATCTTGTATAGATAAAGAATTCGGGCTCGACGTTAAGAAGTCCATGGCTATAATTCCTGATTCTATTAAAGAAAAAATACGTCCTGCAATACGTGATGGCATTGGGCAAAGCACACAACGAACTAGATATACAGGTAAAAAGGAAAGTGATTTAGGAATCATAAGAGTTTGGAATAGAACGGCTTTAGAGAACAACAAGGTTGTTTATGAATTAAACGATGACTACCCTTTACTGCAACAATTAAAAGACACATTATCACAAGACCAAAAGAAATTATTGACCTATTATTTAAAAGATTTAGTAGAGTTCGTTCCCATTTCTAAAATGAGAGATGATGTTGCTGATAGCCTTTATGCTATCAACGGAAAGAAAGAAGATTCCCAAAAAGGAAGCCTTAAAAAGGAGCTATTTGATTTGGTCGACCAAATTCCTTTCGATTCCATGCAAGATGCAATAAACATTCTCATAAGTTTCCTTTCAATGGAAAAATTTTCTGTTCTTAAAGACGAGTGCGAAGAAATAATAAAGGAGTATAGACAGCATTATGAATCAAGATAACGTTCAAACAGCAATTTCTACTTTACAGGCTTTCTTTTACGGAAAGCATCCGAAATTAGAAGAGGTTGATGAATTTTCAGAAATTTTGTCAAAATATCCATTTTCCCAGGAGGAAGTATTCGAAGCTATCCGACAATATAAAATCATTTGCGGAATAACCATGGATCCTGGTGAGTTGTTGACAATTAAGCATCAAGATGATGATTGGTATGAATCGTATAAAAATGATCCATCGCATTCTTTTGAATACTCAAAAAGATATGAACAGTATTTGAAGATAGTCAGGAAACTCAGTGAATCTGTTATTAAATCCACTATTAAAAACAATGAGTTAACCATCGAGAATTTTGCAGACCCGAATTCCACAGACGAAGTTTCTAGAAAAGGGTTGGTTGTAGGAGACGTACAAGCAGGAAAAACTTTGAACTACATTGGACTAATAAATCGTGCTGTTGATTGTGGCTACAAAAACATCATTTTGCTTACCGGCACAACCGAGGAACTAAGAAAACAGACCCAAGAGCGAATCGATGAAGGTTTTGTTGGCTGCAGAAGCGAAACTTTATTAACTGATAATAGAACATATGTGGGTGTTTCTCTTAGCGAAAAGAAATATTATGCCATAACTTTAACCACATATGAAAGAGATTTTTCTGTACAAGCCTCAAAGAATATGGCTTTTAAATTAAGTGATTTTGATAAAAGCTTACCTAAAATTTTTGTCATAAAGAAGAACACTCACGTTTTAAAGGAAATCTATAAACTTATTAGCAAAGAAGACTCTTCCTACCTTAGTCGTGATTCATTATTGATTATTGATGACGAATGTGATTATGCATCATTAAACACGAGAAGCGAAGAGGATCCTACTGCCATCAATAAAGAAATCAGAAAAATTTTGAAACTCTATTCTAAATCAACCTATGTTGGCTATTCTGCCACTCCTTATGCCAACATTTTCGTTAACCCAGAAGCATTATATGGTGAAAAAGAAGACGGGGAACCTGTATTACCAGATCTTTTCCCATCAGATTTCATTGTTTTATTAGAATCTCCAAAAAATTACATCGGAGCAAAAGATATGTTTATGGGTTTCGACGAAACGTATGATGATTCCGGGGAAATCAAGCATGTCGGAAGAAATTCTGATTATATTCACTTAATTGGCGATCACTATGATGAAGCAGATCAATTAGTAATTGATAAAAATTATCTTCCACCAAAGCACAAAAAAGATTACCCATACATCGATCTTGCTGATTCCCTTAAGAAGGCCATCAAGGTTTTTCTTCTTTCCAGTTGCGTTTATAGTCTTCGTGGATATGGAAAGTCAAACAGAGCGATGCTTGTAAACATTTCACGATTCAATTGTCTCCAAGAAGAAATAGGTCACCATATCCAAAATTATATTGAAGCTTTAAAATATGTCATTAATGGCAGCATCCGAATGAGCAATGAGTATTTTAATTCCCGCCCCATTCTTAGTGATTTAAAGACCATTTGGGAAAACGATATTGCCTTTTCTAGAGGAAGTTCTTCACGAGATTTACCTCCAAATAAAGAATTCAGTTTTTCGGCAATTAAGGAAGTTTTACAACCAGAAATCGAAAAAATGGAAGTTTTCGTAGTTAATAATCAGCACAAAAAAGATCGGTTGGACTATAAGAAATACGAAAACGTTGGTGTAAGAGGGATTGTGGTAGGGGGTTTTACTTTGTCTCGTGGCCTAACGCTGATTGGTTTAATGACAAGCTATTACAGTCGCAATGCTATGGCTTACGATACCCTTATTCAAATGGGCCGCTGGTTTGGATATAGAGATGGATATGATGACTTAATTAATATCTATATGCCACAAACAAGCATCGATGCTTTCTGTGCAGCTTCTGATGCGTCCGAAGATTTAAAAGTCCAGTTTCGTCATATGGCGGAAGAGCACAAAAAGCCTATCGATTTTGGATTAATGGTTCGCGAGGCTCCTACTACTCTTGAAAATATTCCGCTTGTTACAGCAAGAAACAAAATGAAAGAGGCAAAGGATTATGTCCGTTCAATCGTATTAACTGGGAAGTCTATTGACACATCAAAGATTTTCAAGTCAAAAGAAATCAATGAAAAAAATGGCAACCTTATCTTAACTTTGCTTAATCAATTAGGAACAAAGAATCTCATCAGCAAAGAAGGAACGAAACCATATTACAAAAACATTGATAAAAAAATAATTTGCAACTTTTTAGATCGTTTTCATATCTCTGATGCTAACAAGCTTTTCGATGGTCATGTATTGAGTGAGTATATAAGAGGAAACTCAGATCTCGACAATTGGTTTGTTGTAGTTGCATATGGTTTTAAAAATGCAGGTGAAAACAAACCATGGAACGTTCCAAGATCAAATGGTTTGCCCTTCCCATTTGATGGTCCGTGCGTAAAACGTTCTTTTTCAGGAAACGATGATAATCCTAATGAAGATTTCTTCAGAGTTGGAAAAGGAAACAATACTATTGTAGATCCTAACATTTACACAACAGGATTATCCAGTGATGAAATTAAAGATGCAAAGGATGAATATCAAAAGGAAACTGGCAATGACAATGCTAACCCTGGTTCAGCATATTGGCTTTCAAAAAGAAAGAATCCTTTCCTTATCATCTACCCTATTGATCTGAAGCCGACTGAAAAGTCCGAAAATAAAACTGAATGCTATTCAGAAAAGAAAGATCAAATTATTCACAAATACTTAGGAAACGATTTGATTTATGGTCTGGCTTTAGGCTTTCCTGGACAATCCACCCAAGTAATTAAAGTGCGATATAAAATTAATACCGTAAAGCAAAAACAGATGGAAGAGGAAAACGACATAGATGAAGATGAAATAGAGGAGGAAAATGTATGAACGAAAGCAAAGAGATGTTTGATAAGCTTGGTAACTTCGAGCAATTTCATTTAGTAGATTTGAAAAGCAAACTGCCCCTATACTATGGATACGATAAAAAAGGGCGCTTAAGTCTTTCCTTTATTTCCGATGAATATGAATCTAACCTACCAAGCACCCAGGTCCTTGATATTATCTCCGGGAAAAACAAATCTGGTTTGTATCAGATTTTCCTATCTTTAAACGATAGCAATTACAAATCAATTTTTTATTCTCTTTGCGACGATATAATATCCTCTTTAAACTCCGCAATAAACCCAACCACTGGTTTTAAGACATTCATCGACAGAATCCGCAAATGGAAAAGAATGTTCACGAGCAAAACCGCTTTTCTCGATGACAAATCTATCCAGGGATTATACGGAGAATTATATTTCTTAGACAACTTTATGTTCCATAAATACGGAAAAGAAAAAGCAATAAAAGCCTGGGGTGGTCCGCTAGGAATGGCCAAAGATTTTTCCGTGGATCTTGATTGGTATGAAGTCAAATGTATGACAAGCAACTCGAATAAGGTAACCATTTCATCAATACAACAGCTCGATTCCGAAAATCCGGGTCACCTGGTTATTGTTAAAGTCGAGCTAGTTCCAGAAGGATTCAATAACGGAGTAGCTTCATTGAATGATCTTTTTTGGAAAATCAACAAAGAACTAGCTGGTCTACCCGAAGCATCCGACTTGTTTTTACAATGTGTTTTGAAAAAAGGATTCAAGCCTGATGATTACTACAACAAATTCAGATTCGATGTAGTAGGTGTGGACTTTTACTTGGTACAAAAGGATTTTCCAAGAATTCGGCTTCCAAAAGGTGGTGAAGACTCAATTGGAAAGGTCACATATGAATTGAGGGTGAACTCTTTAAAAGATTATCTTGAAAGAGGTAAATAATCATGGCAGATAATTTAATAACTAATGAAACTTATCAGGAATATTGGAGTGATATCATTGGCGACTGCGAAAACGAATTAAAAAACGCAAATGATTATCCTCAAAGTGTCTTCTATGAAAGATTTGAAGATCTTCTTAAAGAAAATAATCTTTTCAACAATCTAGATTTTCATTATTTTGATTCACATAGCTCATCAAAAAGATTCAAGCCGATGCATATTGATTATGGAAGTGTTGACTCTACAGATAATTCAATCAATCTTCTAACTGTCGATTATGATCCTTCGCATATTTCCACCATCACCAATGAAAAGCAAAACGACTTCTACAATAAGATGGTTAATTTTATAACCAATGCTGTTAATGGTTATTTCCAAGAAAATGATTTAACTAGTGATTCTATTTACCCTTTCGTATGTGAAATTATCCGTTCCTTAGCACAATCTGACAATCTAAATCTTTTCTTACTATCTTCCAATATCAGAAGTAATGTCTTGAAGCCTATCGAACCTCAAATTCTTACGATTGGCACAAAACAGATTAATGTCACTTTTAAAGTTATTGATATTCAATACTTATTCAATTCAAGCTTGTCCGATAAGCACTCAGATCCAATTAACATAGTTGTTAAGGATATCAATAACGGGGAAATCACAGGCATCAAGTGTTTGTCCGCAAATATTCCAGGTGATGACTACCAAGCCTATTTAGCTGTCCTTCCTGGAACATTCTTAAGCGAAATTTATCGTTTATATGGCGGAAGATTGCTTGAGAAAAACGTTCGTTCTTTTTTGAGCACTAGAGGAAGTGTAAACAAAGGTATTAGAAATACCATTCGAACAGAACCAAACAAATTCTTTACCTATAACAATGGTATCGCATGTACTGCAGCGTCAATCGGATGTGAACAAAGAACAGATGGTCTTTACATCACATCATTAAATGACCTGCAAATTATTAATGGTGGCCAAACAACAGCATCCCTCCGTAATGCCGTTCTTACGGACAAAGACCATATCGTTGACTTAACGAAAGTTTTTGTCCCGATGAAACTAACTGTTATCAACCAAAACGTATCAGATGAAGACCGGGAAATTATGGTTTCTAATATTTCAAAATATTCCAACTCTCAAAACAAAGTCAGCAATTCTGATTTGAATTCCAATAGTCCTTTCTATGTTCAATTAGAAAAGATATCTCGTCAAACATATACTCCAACAATGACCAATGGTCAGCAAACGCAATGGTTCTTTGAAAGATCCAGAGGTCAGTATGAGCGTGAGCAAATGGAATTAACAAAGGCCAAAAAAGAAAAATTCAAAGCTACTAATCCAAGAAATCAGCTTTTACGGGTTACCGATTTGGCAAAATACTATAACTCCGTAGATGAAAAACCTTTTAGAGTTTCCTGGGGTGGTCAGGTGAATGCTGAAGAATTCCAAAAAACGATGCAAGACCTATACGAAAATAACAACAACTTCGTTAACCAGTATTTCTTTAAAAAGCTTGTTGCCGAAGCGATACTTTTCAATGAAACCAAAGCAATCATTAAACCAACGGAAGCTTATCAAAAGCATTTAGGTATATTAGCCCAAGTAGTAACTTATACCGTCTCCATGTTCATGCATTTAGTCAGAGAACAAAAATTAGACTTAGACTGGAAAGATATTTGGACAAAGCAAACACTCCCGGCTCCGATAAAAGAAGAATTAAGAAAATTGGGAGTCTGGGTTATTGATAGATTAACAGATGCCAATCGTGGAAAAGACAACGTTGGCGAATGGGCAAAGCTCAAAGACTGTTGGAATCAAATGATAAAACAACCCTATACGTTGTCATCAGATACCATTAGTTGCTTAGTTTCCCCTGAAGAAAACAAAGCACAGGAAACTTCAGCAAAAAAAGAAGAAAGAGCAACTAAAAATACATGTAGTGGCATTTACATTTTCAAATTAGGAACGAAATATTGGGAAACACTTAGAGATCAGGGATGCAGTTACAATAAATTCAGTTCTAACTATAATGGTTACAAATGTGTTATAGAGGCGATTAAATCTTGTCAACGTGGCTACATGATAAATAGTCAGCGCACAATAGAAGCCTTAATGAAATTAAAGCAGGAATTTGAAGAAGAGGGAATAATGCCAAAAACCGAACCAGAAGAATAGCCATTTACGTGGTGAGATCTGTATTTTCAACGATTGATCTGTTATATTGATAAAGTATGGGTTCTCGCTTAAAAGTAATGAAACTCCTTCTTCAAGACGGAACTCTAGAAGGATTGTTAACAGTAGAAGACTCAAGTTGGAATAATGGCACGTTTTTATCGTGTCCCCGTGAGAACATCAAGAATCTTCTAGAACAAGATGAAGTCAATCGATATGGTGTATACCTTTTGCTTTCTAATTCAAAAGTTTATGTAGGACAATCAACGCAATTAAAGCAACGTATCGAGCAGCATATTCTTGGCAAAGATTGGTGGCAAAGAGTAATAGTCTTAACAACAAAGACAGATTCCTTGAACAAATCCGATATTGATTATTTAGAGTCGGTATTGATAGAGAAATCCATTGTTTGCGGAACATTTGATAGCGAAAACAAAAACAAAGGCAATAAGCAGAAAGTAGATAAATTTAGAAAAGCAGAACTTGATGAATTTCTCGATGAAGCTCTTTTTATATTGGAGCTGATTGGCGTAACAGTATTTTCAAAGACACAAACCAAAAAGCAGGCCACAATCATTCCTACCATTAAAGAAATACCTACAGAAGAAATAGAAATGAGAAACAAATCAGAAATAATCTCATTTTTAAAATCCAATGGAATCGCTCTTGCAACGAAATATGTTTCCTACGCAAAACGACAAGACAAATCAGATTATTTTTGGAACAATGCTAGAGTTGATGAAACCGAAAATGAATGGACATTGATCCTAAACAATCAGGTTAGAAAGGAAATCTATGTTTTAGAAATTCCTGCCCACTCATTTGAATTTTCGGATGTTCCAGAAAATGGCAAAATTTGCTTAAGAAGAGATAAGCAATATTATATGGACTTGAAAATCAGTGCCAAAACGTTCGTTGATACAAAAAGCTCTATTGATTTTTCCAAATTCATAAAGCATAAGATTACATACTAATTTTTAGAATTGCTTTCACGCATCATCACTGCAGCCAAATAAGCATTGCCATTGTCCCATACGACATTGATGAGCTTCCATCCGTATCTTCCATATTCGTTGAGTTCCTGCTTCAGGACTCTATAGTTGTTCTCGGATAAGACCGTGTACTCATACTTCATAAAGAAAAATCCTCCCATTTTTTTCAAGGAGTCTTGTTTCCTTACGTACTCCATGATCGTAAGCAAGATGGGCCCAGCCCGTTAATCTACTGATATTATAGTTTCGAAAATAGTTAATTTCAGGATTTGACATGCTATTTTCATCGGTTTTCATTGATTTTCACAATTTTTCAACGGACTGATGCTTTCTGATGGAAACAAGTTCCGGAAACATTTGTGATATCATATAAACGACTTTGGAATCGCGCATGTATACAGCAATCGTCCTTTTATGATCTGAAACTTTCCAAAAGAAAAAACAAAACATGGAAAATACGACACTACCTAAGACAACCATCGGAAAATACAGTTTCGACCAAAATGGGGCAAAAGCCCTTTTGAATACGAACAAAGGCATCGACTGGCCAGTCGTCTATATTTTGGATGGTCACGACGGACAAAAGCCAGTCGCCTACGTGGGCGAGACATCAAGCGCGTACAACCGCATGCTGCAACATCTAGACAATGCCGTCAGAAAGCCGATGGTCAACGAATATGTCCTCTTCAACGACATGTTCAATAAATCGGCCATTCTGGATATCGAGAACATGCTCATCGAACACATGCACGCGGATGGAAAGTACGAGCTTCAGAACCTGAACAACGGGCAGTCCAAATTCCATAACTACTATCAGCGTGGCCTCTACAAAGAATTATTCAAGAGAATCTGGAAACAGCTGAAGAAAAAGGGTTTGGCGGACAAAACGCTTCTCCAGGTGGAGAATTCGAAAATCTTCAAATACTCGCCCTTCAAGCAGCTCACCGACGAACAATATGACTTAGAAGTGAAACTCCTAGGCAATATCGCCGATGCCTTGAAAACTGGGCAGAAGAGAAGCATCATCGTGGAAGGAGGCGCGGGGACAGGAAAATCAATCCTGGCCGTTTCTCTCATCAAATACATAGCAGACGTATGCACGCAGAAAATCGACTACACGGACATCGAAAGCTACGAAGACCTGGAAAGCACCATCAGCTACATGCAGATGAACAGAGAGATAGCAAGCCTTCCGAAGCCTACAATCGCTTTTGTGGCACCGATGACGGAATTCAGAAACACGGTGAAGTCCGTGTTCAAGAACATACCATCTTTGAAGAACGTAGACGTCGTCAGCCCTGTTGATCTCACAAAGAAGAAGGAAGGATACGATATCGTCCTTGTGGATGAGGCACATCATCTTGCCACCTATGGCAAGTCCACTAGCCATCTTTCCTTCAAGAAGGCCGATGATCGTTTGGGCTTCACTGATTATGAGCACACTTCCCAGCTCGATTGGATCAAGAAGCAGGCGAAGCACGTCGCCATATTCTTCTACGACAGAAAGCAGTCCACCTCTGGTGCCGATGTCCCGGAGAAGGATTTCCTCGCCATGAAGGATGAGAGAAAAGACAACTGGTATTCGATAAACCATCAGATCCGGCTCATCGCCGGAGAGGAATACATCTCCTATTGGTCGAAGCTATTGAGAAACGAGACAAATGAAAAGGCGCCTGATTTCCGTTCCACGGGATATGATTTCAAGATATTCGACGACTGTGCAGAGATGATGGAGGCGATAAAGGAAAAGGACAAGAAATACGACGGATTATGCCGTGTCATATCCGGATATGGCTTTCCATTCACCAAATCCATGCGTGACAAAAAGGGAATCCATTCCACAAAGGACTACGACTTCATGATTGACGGCAAGAAATACAGCTGGAACGGAATCAATGAGAACTTCGCGACTGACAAGAAATCCGCGTCCTTGATAGGCTCAGTCTTCACCTGCCAGGGATATGATCTGAACTATGCAGGTGTCATCTTCTCCAACGATATCCGGTTCAATAAGGAAAAAGGCGTCATCGAATGCGTTCCAAGTTCATACTATGACAAACACGGAAAGGTGGGAACGGATATCAAAAAGACAATCGATGATATCATCAACTCCTATCTTGTCCTTTTGACGAGAGGAATGAAGGGAACCTATATTTACTGCTGCGACAAGAACCTGAGTGATTACTTGAAGAATAGATTTTCAATGAACATATCAAAATAGTCTTAGCATATATTTAGTTACTCACGTAAAGGAAAATGTCCATATCTGATGTGATATAATGAACTAATCTGTCGGGGGGACATAAAGGATGCTTGATGATTCTTTGGTTAAGAAAATTGACGATGCCTTATCCTGCCGTTTCCTTATAGGCGATATTAATTTCAGCATTGAAGAAAAAGAAGCAATCCGGGAAGAGTTCTTCTCGGTTTATTTGAAAAACAGCAAGGGCAATTGGAAAAGCCAACTTTCAAACTATGAGTTAGACATCATTTCAATCACCTTAATCCTCGTAGCAAAGAACTATCCAAAAGATTGGCGAGGCAAAGAATTCTGGCCAAAGATAGCCGAGCGAATAAATGTTTATGCTAGCAATATCGAGGTGGAAATGCCTCTTCCCTATAATGTTCTCACTCAAATTAAAGACCGATTGACCGATTCGTTTCGCCGTCGCGTTTTTTTCAAGAGCAAGCAAGGCCATCAGCAATATGTACAAAGCATCATGTTCCAAGCATACGCACCAAAGACCTCCATTGAAGCCTTCATCAAACTTGCCTGGACATTGTATTGCAGCGTTTTCTCGTTTTCATACGATGACAAAGCCGACAGGAATTTATGTTCGGAGATAATCAGAACGCTGGCAAGAAAGAATTCATCCGGTCCGGATCTAGACGACGACATCCAAATCGGTGGGAATTTTTATCAAATCCGTGCCGCTCTCAAATATGGTTTTGAACAAGATTCGATTTCTTCGACACTTCTCTTAAGACGAATCTTGGATTACATCAACAAAATTTACTTGGAGAAGAAAGACCTATCCCTCAAAGCAGAAGATGACTATCTGGCTGGATTGGTAGAAAACACGATTCGAGGACTCCTAACTCCGTCGCTCAGAAAAAGAAGACACAACCGTTCATTGCCAATGGTTTGCAAAACAGATGAAATCACTCCTGGTTTCACTATAGGAAGTTCAGGAAAGCTCGAACTTGTCACAAATAGCATCAGACTGGATGAAAGCTACATCGGCGCAAAGGAGGCTACCCTTAAGGTTTGGTCTGTTCTGAATGGAAAGACTCTGGGAAATCCTGTCTGCTGCTCGAATCCTATTGTTTCCAGCGACTTCATCCCACTGGTTGAGGAACTCAGAGTAGGCATCGAGCCTCTGCTCAAAATTCCATCTCAGAGTATCTGCCTTCACATAGTTCTGGACGTGGATGGAAAAGCAATCTATGAAAAAGACATCAAGCGGCCATTCATCCTCATGAAAGGAAAGCACGAAGTCATCGGCGACTGCCGCCCAGATTCTTACATGCTATATTTCAGTAACCTCTTCAACATGGGCCAGTGCCTGAAAATCAAAGACGGATACTGGAAAACCGGACCGAACACCATCTCCTTTGTTTCCATTTCGGGAGACTCCATAACTTCAAAAGATCAAGCCGTCTTTTTTAAAAGTTCAAACGACGAGGTGAGCTTTTCCTTTGGGCCGGAAACAATCAATACTGGCATGACAGCTACAATCCAGGAAAAAGAAAAAGGAGATTTTTCATTTTCGGTTTACCGAAAGCTGGACTTTCTCGTCATCAGCTCCGGAAAAAAGGAAAATCTCGCTAATATACAGGTCGAACTCGTCTCGGATGATAACATGTCCTATCTGAAACTTGCTGGAACATCGGAAAATATAAAAAATAGCATAACCATCGATTTATCAAGTCTAGTTCCTGAAAAACGATACGTCCTCAAGTTGAGCAAAATCAATAGTCAAGGAAAAGTCTGTCTTCTTTCCGAACCCATGTACTTCATCATTGCCCCTAGTGCAGGTTATTCCTTTCAAAACACGAAAACAATCGTTCCCTATGGAGATAGTTCTTTGAGCGTGCAATGGGACTTCCTGTGTTTTATAGGGACCGAAATCGTCAACGAGGGAAACAATCCAGCTGTAATTGATTTTGCAGGCAACAATTTCGAGGATCCTGATAACCATCGAATCCAGTTCAAAAAGAATGAATACGAGGATAACTTCCTCAAAAAAGGGGAGAACTTGAAGATTTCTTTCGAGCTTCCTTACTTCAAATGGGCGCTCGATGAAGAGGAGCCTGTATCCAAGCCCATGGATTCCCCCATTTGGTGTGGAGATATCTACAACAACGAATTGATCCATATCGAAAGCAGTGAGGATTTCAAGATTTTTGTAAATGACATGCCGCTTGTTCCTGCCAAGAAAAAAGGCTATTTCCTGTTGAGCAATGCTTTTTACAGCCAACCCCAAAACGAAGATTGCATTGTCAATGCGAAAATATGCCGCAACGGGAAAGAACAATCGGTTCCTTTGTTCGAAATAATCCGCCGTCCAAGATTCTTTTTGAAGAGAGGGGTGAAAGAGCTATTTGATGAGACGGACGAAGGAATAAAATTGCTCTTTTCAAATTGCTATTGCGGACCTTCTGACACCTTGTTCCATGTAGTTCTTGAGCCCCAGCATATAACGAATAATCCGTTTGAATTTCGAGGCAATTACTGTGCCACAGACGAGTTTCCTAACTTAGGCCGTATTCCTGACAACGAATACAAGGTGACGATAACGGCCGAGTATTCTTTGCCTAACCATCTTGAAAAAACGAAATTCGTTTTAATCAAAGGCGAAGACATCCTCATCGGATCCGAAAACGGATTCCTATACGAAGGGGTCGATTGCCTTCAATTCAAGAAATATCGCTGCCCTAATGGAACACAGCAGAAATTTAAGAAAAATCCGATGTCCATTACTTCTATCCACTATATCGAGGACGATGAGCTTCCTATCTATAGCGGAAAGTTCAAGTTTGGAAAGGGTAAGACCATGGATGTCTTCTTCAAAGCCAAGAGCGAAGACAATATTCTCCTTTATTACAAAGAAGGTGATGAGCTTAAACCCATGTCCTGTACTTCCGATGGGACGGAATTCGTCAACCGGGAGCAGGATGACAAAAAGTACTTTGCGAGTCGTTCAATCTATTGTGAGGTGGAATAATGAATGAAGAGATATTCAATCCGGCGGAAGCTGCAAAAAGTATCAAAGAAGATTTTGTAGATTACATCCTAAGCACGCGTTATTGCTATTCCGAAGAAATACGAGCAAAATTTAAAAAGGAATTGCTCGCCACCATAGCGAAAGGGCCTTTCGTTTCCATTACCGATTTATTCAAAGAAGGCTTGACACTGAGTGATTTGGAGAAAGATCCGAATCCTATCTATCGTATTTCTCCTGAGTTTGAAAAACTGGAGCAGGGCAAAGAGAAAAAGAAGCTTCCATTGGATCGCCCTTTATATCTCCATCAGGAAAAAGCCTATCGAAAAGTCTGCGAAGGACGGAACATCGTCGTGACAACCGGAACCGGTTCTGGTAAGACAGAATCCTTCCTTATCCCAATATTCAATAAATTAATGGAAGAAAAAGAAGCCGGAACATTAGATAACAACGTCCGTGCCATCATCATCTATCCGATGAATGCCTTGGCGAATGACCAGATCAAGCGTCTCCGCCAATATCTTTTGATGTATCCAGAAATCACCTTTGGGATCTATACAGGCGAGACAAAGGAAAAGCATGATGAAGCACTAGGCATATACGAAGATCTACATGCGGATGACATCGAAGAACTGAGAGAGCCGCTTCCAAACGAAAGAATCTCCCGCGAGGAAATGAAGGAAAACCCGCCACATATCCTCATCACCAACTATTCCATGCTCGATTACATGATGCTCCGTCCAGAGGACAACATGCTTTTCACTGGGAAAAAGCTTCGATTTGTTGTTCTCGACGAGGCTCATACTTATCGTGGTGCCCAGGGAATCGAAACGGCCTTACTTCTTTCAAGATTGAAAGCACGTGTGATTGTCAATCAGAAAATCCAGTTCATTCTTACCAGTGCAACGTTAGGAGAGAAAGGAAAATCCGAACAGGCCATCGTTGATTTTGCCAGAAACTTAACCGGAGAAAGATTTGAGAAAGATGACATCATTTTCAGTGAAAGAGTTCAACCGGACTTCTCGAAAGCAGCACAAAGGAAAGTTCCGATTGATCTGTTCGAAGACCTTTTCATTTGCAAGTTCAAAGAGGTGAAGTCTGTTTTCGATAAGTACAGAATTCCCTATAACGAAACCGAGGATGCAGAAGCGAACATCTATGATTTGTGCTTCAGCTCAAGTTTCTATCGTATTGTCCGGAAACAATACAAGTACCCGGAAATGGTTTCAACGATATCCGAATGGCTGAACATCTCTGATGATCAGACGATAGCGTTTCTTTCGGCGTGTGCTTATGCAGAAAAAGACGGAAAAAAGCTGTTGGATCTTCGTTACCACTTCTTCCTTAGAGCCTTGGAAGGCGGCTATATTTCCCTTTCAGGCAACAAACAAGTTTCATTAGTGAGAAAGGAATCCATCCAGGACTCACAGGAAAACGAACATCGAATGTTCGAGTTTGCTGTGTGCAACCGATGTGGCGATATTGCCCTCGTCGGAGCTATTGAGAGAGACGAAGATACCGGAAAGCAATACTTGAAGAGCAACAATCCTCTCTCTTCCCATGATGGCCATCATCGATGGCAATACTTCCATATCGTCCGTGATGGCGTGGATGACACAGACAAGGATCAAGGAAACATAGATACTGACGACCAAGATAATGGAGATGAAAACTCCGAGCAGGAAGACTATTGGCTTTGTCCAGAATGCGGGCAGATAGCAAAAGGAGCAAAGCCCCTTTGCAAGCACGACCCTGATGCTTTCGTCCATCTCCGTGCACCGAAAAATGGAAGTAGCAAAGAGAAATGCCTGTTTTGTTTCAAAGGGAACTACCAGAGATTCAATCTAGGACAGGAAGGCCCGACCGCTATCCTTGCGACTTCTTTGTTCGAAGAGCTTCCTACAAAGGAAAAAAAGAAGCGATGCGGCGGCGATGATTACGTAACTTTCCAAGGTGGAAAGCAGTTCCTAATGTTCTCCGATTCCCGAGGAGAAGCCGCTTTCTTTGCCTGCTATCTTGAAGATACCACGAAACGCCTTATGGCAAGACGGGGCTTCATCCGTATGCTGGAGCAGAACAAGGACGATATCATCGAAGACGGAATGGACGCCGAAGAAGCCATTGACTATTTGACACGCCTCTTTGTCAGAGAAAGAACCTTTGCATCAACGCTTTCACAGCCTAAGGCCGATAAGAACCTCAAGGAAGAGTCCTTTCAGAGAGCAGCCATGACAGTCATGGTCCAGCTCGCAACGGCAAGAAGACCGGCTTCTCTTCAGTCGATGGGGTTTCTCAAATATCAGTACCGAGGCGTGACCAAGCAGCTTGCCCAATCCTACCAGCAGCAATATTTCCCCTCTTTAGATGTAGACCGCGTCTTTGACTTGCTCAATGAGCTTGCCCTGCATTTCGGATACAACGGAGCCTTCAGACTGAGAGGCGAAGACGATGAACGCTTGAGCTTGGAATCACGAAAACAGATATTCAATACCGAAAAGCAGAAAGCGTTCATCTTGCAGAAAACCGGAGGCGAGCAAAATACGGTCTTCGGTTGGCTGCCACGAAACAAGCCGGAAAAAAGGAACGAATGGTATCCAAACCTTAGACAAACCATGGTCATGAAGGCAATGAACTCCCAAGACGGCCAACAGGCAAATGAATTTCTAAAGGACTATTGGAGTTATCTTGAGAACAAAAAGACGGATTACCCCAACGAATACCCTTTGGAGCACAACGGATCCGAACGGATAATGCCTTTCGAGAATTTCGAAATCAAGATCAAGGGCTGTGATGGAGCACATTGGTATCGCTGTTCAAACTGCGGACAGGTGACGACAAGTCATGCTTTCGATGATTGTCCTATTGAAAAATGCCATGGAAAACTGCAAGAGGTCACTGATTTCGAGAAGTTGTACGAAGGAAACCATTACTACAATTTCTATAAGCAGAAGAAGTCTTTGAAGGCTTGCATCGTCAAGGAGCACACCGCTCAGCTGACAAGAAAGGTCGGCCAAGAATACCAGCGAGAGTTCGAGCAGAACGAAATCAACGCCCTTTCCTGCTCTACCACATTCGAACTTGGCGTCGATGTCGGCGATCTCGAAACCGTGTTCCTTCGTGACGTACCTCCGACTCCGGCCAATTACGCTCAAAGAGCCGGGCGTGCAGGACGTAGCAAAGATGCCTCGGCTTTCGTCATGACCTACGCAAAACTCTCATCCCACGACTTCCATTTTTTCGAACACCCTTTGGATATGATTGAAGGCAAAATCTACCCTCCATCCTTCACTTTAGAAAATCCGAAGATTCTTTATCGTCACATCTATTCTGTCGTCCTCGGCTACCTATTCCGCATGCATCCAGAATACTATGCGCACAATAACGGGAAGGCATTCATTCAAAACGGATACCAAGTACTTAAAGATCTGCTTTCCAAAGGAACAAAGGGAGATAAATTATCCAATTTGCTGAAAGCTTCTTTTTCAGCTCATTTGGATGAGGAATTCTCAATTTCCGATTATGGAAAAAGTTGGGAACTCGAAGATGGTAAAAACTGGGTTTCCTCACTCATAGGCGCGAATGGGAACCTCGAAATCGCCGTTTCGGATTATCTAGACGAGCTGAAGAACTATGACAAAATGATTGAAGCATACAAAGAGCAGGATGAAGTGCTAAAGAAGAAAGGCATTTCTTCAGATCAGCACTGGAAGAAATACGAAGGAAGAAAGGCCCATTACGAAAATCCGGATTTGATTGGTTTTTTAGTAAGTGCAAACGTTTTGCCGAAGTTCGGCTTCCCTGTCGACGTGGTCAGCCTTCGCCAGAAGAAAGAAGACGGTGATTTCTCTGGTGATGAACTTAATCTCACCAGAGACATGTCCCAGGCCATCGGAGACTATGCTCCTGGAGTCAAGGTCATCGCCAATGGTCGTATGTACACTCCAAGATACATTCGTAAGATTTCACGTGGTGGGAAGTATGATTTCGATGGTGGTTTCATTCAGGAATGTCCGAGGTGCAAGACATTGAATTACCTTCCTGGTGAGCCTCCAAAAGATACGAAATGTATCGGATGCGGGGAAACTCTTTCAGGCAAATGGACCGAAGTTATTCAGCCCACCAATGGCCTTTATACTGACGGAACCATTGAGGAAGTACCATTAGAAAAGCCGAAAAAACTATATCATTCCCATGCCAACTATGTCGGAAAAGACGTAGTCTACCATGCTCACAAATACGGAGCAGGAACAAATCAGATTCTGGTTTATTCCAGCGAAAGAGATAAGATTGCCGTCACATCCGAACTGAATAGTCCATTCTATGTGTGTGAAAAATGCGGATACGCCGTCGGAAAATACGATTCAGCATTGAATGCGAACTTTAAAATCGACAAAAAAGAAACTGAAAAGCTACGAATAGGAAATTACCAAGAAATTACCTGTTATCACAAAGAATCGGATGGTGCCAAATGTCCGAATTCTAAACTGAAGAGACGCCATCTCATCCATGAGTTCAACACGGACATCGTTCAAATCCTGTTCTCCAAAAAATATATTTCAAACGATGAATCGACAACGCTTTCCGTTCTGACCGCCTTGCTGGATGCGACGTCCCGCGTTTTACATATCGAAAGAACGGATATTTCTGGCTGCGTACGATACAACACCGGTGAAGGGGATACCGATATCCGTTTCATTCTTTATGACAACGTTGCAGGCGGTGCCGGGCACGTCAAACGGATTCTCAATGGAAACGGCGAGACACTGAGACTCATTATCACAGATGCTTTCAATTACTTAAGTAATTGTGATTGCAATCCTTCCTGCTATAAGTGCCTCCGAAGCTATGAAAACCAGGAATTTCATGACAAACTGAATCGTTTCAAGGCAATCAACTTCTTCAAAGACTATATTGGTACCTCCTTTGTCTCTCTGAAACCAGAAGAAGAACAAAAAACAAACATCGAATTAGGCAATATAACTTACGGAGACTTCGAATCGATTTCAGACGCTTTTAGGTATGATCCAAGAACAAAGTCAAAAATCAGCGAATTCAACAATGGGCTATATCCAACCCCAGATGGATACTATGTTCCACTGAAGGGGCATCTTGATTCATACATATTGTTCACTTGGAATAAAAACAAGGTTTTGCTGATAGATGAGGCCTACCTAAAAGAAGACGTGAAGAAACTGCTGGAGGATGACGATAGCTGGACCGTGATTGATATCAATGACAAAGACTGGGTCGATAAACTGAAGCCGGCATTGATCAAATAGGAGGGAAAAAGCATTATGGCAATCATGATTCCGTCGACATGTCTTGACTTTGACCCTAGAAGCAAAGAAGACCAAATGTTCCAGTCCCTCAAAAAGCTGCCTGATAACTACTACGTCCTTTATTCCGTTCACCTCTATGATACGGTTCACGCTTATTATGACGAACATAGAAGAATGACTAGATTTCCGGCCGGTTTCGAGCACGAGGTCGATTTCCTGATATTCGTTCCAGGTGAAAAAGCGATAGTGATAGAAGCAAAAGCACCCCGTTTTGCTGGCGATTCAGAGCATGGAATCAAGTACGATCAAGCACAGCAGCGTTGGTTTCTTAACGGAAAAGAAGGATAAACAATAGTGTTGCTGTCCTTCGTCTGCGGTATAATCTTTCTG